>Ga0247730_1000191_pt1 | contig 59499 bp, 59 predicted proteins | sample UWRJL073202C2_FD_180959 | JGI IMG/M metagenome (GOLD analysis project Ga0247730, IMG submission 180959) | Plant litter microbial communities from Arlington Agricultural Research Station in Wisconsin, United States - UWRJ-L073-202C-2 | ecosystem: Environmental > Terrestrial > Plant litter >... | reverse complement strand
GGGCGGGCAGTCGATCAGCACGTAGTCGATCCGGTCGCCCGCCTCGGCGCAGTCCTTGAGGTACGACTGCAGGGCGCGGTCGAGCCGCGACTCACGGGCGACGAGCGAGACCAGCTCGATCTCCGCACCGGCCAGGTCGATCGACGCGGGCAGCACGGAGAGGCCGGGGATGTCGGGGCACTCCTTCACCAGGTCGTCGAGGTCGGTGCCCTCGACGATCGCCTCGTACACACCCGGCGTTCCCTCGGAGTGCGGGATGTTGAGCGCCGTCGAGGCGTTGCCCTGCGGGTCGAGGTCGACCACGAGCACTCGCAGCCCCTTCAGTGCCAGCGCCGCCGCGATGTTGACCGTGGTGGTGGTCTTGCCGACGCCGCCCTTCTGGTTCGCGACGACGAACACCCGCGTGTCGATCGGGCGCTCGAAGCGGGAGACTGCGGTGGCGCGTTGCAGCAGCGAGACGTGCTCCTCGGCTGCTGCAGCCAGCGGCGTCGACTCGTCGTTCGACGGGATCGGGATGCTGTAGGTGTTGGCCGCCGTGGGGGGTGTGGGCCGGGTGGGCTGCTGATCGCTCATGCATTCCCCTTCGTGGTTTCACGTGAAACATGGCTCACTTGGTGACCTCGACGACGGTCGTCGGCACTGCGCCGTTCTCGTACGTCGTCACCACGATAGACGTCGCACCGAGACGGTGGAGTGTTGCCGTCGCCGCCGTGACCTCGTCGGCAGCGCTGCGGCCCTTCATGGCCAGGAGCACACCACCGGGGGACACCAACGGCATGCACCATCGCCCCAGCTTGTCGAGGGCGGCCACGGCCCGAGCAGTCACCACGTCGAAGGTCTCGTGGACGTCCTCGGCCCGGCTCCGCAGCACCACGACATTGTCGAGGCCGAGCGCCGCGACGGTGTCGTCGAGGAAGGTCGTGCGGCGCAGCAACGGCTCGACGAGGGTCACCCGGACGTCCGGGCGCGCGATGGCCCAGACGATCCCCGGCAGTCCCGCACCAGTGCCGATGTCCGCCACTGATACGCCATCGGGGACCCGCGGCGCCACGACCGCCGAGTTCATGATGTGTCGGTCCCAGATGCGCGGGACCTCACGCGGGCCGATCAGACCCTTGACCACTCCGTCGGTGGCCAGGATGTCCGCGTACCGCTCGGCCAGGTCGAGTCGGGAAGCAAACACCCCCGCCGCGTGCGGCGGGGGTGTTTCACGTGAAACATCGCCACTCGGTGACGACTCGGGGGTGTCTGACATCGAGGCGACTACTCCGCCGCCGCATGGACGACGACGTAACGGTGAGGCTCGGTACCGTCCGACGAGCTCTCCAGCCCGGCAGCCGCGACGGCGTCGTGCACGACCTTGCGCTCGAACGGCGTCATGGGATCGAGGGAGACCGACGGCTCGCCGCCCTGCACCTTCTCGATCGCGCCGCCGGCAATGGCCACGAGCTCGGTGCGGCGCGCCGCACGGAACCCCGCCACGTCGAGCATCAGGCGACTGCGCTCACCGGTCTCGCGATACACCGCGAGACGCGTCAGCTCCTGCAGTGCGTCGAGCACCTCGCCGTCGCGACCCACCAGGTGGTCGAGGTTGCCACCGACCACCTCGACCGCGGCACGATCGCCGTCGACGTCCATGTCGATGTCGCCGTCGAGGTCGGCGATGTCGAGGAGTCCCTCGAGGAAGTCCGCGGCGATGTCGCCCTCGTTCTCGAGCTTCGCAGCATCAGTCATGACCTGTCATCGTCCTTCCCGGAGTCGTTCGTGCCACCGTTGTTCGTGCCTGGGGGATTCTTGCCTGGGCCGTTCTTGCCCGGACCGTTCTTGTCCGGGTTCCTCGCCGTGATGTCCGGCTTCTTCTTCTGCTGCTTCGGCGCCGGCTTCTGGGCACCCGGCTTCGGCTGGTTCTGCTTCTGCGGGGGAGTCGGCTTCTTGCGCTGGGCACGCGGCTGGTTCTTGGGCTGCGCACGCGGAGGAGGCTTCGGCTTCTCCTCCTCCACCGCCTTCAACGGATCCTCGGCGACGTTCTTGCCCTTCTTCTTGTCGCGATCCTGCTTGGCCTTGAACGCGGGCGTGCCCGGCGCAGGGTTGTTGCGGATGACGTAGAACTGCTGACCCATGGTCCAGAAGTTCGACGTGGTCCAGTAGAAGAGCACGCCGAGCGGGAACGCGACACCGCCCACGGCGAAGACCACAGGCAGGATGTACAGGAGCAGCTTCTGCTGCTGCGCGTACTGCCCGGTCATCGCGTCCGCCGGCATGTTCTTGCTCATCAGCTGTCGCTGCGTCGTGAACTGGGTCAGGCACATGATGACCACGAGCGACATCGTGAGGATCTTGGTCTCGACCGCATCACTCTTCAAGAAGGTGTCGGCGATCTGGGCGCCGAGCATCTTGGCCCGCGACAGGGAGTCGGCGTCATCGCCGCTGAGGAAGCCTCGCGCACCCTCGCGACCGTTCTTCGCGGCCTGGTCGATCACCCGGAACAACGCGAAGAAGATCGGCATCTGCAGGATGAGTGGCAGGCACGACGCGAAGGGGTTGGTGCCCGTCTCCTTCCAGAGCTTCATCTGCTCCTGGGTGAGACGCTCACGATCGTGCTTGTACTTCTGCTGCAGCGCCTTGATCTGCGGCTGGAGCAGCTGCATGTTGCGGCTCGACTTGATCTGCTTCACGAACAGCGGGATCAGGATCGTCCTGATCGTCACCGTGAGGCCGACGATCGACAGGGCCCACGTCCACCCCGACTCGCCGGAGAGTCCGACCGACTCGAAGATCCGGTGCCAGACCAGAAGGATCCCTGACACGGCGTAGTACAGCGGCGTCATGATGGCGCCGCCGATGTCGCCTAGGAAGTCGAACATTGTTCTCCTCTACGTGACTGCGGAACCGGGTCGTAACCGCCCGCGCTCCACGGGTGGCATCGCAGGACGCGACGACCCGCAAGCCAGGAACCTCGCACCGCGCCATGAGTCTCCACGGCCTGCAAAGCGTAGGCCGAACAGGTCGGATGGTAGCGGCACACCTGGCCGTACAACGGACTGATGGCGAAGCGGTACGCCTTCAGGAACCAGATCAATGGGTACTTCATCGACGCGCCGACCTCATCGACGGTCGTCTACTGGACGCCGGCGCGTGACAGCGCGGCGTCCAGGTGCTCGGCGAGCGTCGCGGAGTCGGCCCCGTGCGATGCGGGCAGCGCCCGGACCACCACGCGAGAACCGTCAGGCAGGGACGCCACGCGCTCGCGCATGAGGTGACGCAGCCGGCGCTTGACGCGGTTGCGCTCGACCGCCGACCCGACGGCCTTGCTCACGACGAAACCGACGGACGTGTGTCCGCCGGTTCGTGGAACGCTGGATCTGAGCAGTACGTGGGTGACGAGCGTCGGCTGCGCCGCTTTTCGGCCACGACGGATCGTGTGCCGGAAATCCTCCCCGCTGCGCATGCGTTCGCTGCGCGCGAGCAACGGATCAGGCAGACAGCTTGGCGCGACCCTTGCGGCGGCGATCCGCGAGGATCGCGCGACCCGCACGGGTGCGCATGCGCAGACGGAAGCCGTGCTTCTTGGCACGACGACGGTTGTTCGGCTGGAAGGTGCGCTTGCTCACGATGCTGTCCTTAAATGTCTTGCGTCACTGGGATCGCAGGTCTCGGGCCGTTCGACGACCACCGCTCGCCCACGACCGGAGAAGCTGTCGTGGACACGCGGCGGATGTCGTTCTCGGACGACTAGGCAACGGTACGGGGGCGCCACACGCGGGTCAAACTGACCCACATACGCCTCAAATGAAAGCACGTCCAGGCGACACGCCGTACGTGTCCCAGCAGCTGGGGAATTCCGCTTGTACGGCACCCACGGGGCTGCTAGCGTCACCGCGGTATCGACTTTTCCACAAGGATGCCTCAACTCTCGAGTTCGCATTCACACCTTGTGGACAACACTGTGCATACATCACCCAGCACATCGACAACATGGGGACATGTCGGGAGGCATTGCATGAACGACGGCCAGGACGCCAACCCCGACGAACATCTCGCGACGGTGTGGGCCCGAGCCGTCGACACCCTCTCGCCCGGCGCCAAGGTGTGGGTGTACTCCGCCAAGCCGCTCAGCCTGCACAACAACATCATGATCGTCGCGGTCCAGGACGACCTCACGCGAGCACAGCTCGAGTCGCGGGTCCGGCCGGCGCTCGAGCACGCGATCAGCACGTCGCTGCAGCAGGAGACCCGGCTCGTCGTGACGATTGAACCATCCCTCATCGAGACCCTGCATAGTCAACAAGACGATTTGTCGATAAATCGACCTGTGGGCGCAGCTCACGAGTCCGACCTCGACGACGAGGACGACGACACCGGCGACGAGTTCGTGCCCAGCTGGGCCGAGCGCACCACCGCCCCGCCCCGCATCGGCACGGTCGCGGAGGCCCGACTCAATCCTCGCTACCTGTTCGAGAACTTCGTGATCGGCTCGTCCAACCGCTTCGCACACGCCGCCGCCGTCGCGGTCGCCGAGGCGCCCGGCAAGGCCTACAACCCGTTGGTCATCCACGGCGAGTCCGGACTGGGCAAGACCCACCTCCTGCACGCCATCGGCCACTACGTCCTGAACCTCTACCCCTCCTCGCGTGTGCGGTACGTCAACAGCGAGGAGTTCACGAACGACGTCATCAACGCGATCCGCGAGAACCGCACCGCCGCGCTCAAGCGCAAGTACCGCGAGATCGACGTCCTCCTGGTCGACGACATCCAGTTCCTCGAGGGCAAGGAGTCGACGCAGACCGAGTTCTTCCACACCTTCAACGCGCTGCACAACGAGAACAAGCAGATCGTCATGACGTCCGATCGTCCGCCCAAGAACCTCACGACGCTCGAGGACCGGCTGCGCAACCGGTTCGAGTGGGGCCTGACGACCGACGTGCAGCCGCCCGACCTCGAGACCCGCATCGCCATCCTGCGCAAGAAGGCCGCGAACGAGAAGCTCACCGCGCCGGCTGACGTGCTGGAGTTCATCGCCAGCAAGGTGCAGACCAACATCCGCGAGCTCGAGGGTGCCCTGATCCGGGCCACCGCGTTCGCGAACCTCAACGGCACGACGGTCGATCTGCAGCTCGCGCAGATCGTGCTCAAGGACCTCATCGCCGAGGGTGAGGAGCCCGACATCACGGTCGGCATGATCATGGCGCAGACCGCCGCCTACTCGGAGTTCTCGATCGACGACCTCTGCAGCACCAACCGCAGCCGCAACCTGGTGCTCGCCCGCCAGATCGCGATGTACCTGTGCCGCGAGCTCACCGAGATGTCGCTGCCCAAGATCGGCCAAGAGTTCGGCAACCGCGACCACACCACCGTGATGCACGCCGACCGCAAGATCCGCAAGCTCATGGCCGAGAAGCACGCGGTCTACAACCAGGTCACCGAGCTCACCGCCCGCATCAAGCAGCAGGCACGTCAGTCATGACCTGTGGCCGTCCGTGACGTCGGCCGGGCCACCGACATGCACACCTGGGGATGGCACTGTGGGAAACCTCGTCGCATCCGTGGACATCCGGCGCCCGTGTGTGAACACCGTGTGAACGCAGCGCCGACATCCACAGGCCCGTGTAGTTTCACGGTCACGAGCCGCACAGGTTGTCCACCGGCCAGAACACGGCGATCGCAGCACGGATCCGGGTTGTCCACCGAATCCACAGACGCTACTACGACTACTACTCTTCTATTCATCCATGGATCCCGCCGAAGTCACTTCGCGCCCTGTGTGTGGATGACACTCCTGGCTACACCAAGCACCTCCTGCCGTGGCAGGATTCATCCCGACGGACCCAGTCCTCGGAAAGGCCCCATCACGTGAAGTTCCGTATCGAGCGCGACACCCTCGCCGACGCAGTCGCGTGGACTGCGCGCAGCCTGCCCAATCGCCCGAGCGTGCCGGTGCTCGCGGGGCTCCTGGTCGAGACGGCCGCCGACGGACTGACCCTGTCCGGATTCGACTACGAGACGTCCACCCGCGCGACGTTGCCCGCCGAGGTCAGCGCCGACGGACGCGCCCTCGTCTCCGGTCGCCTCCTCGCCGAGATTGTGAAGTCCCTGCCGGCCAAGCCCGTCGACGTGTCCCTCGAGGGCACCAAGGTCCAGGTCGTGTGCGGCAGCGCCCGATTCAGCCTCCAGACCATGCCCGTCGAGGAGTACCCGCAGCTCCCGGAGATGCCGACCGCCACCGGCACGGTCAAGTCCGAGGACTTCTCGACCGCCGTCGCCCAGGCCAGTGCTGCTGCCGGGCGCGACGAGATGCTGCCACTGCTGACGGGCGTCCGCCTCGAGCTCGAGGGATCGACGATCTCGCTCATGGCCACCGATCGTTTCCGCGCCAGCCTGCGCGACCTCCAGTGGTACCCGGAGGCGAGTGACCTCTCGGCCAACGCCCTGGTGCCCGCCCGCGTGCTCAACGAGACCGCCCGCTCGCTCACCGGCGGCGGCGACGTCACGATTGCCGTCTCGTCGGGCGAGTCCGGCGACGGTCTCATCGGCTTCGAGGGCATCGTCGGCAACGGCACGCGACGCACCACGACCCGCCTCCTCGAGGGTGACTTCCCGCGTGTCCGGCAGCTGTTCCAGGCGCAAGCCGAGACCGTGGCCTACGTCGGCACGCAGGCGTTCGTCGACTCCGTCAAGCGCGTCGCCCTGGTGGCCGAGCGCAACACCCCCGTCCGTCTCACGTTCTCCGACGGCGTGCTCCTCCTCGAGGCCGGCAGCGGCGACGAGGCACAGGCTTCCGAGTCGATCGAGGCGACGATCAACGGGGCCGACATCTCGATCGGCTTCAACCCGACCTACCTGCTCGAGGGACTCGCGGTCATGTCCGACCCGGTCGTGCACCTGTCCTTCACGCAGCACACCAAGCCGGCGGCCATCTCGGGCGTCCAGGAGATCGGGGCCGACCCCGACGTCGCGTTCCGGTACCTGATCATGCCCGTCCGCCTGCAGAACTGACCGGCGTCACAGCGCGGATCACTGAGCTAGAGGGAGAGCGACATGCACATCGGACTCGTGGGACTCGGCAAGATGGGTGGCAACATGCGCACCCGCCTGCGCAACGGAGACGTCACGGTGATCGGCTACGACCGCAACCCCGACGTCACGGACGTGGGCTCCCTGTCGGAGCTGGTCGAGCAGCTGCCCTCGCCGAAGGTCGTCTGGGTCATGGTGCCCGCGGGCGACATCACCCGGTCGACGGTCGAGGAGCTCATCGAGCTGCTGGGCGAGGGCGACGTCATCGTCGACGGCGGCAACTCCCGCTGGACCGATGACGAGAAGCACGCGGCCCTGGCTGCCGAGAAGAACATCGGCTACATCGACTGCGGCGTGAGCGGCGGCGTCTGGGGCCTCGAGAACGGCTACGCACTGATGGCCGGAGGCACGGCCGACGACATCGCGAAGGTCCAGCCGGCGTTCGACGCCCTCAAGCCCGAGGGCGAGTCGGGCTTCGTCCACGCCGGTCGAGTCGGCGCGGGGCACTTCTCCAAGATGGTCCACAACGGCATCGAGTACGCCATGATGCAGGCCTACGCCGAGGGCTACGAGCTGCTCGAGAAGGTCGACATGGTCGACAACGTCACGGCGGTCTTCGACTCCTGGCGCGAGGGCACGGTCGTGCGCTCGTGGCTCCTCGACCTGCTGGTCAAGGCGCTCGAGGAGGATCCGGGCCTGTCGAAGATCCGCGGCTACGCCGAGGACTCCGGCGAGGGACGCTGGACCGTCGAGGCCGCGATCGACAACGCCGTCCCGATGCACACCATCGCGGCCTCGCTGTTCGCCCGCTTCACCTCGCGCCAGGATGAGTCGCCGGCGATGCAGGCCGTCGCCGCGATGCGCAACCAGTTCGGCGGCCACGCCGTGCAGGCAGCCGCCGAGGCGGGGCACGACCCCAAGGACGCCTGACCCCCCTTGGAGGTGTGACGAGCGTGCACGTCAGCAAGCTGACCCTGCACGACTTCCGGTCGTACTCCGAGGTCGAGATCGACCTCGACCCCGGGGCGACCGCCTTCATCGGGTCCAACGGGCAGGGCAAGACCAACCTGGTCGAGGCCATCGACTACCTGTCCCGGCTGGACTCGCACCGCGTCTCGAACGATGCGCCTCTCGTGCGGGCCGGCGCGGAGCAGGCGATCGTCCGGGCGGACGTCGTGAAGGGCGAGCGCACGGCGCTGCTCGAGCTCGAGATCACGCCCGGTCGCACCAATCGGGCGCGCATCAACCGCGGCGCCCTGCCGCGCACGCGCGACCTGATCGGCGTGCTGCGCACGGTGATCTTCTCCCCGGAGGACCTCGCCCTCGTCAAGGGTGACCCGTCCGACCGCCGCAAGTTCCTCGACTCGCTGCTGGTGCTGCGCACCCCGCGGCTCGCAGGCGTCAAGGCCGATTTCGACCGCGTCCTGAAGCAGCGCAACACGCTGCTGAAGTCCGCTCGTGGACGGCGCAACGTCGAGATCGCGACCCTCGACATCTGGGACGAGAACCTGGCGCGCACGGGTGCCGAGCTCGTGACGGCCAGACTCCTCCTGCTCGACGCCCTCGCCCCCCATCTGGTCGACGCCTACCAGCGGGTCGCCGCGGAGTCCGCCGCCGACCGCCGCGTCGTCACGGCGGTCTACAAGCCGTCCGTCCCCCTCGACCCCGACCAGCGCGACCAGGCGGCGATCGAGCAGCTCATCCTCGCCGAGCTCGCGCAGCGTCGCGGCGACGAGATCGACCGGGGCATCAGCCTGGTCGGGCCGCACCGCGACGACGTCGTGCTGTCGATCGGCGCACTGCCGGCCAAGGGCTACGCCAGCCACGGCGAGTCGTGGTCGTACGCCCTGGCGCTCAAGCTGGCGTCGTTCGAGCTGCTGCGCGAGGACGACGACGACCCGGTGCTGATCCTCGACGACGTCTTCGCCGAGCTCGACCAGGGCCGCCGGCAGCAGCTGGCGGAGCTCGTGGGCGACGCGGAGCAGGTGCTCGTCACGGCGGCGGTGGCCGACGACGTCCCCGACGGTCTCAAGGGCCACCGGTTCCGGGTGGCGGGAGGTGGGGTGACCCGTGAGTGACGACGACCCCCTCGACCTCGCCCGGCAGATCGCCAACTCGTACCGCGGCAAGGGCACACCGGGCGGCCCCGCACCGAAGAAGCGCGGACGTCCCGTCAGGCCGTCGCGCGCCAAGAACGAGGACCCGAGCTCGATCTCCGACCTGCTCGGCCAGGTCGTCAGGAACCAGGGATGGGCCGACAAGCTCGACGACCAGAGGATCTTCACCGAGTGGGCGACGATCGTGGGTGCCGAGGTCGCGCAGCACGCGCAGATCGAGGGCTTCGAGGACGCGATCGTGCACGTCCGCGCGAGCTCGACGGCATGGGCCACGCAGCTCAAGCTGCTGGCGCCGCGCATCGTGGCCAAGCTCAACGAGGCGCTGGGCGACGGCACCGTGACCCGCATCGAGGTGCGCGGCCCCCAGGCACCGTCGTGGAAGAGCGGCCCGCGATCGATCCGAGGAGCCAGAGGCCCCAGGGACACCTACGGCTGACGGCTCCTTCGTCGCCGCCCACGCGGTTCGTTCCTCACCGCGCCCGTGCTTCGCACGGCAGCCCGCCTTCGCTCGCAGGGCTCGCTCGGCCGACGGTTGCGAAAAGTCGGTGTTCCACGTGGAACCGAAAGCCGGTGTTACTCGGCCGGGCTGACGGCTGCTGCGGCCACCACGAAGGCGGCTGTCGCTGCCGTGACGGCTCCCAGGACGAGGCCGCTCTGGGCGAAGCCGTCCCAGCCCAGCACGGGGCGGACGCCGATCGCCATCAGGAACAACAGGGCGCCGACGCATCCGACGACGACCCCGGCGAGGGTGCCGACGACGGGGACGGCCGGCCCGCGCAGCAGGAGCGCGACGGCGGCGGTCCAGACCAGGCTCACGGCGAGGGCGGCCAGGACGTCGGACGGCCGGTGCCAGCCGGCGACGATCGTGGAGGCGCCGGTCAGCGTCGTGGCGAATCCGCCGGCCAGGGCGATGACCGGCTTCCAGACCCTCGGCGCGACGAGCAGCGCGGCGCCGACCGCGCTCGCGACGACGGTCGTGTGTCCGCTGGGCAGACTGTTCATCGTCCCGAGGCCGAAGTCCGGGCGCTCGAGGAGCGTGTGCTTGAGGACCTGGGTCGTGACGTTGGATCCGGCGATCACGACGACCGCCCCGACGGCGAGCGCGATCCTGCCCCGCAGCACCGCGACGACGGCGCAGCCCACGACGACCGCCACGACGGCGCCGATGCCGACGTAACCGAGCACGCTGAGGACGGCCAGCTGCGTGTCGCGGCCACCCACGACGGTGTCCATGGCCGACTCGTCCCACGACTGTCCGCGCTGCGATCCCAGGGCGATCCGCACCAGCACCGTCAGCGACAACGCACCCAGCAGGGCAGCACTGACCGCGGTGGCGGTCGTGTCACGGCGGGCGGTCAACGTGGTCATCCCCCCACGATGCCTGATGCATCCTCGAGACACCCGGTCGCGTGGAACACGTTCGGCGCGCTGGACGATTCGAGGGCCGCTCGGGCCTACTGGGACTTGGTCCCGGGTCTTTCGCGACGTCCAAGGTGCCGTTACGTGGCTCTCAAGGGCACCCTGAGCCCGTCACGGATCGTCCGACACATGTGGCTAACTCGTGAGACGCACAGAATGGCCCTCTATACTGGTGAGGTGACCCAAACTCCAGATCCTGCTGTTTCGTACGACGCCAGCAACATCCAGGTCCTCGAAGGACTGGAGGCGGTTCGCAAGCGTCCCGGCATGTACATCGGTTCGACCGGTGAGCGCGGACTCCACCACCTGGTCTACGAAGTCGTCGACAACTCGGTCGACGAGGCACTGGCCGGCTACGCCTCCCACATCAAGGTCGTCATGCAGGACGACGGCGGTGTCCGGGTCGAGGACGACGGGCGCGGCATCCCCGTCGACGAGCACCCGACCGAGAAGATCCCGGCCGTGACCCTCGTGCTCACCTCCCTGCACGCCGGCGGCAAGTTCGGCGGCGGCGGCTACAAGGTCTCCGGTGGCCTGCACGGCGTCGGTGTCTCGGTCGTCAACGCGCTGTCGACCAAGCTCTACGTCGAGGTCAAGCGCGACGGCTACGTCTGGACGCAGTCGTTCACCTACGGCGAGCCCGACGCCCCGCTCGAGCGGGGCGCCGCGACCGACGAGACCGGCACGACCACGACGTTCTACGCGAGCGCCGACATCTTCGAGACCGTCGAGTACAGCTACGACACGCTCGAGAAGCGCTTCCGTGAGATGGCGTTCCTCAACAAGGGCCTCGAGCTCGTCCTGCGCGACGACCGCGCCGACACCGAGGAGGCGGAGGGACCCAAGGGCGACGACCGCGTCCGCGATGCACGCTTCCGCTTCGACAAGGGTCTGGTCGACTACGTCGAGCACATCAACGTCGGCAGCAAGGCGCCGATCCACCGCGACGTCATCTCGATCGAGTCCGAGGACGAGTCGAAGGGTCTGTCCCTCGAGATCGCGATGCAGTGGAACGACAGCTTCGTCGAGTCGGTCCACACGTTCGCCAACACGATCAACACCCACGAGGGCGGCACCCACGAAGAGGGCTTCCGCGCGGCGCTGACCACGACGGTCAACAAGTTCGCGACGGTGCAGGGTCTGATCAAGAAGGCCAGCGACAACCTCTCGGGCGAGGACATCCGTGAGGGGCTCACCGCGATCGTCTCGATCAAGCTCGAGGAGCCGCAGTTCGAGGGCCAGACCAAGACCAAGCTGGGCAACAGCGAGGCCAAGTCGTACGTCCAGTCCGTCCTCAACGAGGAGCTCGGCGCCTGGTTCGAGCAGAATCCCGCCGAGGGCAAGACGATCGTCCGCAAGTCGATCGACGCGGCGACGGCCCGCATGGCGGCCCGCAAGGCCCGTGACCTCGCCCGCAACCGCAAGGGCCTGATGGGCGGTGGCGGCCTGCCGGGCAAGCTCGCCGACTGCCAGTCGCGCAATCCCGAGGAGTGCGAGATCTTCATCGTCGAGGGCAACTCCGCCGGTGGCTCCGCCAAGGGCGGACGCGATCCGTACGCCCAGGCGATCCTCCCGCTGCGCGGCAAGATCCTCAACGTCGAGAAGGCCCGCATCGACAAGATCCTGCAGAACACCGAGGTCCAGGCGATCATCTCCGCGCTCGGCACCGGCGTCCACGAGGACTTCGACATGGCCAAGCTGAGGTACCACAAGATCGTCCTGATGGCCGATGCCGACGTCGACGGCCAGCACATCTCGACCCTGCTGCTCACGCTGCTGTTCCGGTTCATGAAGCCGCTCATCGACGCGGGTCACGTCTACCTGGCGCAGCCGCCGCTCTACAAGATCAAGTGGACCAACGCCCCCGCCGAGCTCGCGTACTCCGACAGCGAGCGCGACGGACTGCTCGCCGCGGGTGCCGAGGCCGGCCGCCGCCTGCCCAAGGAGGCCCCGGTCCAGCGCTACAAGGGTCTCGGCGAGATGAACGACTCCGAGCTGTGGGACACCACGATGGACCCGGCCCAGCGCATCCTGCGCCAGGTCACCCTCGAGGACGGCGCGGTCGCCGACGAGATGTTCACGATCCTCATGGGCGAGGACGTCGAGCAGCGTCGCTCCTTCATCCAGCGCAACGCCAAGGACGTGCGTTTCCTTGACATCTAAGACCGTCCCGACATCCGATCTGACAGGGATCTCTCATGACTGACACCACGCCGCCCCCCGAGCACGACCGGATCGAGCACGTCGAGCTGCAGGTCGAGATGCAGCGGTCGTACATCGACTACGCCATGAGCGTCATCGTCTCGCGCGCGCTGCCCGACGTCCGCGACGGTCTCAAGCCCGTCCACCGTCGGGTCCTCTACGCGATGTACGACGGCGGCTACCGTCCTGACCGCGGCTTCTCCAAGTGCAGCCGCATCGTCGGTGACGTCATGGGCCAGTACCACCCGCACGGCGACACGGCGATCTACGACACCCTGGTCCGCCTGGCGCAGCCGTGGGTCATGCGTGCCCCGATGATCTCCGGCCAGGGCAACTTCGGCTCGCCGGGCAACGACGGTGCCGCCGCGATGCGGTACACCGAGTGCAAGCTCGCCCCCATCGCGATGGAGATGGTGCGCGACATCGACAAGAACACCGTCGACTTCCGCCCCAACTACGACGGACGCTCGCAGGAGCCGACGGTCCTGCCGGCGCGGTTCCCGAACCTGCTGGTCAACGGTTCGGCCGGCATCGCCGTCGGCATGGCCACCAACATCCCGCCGCACAACCTGGTCGAGGTCGCCGACGGCGCGCAGTGGGCGCTGGCCAATCCCGAGGCGTCCAAGGAGGAGCTGCTCGAGGCGCTCATGGAGCGCATCAAGGGCCCCGACTTCCCGACCAACGGACTCATCGTCGGCACGACCGGCATCGACAACATGTACCGCACAGGTCGCGGCTCCATCACGATGCGCGGCATCGTCGAGATCGAGGAGGACGCCAAGGGCGCGCTGAGCCTCGTCGTCAAGGAGCTGCCCTACCAGGTCAACCCCGACAACCTGGCCGAGAAGATCGCCGACCTCGCGATCTCCGGACGCATCCAGGGCATCGCCGACGTCAACGACGAGTCGTCGTCGCGGGTCGGACGCCGCCTGGTCGTCAAGCTCAAGCGTGACGCCGTCGCCCGGGTCGTGCTCAACAACCTCTACAAGCACACCGAGCTGCAGTCGAACTTCAGCGCCAACATGCTCGCGATCGTCGACGACATCCCGCGCACCCTGTCGCTCGACGGCTTCATCAGCAACTGGATCACGCACCAGATCGAGGTCATCCAGCGGCGCACCCAGTACCTGCTCGACGAGGCCGAGGCCCGCGCCCACATCTACCGCGGCCTGGCCAAGGCGCTCGACGCGCTCGACGACGTCATCGCCCTGATCCGTCGCAGCCCCACGGTCGACGAGGCCCGCGAGGGACTCATCGCGCTGCTCGACATCGACGAGCTCCAGGCCAACGCGATCCTCGAGATGCAGCTGCGGCGCCTGGCCGCCCTCGAGCGTCAGAAGATCATGGACGAGCTGGCCAAGCTCGAGCTCGAGATCGCCGACTACCAGGACATCCTGGCCCGGCCCGAGCGCCAGCGTCAGATCGTGTCCGACGAGCTCGCCGAGATCGTCGACAAGTACGGCGACGACCGGCGCTCGCCGATCGTCCCGGCCGACGGCGACCTGTCGATGGAGGACCTCATCCCCGATGAGGAGGTCGTCGTCACGATCACCAAGGGTGGCTACGCCAAGCGCACCAAGACCGAGCTGTACCGCGTCCAGAACCGTGGCGGCAAGGGCGTCCGTGGTGCGGCACTGCGGGGCGACGACATGGTCGACCACATGTTCTCGACCACGAGCCACCACTGGATCCTGTTCTTCACGACCGCCGGACGGGTCTACCGCGCCAAGGCGTACCAGCTGCCCGAGGCCGGCCGTGACGCCAAGGGCGGACACGTCGCCGGGCTGCTGTCGTTCCAGCCCGACGAGGAGATCGCACAGGTGCTGGCGATCCGCGACTACGAGCAGGCGCCGTACCTGGTGCTCGCGACCAGGAAGGGCCTGGTCAAGAAGACCCGGCTCGCCGACTACAACAGCCCCCGCCAGGCCGGCGTCATCGCGATCAACTTCCGCGACGACGACGACGAGCTCATCGGTGCCGAGCTGGTCACCCCCGACGACGACCTGCTGCTGATCTCGCGCAAGGCCCAGGCCATTCGTTTCCGCGCCGACGACGAGCAGCTGCGCCCGATGGGACGCGCGACGTCAGGCGTCACCGGCATGAAGTTCCGCGAGGCCGACTCGATGCTGTCGCTGTCGGTCATCCGGCGCTCGGCCGACGCGCTCGAGCAGGTCGAGGTCCCCGAGGCCGACGAGCTGTTCGTGTTCACCGTCACCGACGGCGGATACGCCAAGAAGACGCCGATCGATCAGTACCGTTTGCAGGGACGTGGTGGACTGGGCATCAAGGCCATGCAGATCACCGAGAACCGTGGTGAGCTGGTGGGCGGTCTGGTCCTGGTCGACACCGACGACGTCATCTCGGTGACGGCCAGCGGCCAGGTCACCCGCAGTCTCGTCTCGGGTGTGAATCCCACGGGGCGTGGCACGATGGGAGTCAGCTTCGTCAAGTTCAAGGGGGACGATCGTGTGGTGACGATCGCACGCAACACCGAGGTCCTCCAGGACGAGGCCGCGACCGAGCAGTCCGCGACCGAGCAGACCGCGACCGACCAGACGTCGACCGACGAGGACCAAGATCAGTGACCGAAGAATCTGAAGGTTCGAGCGCCGTACCCGGCTCCGGCGCGGGCGACGCGGCACCGACCCAGGCGATTCCGCGCATCCCGAAGCCCGTCGCCGACAAGAAGGCCGCCTCGGCCAAGAGCCCTGCGCGCAAGACCGCCGGAGGAGGCTCGGCGCCTGCGGCCAAGAAGACCTCGCCACCTCCGCCGCCCCCGTCCACGCAGACCGACAAGGGACGGCCGCGTGCGGCCGCGCCGGCCGCCGAGCCGGAGACCAAGCGCCCGCCCGCCAAGCCCAGTCGTGGGCCGTCCGGTCGTCCGCTGACGGCGGCCGACTACGCGCACACCACGAAGGGCTCCCCGGAGACGACGTCGGTCATCCCCGCCGTCAAGGACACCGGCGACGACCGGCGGGCAGCGTCCGGTCCGGTCGCCACCGAGCCGGCACCCAGCGGTGCGGCCGGACGTCGCGCGAGCCTGCGACTGACGCACGTCGAGCCGTGGTCGGTCACCCGCCTGGCGTTCGCGATCTCGGTCGCGATGATGATCGTGGCCGTCGTGGCGGCCGGCATCTTCTGGGTCGTCCTCGACGTCGTCGGCGTCTGGGACCAGATCAACGACAGCTTCACGACGGTGCTCAGCGACGACAGCGCGAGCTTCAACGTGACCGACTACTTCGGCATCGGCAGGGTCCTCGGGCTCACGCTGGTGCTGTCCGCGCTCAACGTGGTGCTGATGACGGCACTCGCGACGATCGCTGCCCACCTGTACAACCTCGCCGCCCAGCTCATGGGCGGCATCGAGGTCACACTGGCGGAAGAGAACTGACCCACGTGGACCCGGCCCCCGATGCGTGGGTGCCGGAGTCCATGCGGTAAAGTTCATCGCTGTTGCGGGCGTATAGCTCAGCTTGGTTAGAGCGCTTCCCTGATAAGGAAGAGGTCCGAGGTTCAAGTCCTCGTACGCCCACTCAACGAGGAGGTCAGATGAAGAAGATCATCGCCCTCAGCCTCGCGGCTGCAGGTGTTTTCTGGGCCCTCGGCAAGAGGTCGGACAGCAAGCCCGTCGACACCTGGGCCGCTGCGACCGACCAGGTCTAGCACCGCAGCACCACTGGGGCCATGGCGCAATTGGTAGCGCACCTGCTTTGCAAGCAGGGGGTTCGGGGTTCGAGTCCCCGTGGCTCCACCAATGAAAGGCCCCCGTCACCCCGGTCTTGGGTGGCGGGGGCCTTTCATTGGTGAATCTGCCGAGTGACTCGAGTCGGGCCCCATCGACGCAGTGTCCCGTCCGCGGCGAAGCCGCCACCGGACGCTGCCAGCAAGGGATCCCCGTGGCTCCATAGGTGAGATGCCCGCCCGACCCGAACCCGACTCTCCAAGGACCCCGTGCCCCACCAGTACGTCGACATCGAGCTCACCGTCAAGCAGGTCAGGTCCGAGGCACCCCAGCACCTGAGCGTGGTCTACGACCGTCCGCGGGGCTTCGACTACGAGCCCGGAGACTGGGTCGACCTCGACCTCGGTTCCGACCTGCGCGGCGGGAGGACGTACTCCCTGTCGTCGTCTCCCACGGAGCCCGATCTCATGATCACCTTCAAGGAGGGACTCAGCGAGATCAAGAAGACCCTCGCCGGCTCACGTCCGGGTGACACCGCGCGGATCACGGCGTACGGCAACGACTACGAGTTCCACCTCAACGAGCACCGCACCAGCGTGCTGATCGCCGGTGGCGTGGGCGTCGCGCCGTTTCGCAGCATGCTGAAGGAGATGGTCGACCGGAGCAGCCTCGGCGCGGTCGAGCTGGTGTACCTCAACCAGACCGATGCCTTCTTGTTCCGAGACGAGCTCGACACGTGGCAGGCGGAGCTCCAGAACGCACACATCGACTACGTCGTGACGAAGGGTCTCAAGCGCAAGGACCGGGAGAAGCTGCTCCGCGACATCATCAGCGCCGAGGCCCATCACTACTTCATCGCAGGCCCGGAGGGGATGATCGAGTCCACCGAGGAGCTGTTGGACTCGATGGGCGTCGATCACGACGACATCCGCATCGACAGCTTCGGCGGCTACTGACGCAGCAGGGTGTGGCGCACCCGGGCTGACGCGGCCTGTGGCCCGGCGGCGCGCGGGCGCATGGTGGACACAACGGCACCTGCGCCGTCCGAGCACCACAGGAGACCACCATGACCGAAGCACTCGAAGTCACCGTCCTGCGACCGGCACCAGGCCTGACCGCGGCCGACTTCATCGCCGCGAACGCCGACATCGACGAGTACCTCAGGCGTCAGCCCGGGTTCCAGTGGCGGCGCATCACCGAGACCGAGGACGGGACGATCGTCGACATCGTCAGCTACGACTCGCGCGAGCGCGCGCTGGCGGGCGCCGGCGGCATCAGCGGTGAGATGGCGGACTCACCGGTGCACGGCTCGATCGATCAGTCGACCGTCGAGTGGCGGGTGGCGGACGTCGTGCACCTGGTGCGATAGACCGTCATGGCGGTCGGCTCAGCGCGCCAGCTCCTCCCGGATGACAGCGACGAAGGCGTCGACGTCGTCCTCGGTCGTGTCGAACGCGGTCATCCAGCGCACCTCGCCGGCCGCCCGGTCCCAGTCGTAGAACCGCACCCGCTCACGGATCCGGTCGGCAGCCTCGTTGGCGAGGACGGCGAAGATCGCGTTGGCCTGCGTGGGCTGGCTGAAGGACAGGCCGGCGATCGTCCCGTCCGCGATCTCCCGCTCGAGCGCGTCCCGGAGTCGGGATGCCATGGCGTTGGAGCGGGCGGCCGACCGCAGGTAGAGATCGTCCTCGAACAGGGCCAGCAGCTGCGCGCTGACGAAGCGCATCTTGGAGGCCAGCTGCATGTTGACCTTGCGCAGGTAGACGAGGCCGTCGGCGACGGACGGGTCGAGGGCGACGACCGCCTCCCCGAACAGCGCCCCGTTCTTGGTGCCGCCGAAGCTCAGGACGTCGACGCCGGCGTCGGTCGTGAAGTCACGCAGGGGCACCCCGAGCGCCGCGGCGGCGTTGGCGATGCGGGCGCCGTCGAGGTGCACGGTCATGCCCTTGGCGTGCGCGTGGTCGGCGATCGCGCGGATCTCGTCGACCGAGTACAACGTGCCGAGCTCCGTGGTCTGGGTGATGCTGACGGCCAGCGGCTGCGCCCGGTGCTCGTCGCCCCATCCCCAGGCCTGCCGGTCGATGAGCTCCGGGGTGAGCTTGCCGTCGGGGGTGTCGACGGTCAGCAGCTTGAGTCCGCCGATGCGCTCGGGTGCCCCGTTCTCGTCGGTGTTGATGTGCGCCGTGCCGGCCGCGACGACGGCTCCCCATCGGGGCAGCATGCTGGTGAGCGCCGTGACGTTCGCGCCGGTGCCGTTGAAGACGGGGAACACCTCGGTGCGCTCACCGAAGTGCCCGCGCATGACCTCGGTCAGCCGCGCGGTGTAGACGTCCGCGCCGTAGGCGACCTGGTGCCCGCCGTTGGCGTCGGCGATCGCGGCGAGCACCTCGGGATGGGTGCCGGCGTAGTTGTCGCTGGCGAAGCTGCGGGCGTGGACGTCATGGAGAGGCACGGGAGGAATTCTTCCACCCCGAACTTCTCCCCAGCTGTGCACACACCTGTGGATGAATGACAGCGATGTCATTCACAAGGGTTGTTCACACCTGTGCACATGGCTGTGGATAATTACATGGCTGTGTTTCAGCAGGTCAGACCCCAGATGTCCAGCCCAGCAGCGGCCCCAGCACCGTCGCCATGTCGGTCAGGATCTGGACGTAGTCGGCGTGCTCGAACGTGAACGGCAGGGCGAACGCGACCTCGTCCACGGCCTGGAACCCGGCGTGGGCGTGCAGGCGTTCGGCGATCTGGGCGGACGTGCCCACGAGGTCGGCGGCGAACATCATCCGGGCGGGACCCTGGGGCGCGAGCGTCCGGGCGAACCGCGACTCGGCGTACGCCTCGTACCTGGCCACCTGCTCGGGTGAGGCCGAGTCGGTGGGGATGACGACGAGTCCCTGCGAGACCCGGGCGTCCTGCCCGTGCGGGTGCAGCTCGCGGAAGCGGTCGATCTGGGCGCGCTGGATGCGCGCGAAGTCGTCGTCCTCCTCCGCGCGGATGACGCTGCTGGTCAGCAGGTTGAGCCCCTGGCCTGCGGCCCACTCCACGGACGCGAAGCCGGCACCGCCGTACCAGACTCGATCGGCCAGACCCGGCGAGTGCGGCTGGATGCGGCTGGAGAACGTCTCGATGCCCTGGACGCCCTCGAACGTGCTGACGGGTTCACCCCGCAGGTTGTGGAGCAGGCGCTCGACCCGGGTGTGGGTGAAGTCCTCGACGTCCGCGGTGTCGGGATACAGGTGTGCCTTGATGTCGTCGAAGTGGATCGGCGGTCCGACGCTCACGCCGGGATTGAGGCGTCCGCCGGACAGGACGTCGACCGTGCCGAGGTCCTCGGCCAGGCGGAACGGGTTCTCGAGACCGAGCGGCGTGACGGCCGTGCCGAGCTCGATGCGCCGGGTGCGCTGGGACGCGGCAGCGAGCACGGCGACGGGGGACGAGATGCCGTGCTGCAGGTGCCGGTGCCGCAACCAGGCGCTGTCGAAGCCGAGCTCCTCGCCCAGCTCGATGATCTGCAGGGTGCTCTCGTGACCCGGGCCGGGGTCGTCGGCGTCGAACAGTCCGATGGTCAGGAAGCCCAGCCGTGCGAGCGGGCGGTCAGAGGTGGTCACGCGTCACAGCCTATGGTTCCGTCCCGGAATCGCCGACGACACGATTCCGTAACGAGCGTGGATCATCCTGAGGTCGGCAGCCGCTGGAGGCCTGCCCCTCCCCCCGAGAAGGAACGATCACATGAGCGCTAATCCCGTACGCCTGCAGGCCATCACCGACGTCGAGGCGTACGTGCCGCCGGCCCCGAGCTTCAGTGCCGACGAGACACCGGGCGAGATCTTCGGCTCGAACGTCTTCAGCAAGGTCGTGATGCAGAAGCGTCTGCCGAAGTCGGTCTTCAAGTCCGTCATGGCGACGATCGAGAACTCGCAGATCCTCGACCCGCTGATCGCCGACTCGGTCGCGTCGGCCATGAAGGACTGGGCGCTCGAGAAGGGCGCGACCCACTACGCGCACGTCTTCTACCCGCTGACCGGCTTCACGGCCGAGAAGCACGACGGCTTCTTCGACCCGGTGGGCGACGGCACCGCACTCGCCGAGTTCGCCGGCAAGACCCTCGTCCAGGGCGAGCCCGACGCGTCGAGCTTCCCCAACGGCGGACTCCGCAACACGTTCGAGGCCCGCGGCTACACGGGCTGGGACGCCACCAGCCCGGCGTACATCCTGGAGAACCCGAACGGCAACACGCTGTGCATCCCGACGGTCTTCATCTCGATGACCGGCGAGGCGCTCGACCACAAGACGCCGCTGCTGCGCGCGCAGCAGGCCATGGCGATCCACGCCGAGCGCGTGCTGAAGCTGTTCGGGCACGACCCCGCCGCGGTCGTCTCGTACCTCGGCCCCGAGCAGGAGTACTTCCTGATCGACCGCCACTTCTTCGTCGCCCGCCCCGACCTGCTGAACTCGGGCCGGACGCTCTTCGGCGCCAAGCCGCCGAAGGGCCAGGAGTTCGACGACCACTACTTCGGTGCGATCCCCGAGCGGGTCCTCGGCTTCATGGCCGACACCGAGCGCGAGCTCTTCAAGCTGGGCATCCCGGCCAAGACCCGCCACAACGAGGTCGCCCCCGGCCAGTTCGAGATCGCCCCGATGTTCGAGGCCGCGAACGTCGGCGCCGACCACCAGCAGCTGTTGATGACGACCTTCAAGACGATCGCCCGCAAGCACGGCATGGAGTGCCTGTTCCACGAGAAGCCGTTCGAAGGCGTCAACGGCTCCGGCAAGCACGTGAACTTCTCGCTCGGCAACGCGACCGAGGGCAACCTGCTGCTGCCGGGTGACACCCCGCACGAGAACGCCCAGTTCCTCGTGTTCTGCGCCGCCGTCATCCGCGCCGTCCACCAGTACGGCGGACTGCTGCGGGCGTCGGTCGCATCGGCCAGCAACGACCACCGCCTGGGCGCCAACGAGGCCCCGCCGGCGATCATCTCGATCTTCCTCGGCGACCAGCTCGCCGGTGTCTTCGAGCAGCTCGCCAAAGGTCCGGCGACGTCGTCGAAGAGCCGCGGCACGATCCAGATCGGTGTCGACACACTTCCCGTCCTGCCGACCGATCCGGGCGACCGCAACCGCACCAGCCCGTTCGCGTTCACCGGCAACCGCTTCGAGTTCCGCGCGCCGGGCTCGATGCAGTCGGTCGCCGGCCCCATGACGACGATCAACGCCATCATGGCCGAGGCGCTCGACCACATCGCGACGAAGCTGGAGACGGCCGTCGAGATCGGCACCGAGTTCAACACCGCCGTGCAGGAGCTGCTGACCGAGCTCATCACCGAGCACGGCTCGGTCGTCTTCAACGGCAACGGCTACTCCGACGAGTGGCAGGTCGAGGCCGCCGAGCGTGGGCTGCCGAACCTGCGCACGACGCTCGATGCCCTGCCCGAGCTCATCACGCCCGCCGCGGTGCAGCTGTTCGGCCGCTACGGCATCTTCAACGAGTCCGAGGCACACAGCCGCTACGAGATCGGTCTCGAGCACTACACGCAGAGCATCCACGTCGAGGCCCTGTCGACGCTCGAGATCGGTCAGACGTCGATCCTGCCCGCCGGTGTCCGCTACCAGACGGAGCTCGCTGCGAACGTCGCGTCGCTGAAGGCGGCCGGCATCGAGGCCGACATGGACCTCCTCCAGGAGATCACGAAGGTCATCGGCGAGCTCCGCGTCGGCATCGGCGCGCTGCGCAACGCCCTCGCGGGCGAGCACGGCGACGACGCGATGGGTGAGGCGACGTACGCGCAGAAGTCGCTGCTCCCGGCGATGGCCGCCGTCCGCGCGGCAGCGGACGCACTCGAGGCCATCGTGGCCGACGACCTGTGGCCGCTGCCGACGTATCAGGAGATGCTCTACATCCTCTGATCCAGACCCCTCTGAGCAGGTGACCGGGACCTCCAGCCCGGTCACCTGCTCATTGGTCTGTGCTCAGCGGGTCCGGTGGCGCAGCTTCTGCACGAGCTGGGCCAGCACGGTCAGCAGGACCGCGCCGACGACGGCCGCGATGACGGCGGCCTGTGCGTCGGGGAAGATCGAGTCGCCGATCAGGCCGATCACGGTGTAGGTCACCGACCACAGGACCGTGGCCAGCACGGCGGCGCTGACGTAGCGCTGCCACGGGTAACCGCCGAGCGCCGCGGCGAGCAGCACCGGGATGCGTCCGCCGGGCACGAGCCGCGACACGAGCAGGGTGCGCAGCTCGTTGTTCTCGATGCGGGCTCGCAGCTGCTGCAGCGCCGCATGCGGATCGTCGGCCCGCAGCCAGCCGACCCGGTGGGCCAGTGGTTCGCCCGCCCACCGCAGCGCGCCGTACGTGATGATGTCGCCGACGTACGCACCGGCGGCTCCGACCGCGACGACGAGGATCAGCTCCCACGGGTGCTCGGCACGTGCCAGGACGGCAGCTCCGCTCACCGCCGCGCCCGTCGGCACGACGGGGATGATCGACCCGAACGCGACGAACGCGAAGATCGCCAGCAGCGCGAGGGGTCCGAGTCCGTCGGTCATACCACCCCCGCCTCGCGAACGTCACTTGCATGGCGGAGGTGGCACGACCTCTGCTCGAACAGTCGCTCCCGCTCGGTCATTCGTCGTCTCCGTGGATGAGGACCAGTCGCCGGCCGTGATCGGGCAGCAGGGCCGTGGCCGGGGACGCCTCCATGGCCGAGGCGAACCGCGGCCCGGGGGTCACGAACAGGCGGTGGTGGTTGGCGCGGTGGACGAGCTGGAGCCCGACGGGCCAGAACGTCCCGTGGTGCACCGGCAGCGCGTACCCGGCACCCACGAGGTCGACCGCCAGGGCGGCGTCCTCCGGCCCGAGGTGCTCGTCGCCGAGGGTCGGCCCCCAGCCGCCGATCGGCACCAGTGCGAGATCGACCGGCTCGACGTCCGCCATGGCGGGGTCGCGGCCGGTGTCGCCGGGGTACCAGAACGAGCGCGTCCCGTCGTCGACACGGAACCCCAGGGCCGGGGCGCGCCGCCTCGACAGTGGGTTGCGGCGGTCGTCGTGCTGCGCGGCCAGCACCTCGACGGTCACGCCCGCGATCTCGAGCCGGTCACCGGGGACGACCTCGACGACCTCGCGCCCGTCCAGTGCTGACAGCAGCGGCGCGGCCCCTCTCGGGACGACGATCGGCGCCCTCTCGTGGATGCGGCGCAGCGACGGGACGTGCAGGTGGTCGCCGTGCAGGTGCGAGATCAGCACGAGGTCGAGATCGGCCGCCGCGGGAGTCGGCGTCACGCCGTGCCGCCGCAGGTGGGCGAAGCGGTCGACCAGCAGCGGGTCGGTGCCGACGCGGGTCGTGCCGAGCTCGACCGTCGTCGACGAGTGGCCCCACCACGTCACCGCGAGCTGGACCGTCATGGGGCGTCCTTGCGGAGGCCGAGCTGCTCGAGCCGGTCCATGAGTGCCCGGTGGACCTCGCTGCCGCTCAGCGGGTGCGAGTCGGCGACGGCCCACGACGCCGGATGGATCAGCAGCGCCTCGGTCTGCCAACCGCCCAGTCCGCCGTGCGAGCCGACGAGCTCCTCGAACGCGACGACCTCGCCCAGCGTCCGGTCGAATCGCCCGAGCAGGACGAGGTCGCCGACGTGGTCGCGCCGGTCGAGCTGTGCCAGGTCGGCGGCGGCGAGTGGTCCGAAGTCGGCCAGCGGGTCGGGGCCCTCGCCGGTGCCGACCTCCCCGTCCACGACGGGACGCCAGCCGCGGCCGTCGGTCACGAGCAGGGCTCCGTCGTCACGGCGGACGGCGACCAGACCGATCTGCGGGTGGGCGGCCAGGCCGTCGACGAGTCCCGGGAAGAGCACCTCGACCGTCTCGAGCGACGCCCGTCCCTCGACCTCGGTCAGGTAGAGGTGGGCGAGGCTGCCGGACGCGGCGACGACCAGCGCGTCCGGGGCGTCGTCCGTCTCGTCGCCGCCGGCCCGGCGCCGGCGCACGACCGACCGCGCAGCGGCACCGACGACGCGCTCGGAGCGCACCGCGCTGCTGAGCAGGACGTTGGCCGGCCCGTACGTCTCGACCGGACGGTCGTCGTTGCCCGAGACGACCGACCGCGACGCGAGCGCCTGCACCGTCTCGGCGAGGGTCGAACCGGTCAGCTGCTTGAACGTCATGCCCTGGGCCTGTCCGTGGTCGGACACGATGACGAGCTCGTAGTCACGGCGCACCTCGACGGCGAGCTCCTCGAAGAACTGCAGCACCCGGTCGAGGCTCTCGAGCGTCCGCATCGACTCCGGACGGCTCGGGCCGGCGTGGTGGGCGACCTCGTCGTAGTCGACGAAGTCCACGAAGATGACCGGCGCTCCCCTGGCCATGTGCTCGGAGACGATCGAGACGTTGAGGTCGCGGAGCACGACCGTCGTCAGACCCCGGAGCATCACGAAGACGCCACCGCGGCGCACCCGTGGCAGCACGTCGCGTCGACGCTGCCGGCGTCCCTGGTGCAGCTCGGTCAGCATCTGCCCGACGAACAGGATGATCGACCGGACGAATCCCGACCGCCCGACGACGAACGAGGCCGCTCCCCGGTCGGACGACGGCAGCCGCGCGTCGCTCATCGTGACGAGCCGCAGCGGGGCGTCGCCGGAGAACAGGTTCGAGACGCTGACGCCGCCGTCGGCCAGCAGCCCGCGGCCGTTGCTGAAGCCACGCTCGACCTCGGCGACGTCCGCCGGCTGGCTCGAGACCAGCAGACGCCCCCGCTCCTTGTCGTACCAGCGGAACGACGGCACCGCGGTGACGTCGCCGTGGAGCAGCACCGACTGCCCGGCGGGCGTGGTCGCGGGCAGACCGGTGTGCCACCGCCGCAGCCGGTGCGTGCCGCTGCGCAGCCACTGCGACACCGTCGGCATCGCTCCGCCCGTCATGGCCTGGCGCATGAGGGGCTCGCTGACGCCGTCGAGCTGGACGACCAGCAGTCCCGGTCCGGTCGTGCCGTGGCGGTGCGTGATGCGCACGGCCTGGCCGAGCACCTGGCCGAAGTACGCCTCGTCGCTGCTGGCGTCGAACAACCAGTTGACGCCGGCCGCCACGACGGCGGCGGCCCACGAGGCGACGAAGACCTCGCCGAACGAGAAGCGCTCGACGGTCGGCACGACGGTCAGTGCGATGCCCAGCACCAGCGCCTGTGCGAGGAGCCCGGCGACCAGCAGCCCGAGCGTGCCGGTCAGCACCGTGAGCCGGGTGAGCGCGGGACGCAGGAGGGCACCCACCAGCAGCACGACGATCGCCAGCACCGCCACCGACTCCGTCCCGCGGGTGACCTGCGTGCCGGGCAGCAGCCACAGCGTGACCGTCAGCGCGAGGAACGAGACGACGAACGCACGACCCACGTCGACGAACCAGCGCCAGTCCGGGCGGGCCCGCCGGATGCTGCGGCCGACCAGCCGCATCTGGCGGGAGATGACCGACGGGGTGCTCACCTGCCCGGATACCCGTCGCTGTCCACGCGTCGACTCTAGGCCGTGGCCCGCGCTGTCGCGCCGCAACCACGGGGCCGATAGCGTCGTCGTGACCACCGTCACCGCAAGGAGCCCGCATGTCGCAGATCGTCCGTGGAGTCATCGCCCGAGCCAAGGGTGCGCCCGTCACGGTGGAGAACATCGTGATCCCCGATCCTGGTCCGGGTGAAGCCGTCGTCGACATCTCGGCCTGCGGCGTCTGCCACACCGACCTGCACTACCGCGAGGGTGGCATCAACGACGAGTTCCCGTTCCTGCTCGGTCACGAGGCTGCGGGCGTCGTGGAGTCCGTCGGCGAGGGCGTCACCGACGTCGCTCCCGGAGACTTCGTCGTCCTCAACTGGCGGGCCGTGTGCGGCAGCTGTCGCGCGTGCCTGCGCGGACGGCCGTGGTACTGCTTCAACACCCACAACGCGACCCAGAAGATGACGCTCGAGGACGGCACCGAGCTGTCGCCGGCCCTGGGAGTCGGCGCGTTCGCCGACAAGACGCTCGTCCACGCCGGCCAGTGCACCAAGGTCGACCCGACCGCCTCCCCCGCCGCGGTGGGCCTGCTCGGCTGTGGCGTGATGGCCGGCCTCGGTGCCGCGATCAACACCGGCAACGTGCAGCGCGGCGACTCCGTCGCGGTCATCGGCTGCGGTGGCGTCGGCTCGGCGGCCATCGCCGGTGCGCGCCTGGCGAACGCCGCGAAGATCATCGCGATCGACCTCGACGACCGCAAGCTCGAGTGGGCCAAGGGCATGGGTGCCACGCACACCATCAACGCAGGTGCGGGCGACGTGGTCGAGGCCATCCAGGCGCTCACCGACGGCAACGGCGCCGATGTCGTGATCGATGCGGTCGGCCGCCCCGAGACCTGGAAGCAGGCCTTCTACGGGCGCGACCTCGCCGGCACCGTCGTGCTGGTCGGTGTGCCGACGCCCGAGATGCAGCTCGAGCTGCCGCTGCTCGACGTCTTCGGGCGCGGCGGGTCGCTCAAGTCGTCCTGGTACGGCGACTGCCTGCCGTCCCGGGACTTCCCGATGCTCGTCGACCTCTACCAGCAGGGCCGGCTCGACCTCGACGCGTTCGTCACCGAGACGATCGGCATCGACGACATCGAGGCCGCCTTCGACAAGATGCACGCCGGCGACGTCCTGCGCTCGGTGGTGACCCTCTGATGGCCGCGCGCATCGACAAGGTCGTCACGTCCGGCCAGTTCGCCCTCGACGGCGGCAGCTGGGACGTCGACAACAACGTGTGGCTCGTCGGTGACGACGCCGAGGTCATCGTGATCGACGCACCCCACGACGCCGACGCCATCCTCGACGCGATCGGCGGCCGGACGGTGCTGGCGATCGTCCTGACGCACGGCCACAACGACCACATCAACGCCGCGGTCGAGCTGGGAAGGGCGACGGGTGCGCAGGTCTGGTTCCCGCCCGAGGACCGGATGCTGTGGGACGCCGAGCACGACACCCCGCCGGAGCAGGAGCTCCACAGCGGGGCGACGTTCGAGGTGGGCGGCACCACGCTGCGCGCGATCCCGACGCCGGGCCACTCGCCCGGCAGCACGTCCCTCTACGCGCCCGACCTCGGCGCCGTGTTCACCGGCGACACGCTGTTCAGCGGTGGACCCGGCGCGACGGGACGCTCGTACTCGGACTTCCCGACGATCATCGAGTCGATCCGCGAGCGACTGCTGTCGCTGCCCGACGAGACGATCGTCCACACCGGGCACGGCGACGACACGACGATCGGCGCCGAGGCGCCTCATCTCGATGAGTGGATCACCCGCGGCAGCTGAGTCAGCGGCCCTTCGGCCAGAGCAGGACGGCCAGCAGGGCACCGACGGCGACCACCGCACCTGCGGCGAAGGGTCGCTTGTCGGTCTGCGCGATGGTCTCCTGCGCGCGCGACTTCACGTCGAGCTTCGCCGCGAGGGCGTCGACGGTCTCGCCGAGGTGCTCGCGCGTCTCGGTGATCTCCTTCTCGAGGTCGGACGTCATGCGGTGTCCCCTTCGGTACCGTGCTTGGCGGTGTCGATGTCGGCCTTGACGCTCTGGACCCGCTCGGCCGGTGCGTCACCGGCCTTGCTGATGCTGCCCTTGCCGACGAGGGCAGCGACGCCCGCCGCGACGAACAGCACGAGGGTCACGATCCCGGCGGCGATCCACGGCTCGAGGCCCTCGGCGATGCCCAGGATGATCGTGGCGATGAGGGCGCCGAGGCCGTACAGGGCCAGGATGCCCGCGGCGCCGAAGAGGCCTGCGCCGACGCCGGCGCGCTTGCCGGCCGTCGCGAGATCCTGCTTGGCCAGCTGCAGCTCGTCGCGGATCAGCGTCGAGATGTCCTCCGTGGCCTGTGACAGCAGCTGCCCGGTGGACGCCTCGCTGGTCGGGGTGCGCTGGTCGCTCACGCGGTGCCCGTCCCGGGGCCGACGGTGGAGGGCTGCTGGTCGTCGTGGGACGACGACACCTTCTCCGCGACCTTGTCCTTGACGTCGCTCGCTGCTTCGGCGACCTTCGAGCCGACCTTGCTGCCGATGTCGGCGCCGGCGGCCTTGGCCTGCGACTGCACCGCGTCGGCGGCGTCCTGGACCTTGGGGTTGTTCCAGGTCTTCGTCGCCTGCGTCTTGATCTGTTCGTAGCGCTCGCGTCCGGCGCGTGAGCCGAGGACGTATCCGGCTCCTGCGGCGACGAGCAGGGTCAGCTTCTTCACCGTGGACCACTCCTGAGTTGGACTAGCTGGGAGGTGGTCGTACCCCGTCCCCGCGAGATGACACACCGCGGTGGACGGGGTTCGGCGACCGACCCTGACCCGCGCCCCGTTCGCACGGGACGCAGGGACAGGGATGACGGATCAGGCGGCGGAGCGGAGCTTCAGCGTCACGGAGCGGCCACCGGCGCGGGCGGCGTCGTGCGACTCGGCGAGCTGCTCCCGCGCGAGGTCGACGAGCTCAGCCATCGCGGGGTTGACCTCGGCGAGGGTCAGCTCGGTCTCGATGACGTCGAGGTCGAGGCCGAAGACGTCCTCGAGGATGCGGCGCAGGTACGACGTCGCGTGGTCCCAGCCGGCGCGCGGGGTGCCCTCGCCGTAGCCGCCACCGCGGGCGACGACCAGGAAGGCGGGCTTGCCCTTGACGGTCTCGGTGCCCGGCGCGAAACGCGGATCGGTGATGAGCAGGTCGATCCAGGTCTTGAGGTGCTGGGAGATGCTGAAGTTGTACAGCGGCGCGGTGATGATCAGGACGTCGGCGGACTCGACCTCGTCGGCGAGCTCCGCGGCGACGGCCTTGGCGGCGCGCTGCTCGGGGGTCCAGTCGGCCTCAGGGACGAAGCCGGCGAAGGCCGAGGTCGCCCAGAGGTCGCTCGAGATCGGCTCGAGGCCCACGTCGCGACGGGTGACGGTCGTGCCATCGCCCTCCGCCTCGACGATGGCCGTCTCGAGGGTGTCGGCGACGGCGCGGCTGACCGAGCCCTCGACGCGGATGCTGGAGTCCAGTCGGAAGATCGTGCTCATCACATGCTCCTGTTCTTGGTCGCCTTGTGCGACCGAGATAGTCTTACACACAGATCATCTTATTCAAATATGATCTTCAAGTGTGACGATCGTCATGTCCCCTCATCGAGATAGACTGGTACGTATGACCGAGACAGCCGACGTGCCCGTGCAGGCCATGGGTGCCGACCTCGGTCAGTCGTTGGCAGCCCTGCTGCGGCGGTACCTCGAGGGTGCGAACGAGGCAGTGAGCGACCTCCCGGGTGGGCCGCGCGGCTTCCAGGTCCTGACCACGTCGTCGCAGGGAGCGTGCAGCAACCAGGCCGCGATCGCGACGCGGCTCGGCATCGATCGCACGGTCATGACCTACCTGGTCGACGACCTCGAGAAGAACGGGCTGGTCGAGCGGCGTCCCGATCCCGCCGACCGGCGCGCCCGGCGCGTGCTGCTGACGCCGGCGGGCGAGAAGGTGCTGGCCGCCGCGACCGAGCGCATCCGCGCCGTCGAGGCGACGGTGCTCGGGGCACTGTCCGACGACGACTCGGCCGTGTTCCGGCGCCTGCTGGTCACGGCCGCGTCAGATGCCCCGCCGGTCGACCACACCGCGTGCTCCGGCGTCGTCGCCGACTGCTGAGCCCTGCCCCGTCGGGCTGTCGGCGCCCATCGCCCAGCGGATCGCGCCGGTGACGGCGATGCCGCTCGTCCGCACCGCCGTCGCCTCGGTCAGGGGCAGCCACGGGAGCCGCAGCGGCACGCGCGTCCATCGCGGCATCATCGCGACGGCAGCCGCCGACAGCAGCCCGTAGGGTCCGCGCAGGACGAGCGGCACGGGCGGGTGCACAAGGATGAATCGTGCCGCCTGGCGCGCGGCCGGCGTGCCGTGCAGCTCAGGGCGGTAGAGGGCCATGACCTCGTCGAGCTCGGCGACGGTCTCCGGGACGTCGACCGCGCCGAGGGCACGGGCCACGTGACCCGCCTCGCTGACGTACTGGTCGCGTCCTGCCGCATCGAGCGGGCGGGCACCGTAGCGGTCGTGCGCCCGCAGGAAGCTGTCGATCTCCGCGACGTGCACCCAGCGCAGCAGGTGCGGGTCCGAGGCCGCGTACGGACGGCCGTCCGGCGCCACGCCGGTGATGCGCTGGTGCACGGCTCTGACGATCCTGATGGCCCGGTCGCCGTCCTCGATCGTGCCGAACGTCGTCTCGGCGAGGAACGTGCTCGTCCGCTGCAGGCGTCCCCATGGATCGCCGCGGTACCCGGAGTGCTGGTCGACCGCGGCCATCGCGAGCGGGTGCAGCGACTGCAGCAGGAGCGCGCGCATGCCACCGACGAACATCGACGCGTCGGAGTGGACGCGGTGGATCGCCGAGTCGGGCGCGAAGCGGCGGGGACCCTGCGCCAGATGGATGCGGTCCCGCCGGGCGGGCCCCTCGTCGCCGGCCACCCGGGCGAAGATCGCCCCGCCGACACGACCACGGACGACCTCGAGGGGATTCACCCCCCAAGTCTGCGCCCGCAACCAAGATGTGGCCTCTCAGGAACCGTTTGCCCGGTCGATCCCGACCGAGACGGTTGCTGAGAGGCCAAATCTTGGCTGGGGTCAGCTCAGGTTGGTGAGCAGTGCTCCGCGCTCGGCGCGGCGCCGGGCCTGCTCCTCCGGGTCGGGCACGGGGACCGCGGCGATGAGCCGCTTGGTGTAGTCCTCCTGCGGGTTGCCGAGCACCTGGTCGCGGGGACCGAGCTCGACGAGCTTCCCGTGCTGCATCACCGCGACCCGGTTGGCCAGCGTGTCGACGACGGCGAGGTCGTGGCTGATGAACAGGCACGCGAACTGCAACCGCTGCTGCAGCTCGGTGAAGAGCTCCAGCACCCGCGCCTGCACCGACACGTCGAGCGCCGACGTCGGCTCGTCCGCGATCAGCAGGTCTGGGTCCAGCGACAGCGCGCGGGCGAGGCTGACGCGCTGACGCTGACCGCCCGAGAGCTCGTGCGGGAAGCGTTCGGCGTAGCTGCCGCCGAGCTCGACGCTGTCGAGCAACGAGGCGACCTTGGCGTCGATCTGCGACTGCGTCATCTCGGTCTGCACGTGCAACGGCTCGGCGATGCACTGCCCGATCGACATGCGGGGGTTGAGCGAGGACGCGGGGTCCTGGAACACGAACCCGAAGCGTGAGCGCAACGGCCGCAGCTGCCGGTCGCTGAGCCCCGAGATCTGGTTGCCCGAGACGTGGATGGTGCCGCTGGTGGGCTGCTGCAGGCCGACGGTCGTGCGTCCGACCGTCGACTTGCCCGATCCGGACTCGCCGACCAGACCCAGGACCTCGCCCTTGCGGATCTCGAGCGAGACGTGGTCGACCGCCCGGAACGCGGGCTGCCCCAGGCCGCCCGGGAACTCCACGACCAGGTCGTCGACCTTCAGCACGAGCTCGTTCTCGTCGACGAGGCCGGGGCCGTTCTCACGACCGAGGTGCGGCACGGCGGCGAGCAGCGCCCGCGTGTAGGGGTGCTTCGGAGTGGCGAAGAGGGTGCGGGCCGGGGCCTGCTCCACGATGTTGCCGCGATACATCACGACGACCCGGTCGGCCATGTCGGCCACGACGCCCATGTTGTGGGTGATGAGGACGATCGCCGTGCCCAGGCGGTCGCGCAGCGACAGCAGGAGCTCCAGGATCGCGGCCTGCACCGTGACGTCGAGGGCGGTGGTCGGCTCGTCGGCGATGATGACGTCCGGGTCGCAGGCGATCGCCATCGCGATGACGACGCGCTGCTTCTGCCCGCCCGACAGCTGGTGCGGGTAGTAGTCGACCCGCCGGGCGGGATCGGGCATGCCGACGAGGTCCAGCAGCTCGACGGCCCTGGCGCGCGCCTGCTTCTTCGAGACCTTCTGGTGCGCCTGCACGGCCTCGATGATCTGCCAGCCGACGGTGTAGACGGGGTTGAGCGCCGTCGACGGCTCCTGGAAGACCATCGACACCTGGTCGCCGCGAATGGGGCGCAGCTCCGCGTTCGACATCTCGAGCAGCTCCCGCATGCCGAGCCTGGCGGAGCCGGTGACCTCGGCGGTGGACGGCAGGAGGCCCAGCACCGCTCGGGAGCTGACCGACTTGCCGGAGCCGGACTCGCCCACGACGGCGACGACCTCGCCCGGGGCCACGTCGAAGCTGATGCCGTTGACGGCATGCACCCCGCCGGAGTCGGTGCGGAACGTGACGGCGAGATCCGTGAGCGACAGCGCGGCCACCCGGACCTCGCCGGATCCCGCGGTGACCAGACCCGTGGAGGTCGTCGCGACGTCGTCGCCCTCGAGCGCCTCGTACTCGTGCGCGAGCTCGGCCTCGTCGGCCGCGGCGTTGGTGTCGGCGCCACGCGTGCGCAGCAGCGGGTTGAGGATGTCGTTGAGGCTCTCGCCGACGAGCGTCACGCCGAGCACGATCAGCACGATCGCGCTGCCGGGGAAGACACTGGTCCACCAGATGCCGTTCGAGGCGTCCGGAAGCGCCTTGTTGAGGTCGAAGCCCCACTCGGCGGCGGCCGACGGCTCGATGCCGAAGCCGAGGAAGCCCAGCCCGGCAAGGGTCAGGATCGCCTCGGACGCGTTGAGCGTGCCGATGACCGGCAGCGTCTGGGCGACGTTGGAGAAGATGTGCTTCGTGAGGATGCGGGGCGTCCGGACGCCGACGACCTTCGCGGCGTCGACGTAGGGCTCGGACTTGACCGACAGCGTCGCGTTGCGGATGACACGGAAGTACTGCGGGACGAACACCACGGTGATCGAGATCGCGGCGGCGAGGATGCCGCCGAACGCTCCGCTGGACCCGCCGGTCAGCACGATCGAGACGACGATCGCCAGCAGCAGGGACGGGAACGCGTACAGCGCGTCCATGACGAGCACGAGGACGCGGTCGAGCCAGCCGCCGAGGTAGCCGGAGACCAGGCCGAGCGGGACGCCGACGAGGCTGGAGAGCACCACCGCGAGGACGATGACCTCCAGCGCCGTCCGGGTGCCGTAGACGACCCGCGACAGGACGTCGGTGCCGCCGACCGTGGTGCCGAACCAGTGGTCGGCGGACGGGGCGACCTGGGTGCCGAACAGGACGCCGCCGGAACGGTCGTCGTTGAAGCCGTACGGGGCGATCCACGGGGCGAAGACCGCGATGATGATGAAGGCTCCGACGATGCCGAAGCCGAGCAGGAGCATGAAGCGCTGGAGACCGTACGACTGGCGCACGATGGCGGGGACGAACCGGGACATGTCAGAACCTCACTCGGGGGTCGACGATCGCGATGATCGCGTCGATCACGACGCTGGCGATGCAGACCACGACGGCGATGGCCGTCACGATCCCCTGCACGGCCAGGAAGTCACGGGCCTTCAGGTACTGCGTCAGCTGGTAGCCGATGCCCTTCCACTCGAACGTCGTCTCGGTCAGCACGGCGCCGGCCAGGAGCAGCGCGACCTGCATGCCCATGACCGTCACGACGGGCACGAGCGCGTTGCGCATCGCGTGCTTGCGGACGACCCGCCGCTCCGAGACGCCCCTCGCGCGAGCGGCGGTCACGTAGTCCATCCGCAGCGTCTGGAGGAGGTTGATGCGGACCAGGCGGAGGAACACGCCACCGGTCAGGAGCCCGAGCGCGACGGCCGGGAGGACGGCGTACTGCAGGACCTCGAGGATCAGCTTCGGGTCACCCCACAGCAGCGCGTCGATGATCATGATGTTGGTGTGCGGGTGGACCTGCTGGAGCGTCAGCTCGGTCTGCGTCGAGGCGCGACCCGAGGACGGCCAGCCGAAGGGCGTGAACGCGAGCTTCAGCAGCAGGCCGACGAAGAACACCGGGGCCGCGTAGATGAAGATCGCGAAGAGCCGCAGGAGCACGTCCGGCAGGCGGTCGCGGTACCGGGCGGCGACCCGGCCGAGCGGGACGCCGACGCCGAAGGCGACGAGCAGGGCCCAGAACGACAGCTCGAGCGTCGCGGCGCCGTACTCGGTGATGATGCCCGAGATCGACCGGTGGTCGGTGAGCGTCGTGCCGAAGTCGCCGCGGAGCAGCCCGGTGATGTACTCCCAGTACTGCGTCAGCAGCGGCCGGTCGAGACCGGCGGCGGCCTTGCGCTCGGCGATCTGCTCGGCGTTGAGCCGGCCGCCCTGGGCCGCGGTGATCGGGTCGCCGATGACCCGCATGAGCAGGAAGACCATCGTGACGAGCACCCACAGCATCGGGATCACGAGGCCGATGCGGACGAGCATGTACCGGGCGAACGGGCTCAACCCCCCGCGTCGACGGGGCGACCCCGCGGTGGGTGGCTCGATGGGAGCCAGGATCTCGGCGCTTGCCATGGCGTACTCCTTCGCGTCGAAGAAACAACGTACTGGGGACAAGCCCAAGGGGCGGGCCCATGACTGGACCCGCCCCCGGACTGGGTGGTGATCGGTGCTGTCAGCTCTTGGACAGCGAGGTGAAGCGGAACTTGAACGCCGCGTCGAGGGTCTCGTCGAGACCGTCCACGTCGGTGCCGCCCACCGCGACCTGCGCGCCGGTCAGCAGCGGCAGGATCGGGATCTGGTCGGCGACCAGGTCCTGGATCTGCTTCAGGGTCGCGACGCGCGAGTCCTTGTCGGCGTCGGTCGCCTCCGACTTCAGCAGGTCGGTCATCTCGGGGACCGGGTTGTCGTCGTCTGCGAAGTTGTAGTGCGACTGCAGGAAGTTGTTCGGCGCGAAGAACGGCGTCACGTAGTTGTCGGCATCGGGGAAGTCCGGGAACCAGCCGAGCTGGAAGATCGGGTAGGCGTCGTCGACCCGCTCCTTGGAGTAGGTCACGTACTCGGTCGACTGGAGGTCGACCGTGAACAGTCCGCTGTCCTCGAGCTGCCGCTTGACCATGTTGTACTCCTCGGTCGAGCTGGAGCCGTAGTGGTCGGTGTTGTACTGCAGCTTGATGTTGACGGGCGTGCTGACGCCGGCGTCCGTCAGGAACTTCTCGGCGGCGGCCTTGTCGGGCTTGTCGCCGTACTTGTCCTTGAACGACTCCACGGCGCCCACCTGTCCGTCCGGGACGGCCGAGTACGCGGGCGTGTAGGTGCCCTTGTAGACCTCGGTCGAGAGCTCGTCGCGGTCGATCGAGGACGCCATGGCCTGGCGGATGGCCAGCTTCTGCGCGGCGTCGTCGCCTGGCATGGTCTTCATGTTGAAGACGATGTAGCGCAGCTCGCCACCGGCGCCCTGGTGGACCTTGACCTTGTCGTCCTTGCCGAGGCTGTCGATGTCGGTCGGGGTGAGCGAGCGCCAGGCGACGTCGATCTTGCCGTTCTGGACGTCGAGCTTGAGGTTGTTGGTGTCGGAGTACGTGGTCAGCGTGATCTCCTTCGTCTTCGGCTTGTTGTACGCGCCGTCGTAGTCGGCGTTGGCCTTGAACTGCGCGATCTGGCCCTTCTTGTAGGTGCCGATCGTGTACGGGCCGGAGAAGCCCTGCGCCTTGACGGCCGCGTCGTCGTCGAGGACCTTGTCGGCGGGGTAGGTCTCCTCGTCGACGATGGGTCCGGCGGACGTCACGAGGATCTGGCCGAACGTCTGGTCGTTCGGCGCCTTGAGGGTGAACGTGACGGTCGATTCGTCCGTGGCGGCGACCGACTCCATGTTGCCGAGCAGCGAGGCGGGACCGTTGGGGTCGTTGATCGCGACGATGCGGTTGAACGAGAAGGCGACGTCGGACGCCGTGAGGTCGTTGCCGTTGGCGAACTTCAGGCCCGGCTTGATCGTGCACACGTAGGACGTGGGCTCGGCGAAGTCGCACGAGGACGCCGCGTCGGGCGTCAGCTCGGTGCTGCCGGCCGGGAAGTTGAGGAGGTACTGGTACACCTGCGTCTGGACGGTCATCGAGCCGTTGTCGTACGAGCCGGCCGGATCGATCGAGACGACCTTGTCGGTCGTGCCGACGACGAGTCCAGCGCCGCTGTCGGCGTTGTCGCTGTCCTTGCTCTGGCCACAGGCGGCGAGGGCGACGCCTGCCAGCGCGGTGACCGCGACGAGGGCGGTTCCCCGACGGAATCTCTTCATTGCTCTCCTACGAGTCGAGCCGCGCTCGAGCGAGCGGCGGCGGGCTTGTCCACATGATGGACCGAGCCTTCCGCACGCTACACGCGACAGCGCGGAGGAGGCAGAGTCGGAAAGTTGCATTTTGGTGACAGACGCAACTAATCCCCGGAGACGTCGAAGGCCCCCGTAGCGCGGTGCGCTGCCGGGGGCCGTGACCTGGATTCGCCGAGGCGACCAGTCTGATCTCGTGTCGTTCGCACCAGCTCAGAGCCGGGAGAGGCAGCTGGTGCGATGGTTCGGGCGGAGGGAGATCCGCTGGCGAACCGGCCGGGAGAGGCCATGGGTGACGATGAGGTCGTGTCTCCATGATGACGTCCCGATCCACGCGAGGGCAGGGACCTAGGTCCTCGAGCCGTCTGCCGAAGGTCGTGAAAACCAAGACCTGCCCTGCCGGAGTCCGTAGGCTGGTAGTCAGGGAGGGTGTTCATGGCGGGGAGTGCCAAAGTGGCGTCCGAACGACTACGTGGAGTGCTCGATGCTGTCGCGTCGATGTCCGCTGACCTGACCCTCGACGGTCTGCTCGACCGCATCCTGCGTCAGGCGGGCGACCTGGTCGATGCCGAGAGCGGATTCCTCGACGTCCTCGACCGGCGGTCCGACCGACGGATCGGCAGCTTCGCCGCCTACGGGATCCCGGGTGCGAACGACCAGCCGCACGCCGGGCGAAAGCTGCTGGTCGAGCTGCTCGAGCGTCCCGACCCGCGTGTCCAGCGGGGTCTGGCGGGCAAGAAGGAGACCAGCGCCTTCATCGGCGTGCCGATCAAGATCCACGACTTCCTGTTCGGCAACCTCTACCTGATCGGCAAGCGCTCCGGTCGCGGATTCAGCCGTGAGGACGAAGAGGTCGCGATGGCGGTCGCGACGGCGGCCGGCGTCGTCATCGAGAACGCCCGCCTCCACGAGAACGGCGAGCGCCAGCGCCTGTGGCTCGAGGCGGCTGCGGAGATCACCACGTCGCTCCTGTCCCCCATCTCCCGCACCACGGCGCTGCAGCTCGTCGCCGACCGGGCTCGCACCGTCGCGTCGGCCGACTTCGTCGGCCTGCTGATGCCGCGCGACGCCGAGAGCCTGGTCGTCGAGGCCGTCTCCGGCAGTCCGGCCGACGGGGTCCTCGGCGAGATCATCGAGTCGGGCCGCAGCCTCGTCGCCGATGCGGCGCGCCTCAGCCAGACCATCGTCGTGCCCGACACGGACCTCGATCCGCGGTACCAGCGACAGAAGACGCCGTCGTGGCCCGACCTCGGTTCCCTCATGGTGCTGCCGCTGCGGGGCGGCGAGGAGACGGGCGCCCTGATCGTCGGCTGGCTCAAGGGCCACCAGACCGACCGGTGGGAGCTCGACCCCGTCGTCCCGCAGGGCTTCGCCGACCAGGCGGCTCTCGTCCTACAGGTCGCCAAGGCGCAGGAGGACCAGGCGCGGCTCGCGGTGTTCGAGGACCGCGACCGCATCGGTCGCGACCTGCACGACCTGGTGATCCAGAGGCTGTTCGGCATCGGGCTGATGCTCGACAACACGACCAAGCTCATCACCAGCCCCGTGGCGGTCGAACGCCTCTCCTCGGCGATCGACGACATCGACCAGACGATCAAGGACATCCGTCGCACGATCTTCGCGCTGAGCTCGGCGGCCGATTCCGACGACCTGCGCGCCGAGCTCGACCACGTCATCAGCGATGCGGCCAAGCTGCTCGGCTTCAGGCCACTGATCAAGCTGACCGGCCCGGTCGACAGCGTCGTCACCGACGACGTCCGCGAGCAGCTGCTCGCGGTGCTGCGCGAGACGCTGTCCAACATCGTGCGTCATGCCAAGGCCAGTGAGGTCTCTGTACATCTGGACGTTGCGCGCGACATCTGCCTCTCTGTCGAGGACGATGGCTTGGGACTGGGATCCGGAACCTCGGGCAACGGTCTGCGCAACATCCGCGAGCGAGCCGAGCTGCTCGGCGGCGGCTGCACCATCAGCAGCGAGCCGGGCAGGGGCACAGCTGTCATGTGGACCGTACCGAGGAGAGCTTCATGAGCGACGCACCCATCCGACTGTTCCTGCTCGACGACCACGAGGTCGTCCGGCGGGGGCTCAAGGACCTGCTCGAGCAGGAGGACGACATCGAGGTCGTCGGTGAGTCCGGGCTCGCCCAGGACGCTGCCGCCCGCATCCCGACGATCAAGCCCGACGTGGCGGTGCTCGACGCCCGTCTGCCCGACGGCTCGGGCATCGAGGTGTGCCGCGACATCCGCTCGGTCGATCCGTCGATCGCGGTCATCATCCTGACGTCGTACGACGACGACGACGCCCTGTTCGCCGCGATCATGGCCGGCGCCGCCGGCTACGTCCTCAAGCAGGTGCGCGGCACCGACCTGGTCGACGCCGTGCGCCGCGTCGCGAGCGGCCAGTCGCTGCTCGACCCGGCCGTCACGCAGCGGGTGCTGCGCCGCATCCGTGAGGGTGAGCCCGCCGACGATCCGCTGGCGGCGCTCACCAAGCAGGAGCGTCGCATCCTCGACCTCATCGGCGAGGGCCTGACGAACCGGCAGATCGCGACGGAGATGTTCCTGGCCGAGAAGACGGTCAAGAACTACGTCACGCAGCTGCTGTCCAAGCTCGGGCTCGAGCGGCGCACGCAGGCCGCGGTGCTCGTGACCCGCCACGACGGGATGAACGCGCGCGGTCGCTGAGGCCCGGTGAGATCGACGGTCGCCCCGTGCGGACGGACCGTTACTCTTGGGGGCATGGCCCACAACGATCACCTCGCCGACTTCGACCCCGACATCGCAGCGCTTCTGGACGCCGAGCTGCACCGCCAGCAGTCGACGCTCGAGATGATCGCGTCGGAGAACTTCGCGCCCGTCGCCGCGCTCGAGGCCCAGGGCAGCGTCCTGACCAACAAGTACGCCGAGGGCTACCCCGGCAAGCGGTACTACGGCGGCTGTGAGTTCGTCGACCAGGTCGAGACCATCGCGATCGACCGCCTCAAGCAGCTGTTCGACGCGGGCTACGCCAACGTCCAGCCGCACTCGGGCGCGACGGCCAATGCCGCGGCCCTGCACGCCATCGCCACCGTCGGCGACACGATCCTCGGCCTCGACCTCGCCAACGGCGGCCACCTGACGCACGGCATGAAGCTCAACTTCTCCGGCAAGCTCTACAAGCCGGTCGCCTACCACGTGGTCCCCGAGACCGGGCTCGTCGACATGGACGAGGTCCGCTCGCTGGCCCACGAGCACCGGCCCACCGTCATCATCGCGGGCTGGTCGGCGTACCCCCGCCAGCTCGACTTCGCGCTGTTCCGCGAGATCGCCGACGAGGTCGGCGCCAAGCTGTGGGTCGACATGGCGCACTTCGCCGGTCTCGTCGCGGCGGGCCTGCACCCCAGCCCCCTCCCCCACGCCCACATCGTCACGACCACGACGCACAAGACGCTCGGTGGCCCGCGCGGCGGCGCGATCCTGACCAATGACGAGGACGTCGCCAAGAAGATGCGCTCGGCGGTCTTCCCGGGCCAGCAGGGCGGCCCGCTCGAGCACGTCATCGCGGCCAAGGCGGTCGCGTTCAAGATGGCGCTCGAGCCCGGCTTCAAGGAGCGTCAGCAGCGGACGATCGAGGGCGCGCAGATCCTGGCGTCCCGCCTGCTGGCCGACGACATGACCGCGGCCGGCGTCAAGGTGCTCAGCGGCGGCACCGACGTCCACCTCGTCCTGGTCGACCTGCGCGACTCCGAGCTCGACGGCCAGCAGGCCGAGGACCGGCTCCACGAGGCCGGCATCACTGTCAACCGCAACGCCGTCCCGAACGACCCCCGTCCGCCGATGGTGACGTCGGGCCTGCGCATCGGCACGCCGGCCCTGGCGACCCGAGGCTTCGCGGCCGAGGAGTTCACCGAGGTGGCCGACATCATCGCCGCGGCGCTGCAGCCCGGCGACGTCGACCTCGAGAGCCTGCGCAAGCGGGTCACGATCCTGGCCGAGCGATTCCCGCTCTACCCGGACGTCGCGCCGTTCGTCGCGTGAGCCCACGACCCCCGCTCAGAGCCTGGCTGTCGCCGGGCCTCATCGGCCTGCACGTGCTCGGCGTCGTCGCGCTGCTGGTGTGCATCGTCATGGGACTGTGGCAGGCCGGGGTCTACGACTCGAGGCAGCACGACGAGCAGGCCGACAAGCGCACCGTCCCGCGCGTCGCCCTGACCGACCTCTGGACGCCGGACGAGCCCTTCACCACGACGCTCAACCACCGTCCCGTCACGATCGACGGGGTGTTCGCCCCGGCGGCCGACCAGATCTGGGTCACCGACAAGGAGCAGGACGGGCGCACCGGCGCCTGGCTCGTCGCGCCGATGCAGGTCGACGGCGGCGACACGATGCTCGTCGTCCGCGGCTGGGCGTCCGAGACCGGCGACTTCCCCGAGGTGCCGGCCGGTCCGGTGACGATCGACGCGGTGCTCGAGCCGGGTGAGGGCACGGCGAGCGCCTTCGACGCGGCCGACCGGACGATCGGCTCGATCCGCATCCCGACGTTGATCAACGAGACCCCGTACGACCTCTACTCCGGATTCGCGATCAGCACCGACGCCGCGACGAGCAGCGGGCTCGACCTCGTCCCGCCGCCCCAGCCCGATGACGTGTCGTGGACCGCTGGTCTGCGCAACCTGGCGTACGCGCTGCAGTGGTGGGTCTTCGGCCTGTTCGCGGCGTTCATGTGGTGGCGGATGTGCACCGAGACCATCGAGGCTTCGAGGGCGAAGGTAGCCTGACGCGGTGAGCACTGGATCCATGAGCAAGGTCGCTGTCGCCTACCGAGTCGTCGCCTACGTCGTGGGCATCAACCTGATCTTCGTGATCGGTGCCTGGATCGCCCAGCTGTCGACCGACGACTTCTCGTGGTGGAACCGCAATTCCGACCTGATCGGCGTCATCGACATGGTCCACGGCTACCTGTTCATGCTGCTGCTGATCCTGATCGCCGTGCTCGCGCGCCGCTACCGCTGGAAGCCGGCCTTCACGGTCACCACCATGCTGTTCGCGACGATCCCGTTCGTGAGCTTCTGGGCCGAGCACCGCGCCACGCTCGCCATTCGCCGCGACGAGCAACGAGCCGTGCGCCTCTAGCGTCCCTCGAACGTCGCCTTGCCGGGACCGTCGGCCAGGAACGACTGCATCCCGCCCTGCAGGTCGTCGGTGTCGAACAGCTCCGACGCGATCGCGGTCGTGTGGGCGGTCGCCTCGGGCACGCCGCCGGCCTCGAAGTGCCGCAGGATGTCCTTCGCGGCACCGAACGCCCTGGTCGGCCCGATCGCGATCGACCGGACGAACGACAGCACCGCGTCGTCGAAGCCCTCCACCGGCAGGACGCGGTTGACGACGTTCCAGCGCTCGAGCGTCTCGGCGGTGTAGAGGTCGCCGGTGAAGACGAACTCCTTGGCGCGGCCGACCCCGGCGCGAGCGGCGAGCCGCTGCGTCCCGCCCATCGTGGGCGTGAGGCCGATGACCCGTTCGACGAGCCCGAACTTCGCCTTCTCCGAGGCCACGATGATGTCGCACGCGACGGCGACCTCGAACGCCCACGTGAGGGTCAGGGCGTGCGCGGCGAAGAAGGTCGGGAACGGCAGCTCGTCGATGCGGGTCGGCAGCTCGAGCATCCGGTCGTACAGCGCCTTGGTGTCGGCCTTGGTCTTCTGGGCGTGGAACTGGGAGACGTCGACGCCGCCCGAGACGATCTTGCCCTCGGCGCGGATCAGCAGGGCCCGCGGCGGATCGGCCAGGACGTCGTCGAGTGCACGGTCGAACTCGGCATGCAGCTCGAGCGAGTAGAGGTTGACCGGCGGGGCGCTGAAGGTCAGCACCGCGATGCCGTCACCCGGCCGCTCGACCTGGACGCTCATCGGACGGAGTCGGCGGGGTCGTACGAGCCGCCCTTGTCGGCCACGGCCGCCCGGACGGCGAGCACGACACCGGCGCCGAGGGCGGCCAGCAGGAGGGTGCGGAGGGGACGTCGTCCCGATGACTGTGACATGGCGCCCACGATAGCCATGAGATCTCTTCCGCGGGTCCCGGCCTGCCCGCCCGCCCGAAGTTGGCCGGACGTGAAAAGATGGTGCCACCACACCGAAAGGATTCCCCCTGTGGCCTCGCAGCTCACCGCGACCTTCTCGACCAACCATGGCGACATCGTCGTGAACCTCTTCCCCGACCACGCCCCCAAGACGGTCGACAACTTCGTCGGCCTCGCCGAAGGAACCAAGGAGTTCGTCGACCCGGCCACCGGCCAGGTCGCGACCAAGCCGTTCTACGACGGACTCGTCTTCCACCGCATCATCGCCAACTTCATGCTGCAGGGCGGTGACCCGCTGGGCACCGGCACCGGCGGCCCCGGCTACACGTTCGAGGACGAGTTCCACCCCGACCTGCGCTTCGACAAGCCCTACCTGCTGGCCATGGCCAACGCCGGTCCGGGCACCAACGGCTCGCAGTTCTTCATCACCCTCGTGCCGACCGACTGGCTCAACCGCAAGCACACGATCTTCGGCGAGGTCGTCGACGAGGCGAGCAAGGCCGTCGTCGACACGATCGGCAAGGTCGCGACCGATGGCTTCGACCGTCCCGCGCAGCCCGTCGTGATCGAGAAGCTCACGATCGACCGCACCGACAGCTAGTCGGGACGTGAACCTCCCGGCGGAGGACTATCGCTGCTATCGCCACCCTGACCGCGAGGCCTACATCACGTGTCAGCGGTGTGAGCGGTTCATCTGTCCGGAGTGCATGAACGAGGCATCCGTCGGGTTCCAGTGCCCCGAGTGCATCGTGAAGGGTGCCAAGACCGTCCGGCAGCCCAAGACCCTCGCGGGCGGATCGATCTCCGGCCGCGAGGGCCGGGTGTCGATGATCCTGATCGGCATCAACGTCGCGGCCTACATCGCGCAGATAGCGACCGGCGACGGCTCCGGCGAGGTCTTCCAGCAGGGTGCGCTCCAGGGGTTCGCCGTCGCGGACGGCGACTACTGGCGGCTGGTGACGTCCGCCTTCCTGCACGGCAGCGTGCTGCACCTGCTGTTCAACATGTATGCGCTGTACCTCTTCGGGCCGTTCGTCGAGCGTGCCTTGGGCACTACGCGCTTCGTCGCGGCGTACCTGACGGCAGCGGTCGCCGGATCCGTCGCGGCGTACGTGCTGACCGGACCGTCGACCGCGACGATCGGTGCGTCCGGCGCGGTGTTCGGTCTGTTCGCCCTGGCCCTGCTGTTCCTCCTCAGGGCCAAGCAGGACGTGCGGTCGCTGCTCGTGCTCCTGGCGATCAACGCGTTCATCAGCGTCGCCGGCGCCAACATCAGCTGGCAGGGCCACCTCGGCGGCTTCGTGGCCGGCGCCGTGCTCGGTGCCGCATTCGCCTACGCGCCGCGCGAGCGCAAGACCCTCGTGCAGGTGCTGGTCTTCACGGGCCTGTGGGTCGTCATGATCGCCGCGATCGTCGTGCGGACGCTCGACCTCACCCCCTGATCGTCAACAGGTGTGCACACAGGTGTGGATAACTACACCCGTGTAATTCACCGACGTGGGTGGGTCACTCCCATTTCATGGCGAAGCCGAAGGCCGCCACGATGAAGCCCATGCCGATGACCAGGTTCCAGTTGCCCAGATCGGAGTACCACTGCAGGAACGACGGGTAGTCGATCGTCTGACCGTTCAACACGTAGAAGACAACGATCCACAGCAGCCCGATGAGGGCTGAGACCATCATCGCGGGCCCGGCCCAACGGTTGCCGATCTTCTGGGCCTTGGGGCCCTTGGGGGTCTTGTCTCGCGCCACGACGTCTCCGGTGAGTTGCTGCGGCTCGGGGCCGCATCGATAGGTGCTCACGGGTAGCCTAGTCGGCGACCGGGGACGGAGGGAGTGCGGCATGGTGAAGGGTGGCATCCACGCACGCCAGAATCGTCCGCTGCTCGTGCTCGGGGTCTTCACGGTCACCGGATTCCTGTTCGTCGCCGCCTCCGTGAGCGCCGGCGGTGACGACCTGCGGCCGGCCGGCGGCGATCTCGCGTCCCTGCTGAGGGAGCGGTCCGACCGCATCGACGAGCGGCGCGACGACGCCCAGACGCTCCGCGACGACATCGACCGGCTGACCGCGAGCGCCAGCGGCGGTGTCGAGCTCGACGGTCTGCTGAAGAAGGTCGGCGACCTCGAGCCGGCCATGGGCCTCACCGCCGTGCAGGGGCCGGGCATCCGGGTGACCCTCGAGGACGCCCCGCGCACGGGTGACGATCCCGACATCGACCTCAACTACCTGGTGGTCCACCAGCAGGACATCCAGGCCTACGTCAACGCGCTGTGGGCCGGTGGAGCGGAGGCCATCTCGTTGCAGGGACAACGGCTCATGGCCACGACCGGCATCACCTGCGTCGGCAACTCCGTGGTGCTCGACGGCGTCGCGTACTCGCCGCCGTACGTCATCGAGGCGATCGGTGACACGCGCGGCATGTACCGGTCGATGGACACCTCGCCCGAGACGTCGACTTATGCCGACTACGTCCGCACCTACGACCTCGGCCTCGAGGTCGAGCAGCTCGACCGCATCACGATCAAGGCGTACGCCAACCCCGTGGCACTGAACCACGCCAGAGCCACCAGCTGACCGACGGGCTACCCCCCGAGGGTGTCGCCGTCCTGGTCGCCACCATCGACCCCACCATCGGTGGCCGGCGGCGGCGTCGTGGGCGGCGGTGCGTCGCTCTTGCTCGACACCGTGAGCGTGATGGTCGATCCCTGCGGCACCTGCTGCCCACTGGAGGGCGACTGACGGGTCACCCTGCCGGCCTCCTCGGTCGCGTTGGGATCCTCGCTGACGTCGTACTTCAGTCCGAGGTCGTCGAGCGTGTTCCGCGCCTCGTCGATGGTCTGCCCGACCAGGTCGGGCACCGTCACCTCGCCGCGCGAGACGATGAGGGTGACGGGAGATCCGGCCTCGACCGTGGTCGGACCGGGTGGATCGGTGTTGATGACCTGGTCGCGGGGCAGGTTGCTGTCCTGCATCTGCTTGTCGACCTTCAGGCCGAGGCCTTCCAGCAGCTCCTTCGCACGGTCGTAGGAGAAGCCGGCGAGGCTGGGCACGTCGACGTCCTCCGGCCCGGTGCTGACGACGAGGTTGATCGTCGATCCCTCGTCGACCTGCTGATCGGCCGGCGGGTCCGTCTCGATGACGCTGCCCTCCTCGACGTCGGCGCTGGCCTGCTCGGTCTGCTCGCCGACGACGAAGCCGTCGTTCTCCAGGGCACGCGTGGCGGTCTCGACGGGCTGGCCCGTGACGTCGGTGACGGGGGCCTGGGGCGTCGGGGCGGGTTCGTCGGAGTCGAAGGCACCGGTGAACCACAGGACGCCCACGATCGCGGCGATCAGGACCACGGCGAGTGCGCCGAGGGCCCACCACTTGCCGGAGCCGTCCTGCTCGTCCTCGGGCTCAGGAGGCAGCGCGCGGCGACCACCGACGGCGGTGGCGGCCGCGGCGGCGGCAGCGGCCGGTGAGACGGTCGTGGCGCCGGGGACGATCGAGGTGGCGGCCGTGGGGGCGGCGACGGGCTGGCCGGCCAGGACACGTTCGATGTCCTTGCGCATGTCGGCGGCACTCTCGTAGCGGTCGTCGACCCGCTTGGCGAGCGACTTGGCGACGATGTTGTCGATGGCCTGACTGACGTCGGGGTTGAGCTGTGACGGGGGACGGGCCTCCTCGCGGACGTGCTGGTACGCGACGGACACCGGGCTGTCGCCGATGAACGGGGGCCGTCCGGTCAGCAGCTCGTAGAGCAGGCACCCGGTCGAGTAGATGTCGCTGCGGGCGTCGACGGTCTCGCCGCGCGCCTGCTCCGGCGACAGGTACTGCGCCGTGCCGATGACGGCCGCCGTCTGGGTCATGGCGGACGAGGTGTCGGCGATGGCCCGGGCGATGCCGAAGTCCATGACCTTGACCTGGCCCGACGGCGTCAGCATGACGTTGGCCGGCTTGATGTCGCGGTGGATGATGCCGGAGCGGTGGCTGTAGTCGAGGGCGCTGAGGATGTCGGCGGTGATCGACAGGGCGCGCTCGGGCAGGATCTTGCGGCCGTTCTCGGCGCCGCGCATGATGTCGCGCAACGTCTGGCCCTCGACGTACTCCATGACGATGTACGGCACGTGGCTGCCGTGCTTGTCGATCGACTCACCGGTGTCGTAGACCGCGACGATCGACGGGTGGTTCAGCGCCGCGGACGACTGGGCCTCGCGGCGGAACCGCGCCTGGAACGTGTCATCGGCCGAGAGGTCGCCGCGCAGCTGCTTGACCGCCACGGTGCGGCCGAGTCGCAGGTCGCGACCGACGCGCACGTCGGCCATGCCGCCACGACCCAGCAGTCCGCCGAGCTCGTAGCGGTCGCCCAGGCGGATAACCCCGTCATCGGGCCCAGTGTCGCCGGATTCGGTCATGGTGTCAGTCTCCCAGTGAGTGGTGCATGCGTACGAAGAGTGGATGCGGTGTCGATGGCCGTCACTTGCCCAGCACCGCCTTCATGACGGACTGCGCGATGGGCCCGGCCAGGCGTCCGCCGGCGATCTCGTCGCGGATGGTGTCGCTCGACTCCACCAGGACCGCGACGGCCACCTCGTTGTCGCCGTCCTTGGCGTACGAGACGAACCACGCGTACGGCGGTCGATCGGGTGTCGACTGCGCGGTGCCGGTCTTGGCACCCACCTCGACGTTGGGGATCTGCGCCGAGGTCGCGGTGCCGACCTGGACCGTGCTGATCATCATCTCGCGCAGCTTGGCGGCGGTCGTCTCGCTGACGGCCTCGCTGAGCTGCTCGGGCTCCGTCTTGTCGAGCACCCGGAGGTTGGGTGCGCGCACGGTGTCGACGACGTACGGCTTCATGACCTTGCCGTCGTTGGCGATGCCGGCGGCGACCATCGCCATCTGCAGCGGGGTGGCGGCGACGTCGTACTGGCCGATGCCGCTCTGGCCGAGCTGCGGCGGCTCGAGGGTCACGTCGGGGGTCGTGAACCGGCTGGCGTTGGCGGCGATGCCCGAGATGGGGTCGGTGCCGAAGCCGAACTTGGCGGCCTGCGCCGCGAGCTTCTCCTGGCCGATCTCGAGCGCGATGCCACCGAAGGCGACGTTGCACGAGACGTTGAGCGCCCGCTCGAACGTGATCTCGTTGCCGCCGCAGTTGCCGCCGTTCTCGTTGGGCAGCGTGTAGCCGTAGCCGGGGAACTTCAACGTGGTGCCGGCCTTGACCTTGTCGTCGATCTCGTTGACGACGCCGTTCTCGAGGGCGGCGGCCGCCGTCACGAGCTTGAACGTCGAGCCGGGCGGGAGGATCTGCTGGGTCGCCCGGTTGTCCATCGGGCGGTCGGTGTCGCCGGTCAGCTGCGTCCAGGACTTCTGGACGGCCGCGAAGTCGTGGGAGGCCAGCAGGTTGGGGTCGTACGACGGCTGGCTGACCATCGCGAGCACCGCGCCGGTGCGCGGGTCGATCGCCGCGACGGCACCCTTGGTGTCGTCGCCGAGCCGCTCGAGACCCTCGGCGGCGGCCTTCTGCGCAAGGGGGTCGATCGTGAGCTCGACGCTGCCGCCCTTGGGCTGCTTGTTGGACACGAGGTCGACGACCCGGTTGACGAACAGGCGATCGTCGCTGCCGGACAGGACGCTGTTCTGCGAGCTCTCGATGCTGTCGCGCCCGAAGATGTAGGAGAAGTAGCCGGTCAACGGCGCGTAGAGACCCTTCTCCGGGTAGCGCCGCTGGTACTCGTACTCGTCCTTGCTCTTGACGCTCTCGGCGACGGGCTTGCCGTCGACGAGGATCGCGCCGCGGTCGCGCGAGAACTCCTCGTTGATGACGCGCTTGTTGCCGTTCTTGCTGTTGAGCTCGTCGGCCTGCACGAACTGCACGTAGTTGGCGTTGAGGATCAGCGCGAGGAACAGCACGAGGCAGGCCACGGCGATGTTGCGGATGGGACGGTTCACGACATCTTCACCACCTGGGTCTCCTCGTCACTGTCGAACGAGGAGATCTCGGGAGCCGGGCGCCTGGTCTGGTCGCTGATGCGCAGGAGCAGCCCGATGATCGCCCAGTTCATGACGACCGACGATCCGCCCTGCGCCAGGAACGGTGTCGTCAGGCCCGTGAGCGGGATGAGCCGGGTGACGCCGCCGACGACGACGAAGACCTGCAGGGCGAAGGAGAACGCCAGGCCGGCGGCGAGCAGCTTGCCGAAGGCGTCGCGGCACGTCAGGGCGATGCGCAGGCCGCGCTCCACGATGAGCCCGTAGATCAGCAGGATCGCCATGAGCCCGGTGAGGCCGAGCTCCTCGCCCATCGAGGCCGTGATGAAGTCGGAGAACGAGTAGGGCGTCAGCTGCGGACTGCCCTGACCGAGACCCTGGCCGAGGATGCCACCGTGCGCGAGGCCGAAGAGACCGTTGATGACCTGGCCGTTGCGGTCGGGATCGCCGAACGGGTCGAGCCAGGCGTCGAACCGGACGCGGACGTGGCCGAAGGCGGCGTAGCCGAAGTAGGCACCGGCGCCGAACAGCAGGGCACCGACGACGATCCAGCCGGGACGCTCGGTGGCGACGTAGAGCATCACGACGAACAGGCCGAAGAACAGCAGGGACGAACCCAGGTCGCGCTGGAACACCAGGATGCCGACGCTGATCAGCCAGCACGCGAGGATCGGGCCGAGGTCGCGGCCGCGCGGCAGGTCGATGCCCATGACACGACGTCCGGCGAGCGCGAGGGCGTCCCGCTTGACGACGAGGTAGCCGGCGAAGAAGATCGCCAGGCACACCTTGGCGGCCTCGCCGGGCTGGAAGCTGAAGCCCAGGAAGACGACCCAGATGCGGGCACCGTTGATCGTCTGGCCGATGCCGGGCAGCAGCGGCAGCACCAGCAGGGCGATCGCGGCCGCACCGAACGTGTACGTCAGCGTCTGCAGCCGGCGGTGGTCGCGCACCGCGATGAGGATGCCGGCGAAGGCCGCGATGCCGACGGTCGTCCACACGAGCTGCGAGTTGGCGAAGGCCGCGCGGTCGGAGTCGATCTGCTGGCGACCGAGGTCGAGCCGGTAGATCATCGCGAGACCGAGGCCGTTGAGCGCGATGACGAGCGGCAGCAGCACGGGATCGGCGTACGGAGCCACGCGTCGGACGATCAGGTGGGTCGCGACGGCGACGACGATCAGGGCGCCGCCGAGCTTGTAGGTGTCGGCGGGGATCGTGCCTTCGACGCCGAGGCCGACCGAGGCGTACGCGGCGATGCCGATGAAGACCGCCAGCACGGTCAGGAAGAACTCAGCCCCACGCCGCTTGCGGGGGACCCACACGGGGGTCGTCATCGCCGCCATGCCGCAGCCGCAGCCGCCGCGGGCGGCGGGGTGGTGGTCGCGGCGGGGTCGGGCGTCGGGACCGTGGGCGCGGGGGTCGTCGGCGCGGGGGTCGGGACGACGTCGAGCTCCTCGATGGTCCGGAGGGCGTCGGCCTTGCTGGAGGCCTCGATGCCGTCCTCGATCTCGCGCCGCTGGAACTCCGTCAGCGAGTCCAGGGCGATGTCGGTGCTCTGCTCGACGTGGTTGAGCGTGATGCCCGGGATGTCGACGTCGACGCCGCGGAACACCGCGACCTGGCCGTTGTCGGCGGACACGTAGAACTGGTCCTGCGACCACTGGTAGGCCCAGGCGCCGGCGCCGGCGAGGATGGCCGCGACGACCAGGATGCCGGCGGTCCAGCGCACCCAGCGGCGACGGCTGGGCGGCCGCGGCGCGTAGCGAAGCTCCTCGGGGTCGAACGTCGACGTGTCGTCGTCGCCGCTCGCGGCCGCGCCGGTGCGGGGACGTGCCTGGGTGGCCGCGGCGCCGACCAGCTGCGGCTGGCCGTCGTGCGACGACAGGTGCTCGTCGGGATCGGTGCCGCGCTCGACGAACTCCGCGATGACGACCGTGACGTTGTCGACACCACCGCCCTCGAGGGCCAGGCGGATCAGCTCGGTCGCGGCCATGTCGATCGTCTCGGCGCCGAGCGCCTTGGCGATGACGGGGTCCTCGACCATGTCGGAGAGGCCGTCGCTGCAGAGCAGGTACCGGTCGCCGAGGACGGGTTGCACCCAGCTGAGGTCGGCCCCGTTGTCGTCCCGTCCCAGCATCGCGCGCAGGATCAGGGAGCGGTGCGGGTGCACGCGCGCCTCGGAGGGCGAGATGCGTCCCTCGTCGATGAGGCTCTGGACGAACGTGTGGTCGGTGCTGATCTGCTGCAGCTCGCCGCCGCGCAGTCGGTAGACGCGGGAGTCGCCGATGTGGGCGAACGCGAACTTCTCGCCGTCCCAGAGCATCGCGTCGAGGGTCGTGCCCATGCCCTCGACCGACGGGTCGCGGGCGATGAGGTCGGCCAGCCGCTTGTTGGCGTCGTTGACGGCGCGGTCGAGGGCGTCGATCGCGTCGATGTCGAGATCGCGGTCGAGCTGGCGGATGACGTGCAGGGTCTCGGAGGAGGCGATCTCGCCGGCCGCCGCCCCGCCCATGCCGTCGGCGATCACGAGGAGCCGCTGGCTGGCGTAGCCGGAGTCCTCGTTGTCGGCGCGGCGCAGACCTGTGTCGGTCAGGGCGACATACCGGTAGGTGAGGGAGGTCATGGCCTACTTCTGCAGCTCGACGATGGTCTTGCCGAGACGCACCTGGATGCCCAGCCCGATCGGGATGGGCGCCGTGATGCGCTGGCTGCCGAGGTAGGTGCCGTTGGTCGATCCGAGGTCCTCGACGAACCACTGCTCGCCGTTCGTCGCGAAGCGCGCGTGGCGCGTGGACACGTAGTCGTCGTCGAGGCGGATGGCCGCGTCGGTGCCGCGACCCAGCAGGATCGGGCCGTCACCCAGCGGGACGCTCTGGCCGGCGTTGGGTCCGTCGACGATCTTGAGCGTGGTCGGCGTGCCGCGCGGCGTCTTGCGGGGCTTGGCCGGTGCGGCCTTCTGCTTGTCCTTGGACCTGGCCTTGGGCTGCCGCGGCGTGGACGGTGCCTTGGTGCCGAAGATGTCGGACCGGATGACCGACACGGCGGACAGGACGAACAGCCACAGCACGGCCAGGAAGCCGAGCTTGATGAGCGTCAGCGTGAGCTCGGACATCAGGCCACCTCGGTCAAGCGGATGATGATCACGGTGTTGCCCAGCCGGATCTCGGAGCCGTCGGCGACGACCGCGGTGGCGACGCGGTGCCCGTTGAGCACCACGCCGTTGGTCGAGTCGAGGTCGACGACCGTCACGGTGGTCTCGGCACCGCTCTGGTGGATCTTGATCTGCGCATGACGTCGCGAGATGCCCGGGTCGTCGATCTTGAGGTCGGCCTCGTTGCCGCGGCCGATCACGACGCCGGGCGGGTCGAGCGGGTGCTTCATCCCGTTGACCTCGATGACGACGTTGGACGAGCGGACGGCCGTCTCGGTCAGCCGCTGACCGGCCACCGGCGTCACGGAGGCGTTGGTCTTGCTGCGGACGCGGAACCGTCCGGTGCTGAGGTCGGGCGCCTTGGTGAACGAGATCTCGAGCGCGCCGGCCATCGTGTAGCGCTGCTCGGCCACGTGCTCCTTGACCAGCGTCGCGAGCTCGTCGGAGAGCGTGCTGCTGAACGGGTTGAGCCGGTCGAAGTCGGGCGGCGACAGCTCGACCGTGAAGTCGTTCGGGACGAGCATCCGCTCCCGCGACAGGATGTGCGCGGAGTTGTCGACCTCGCGCTGCAGCGCGGCGGCGATCTCGACCGGCTGGACAGCACTGCGGAACGCCCGTGCGAACGCGCCCGTGACAGCGCCCTCGAGCCGTTGTTCGAACCGTTGGAGCACCCCCGCCATGTGCGTCCGCCTTCCTGAAGGAGCTGGTGGTCGTTCTCGGAAAAGGATGGTGACGTTCCCAAAAGGGCACGTGTGTTCCCTGCGATGGTATCGGGAGAGCCCGAAGTGGCACCTCGCCCGCGCGGAGGCAGCCGCGGGGAAACCTACCCGATCGGGCCTGTTAGACTCTCGTGTCGGTCCTTCGGGACCATGCGCGGGTGGCGGAATGGTAGACGCGCTGGCTTCAGGTGCCAGTGTCCGCAAGGGCGTGGGGGTTCAAATCCCCCCTCGCGCACACAGAGAAAGAGGCAGGGTCCCAGCCGGTTCGGCTGGGACCCTGTGTCGTTGCCGCCCCGGTGGAACTCGTTCCACGTCACCGACTCGGGTCGTGAGCCGGCCCGTCAGACCCGGTCCTCGGCGAAGTCCTTCGGCCGGAACTCGCCGTCCTGCAGGTGCTGCTCGATGTTCTCGAGGCTGTGCCCCGTGAGCTCCGGCAGGAGGCGCCACACGAAGATCCAGGCGGCGACGTTGAACAGGCCGTAGAGCCAGAACACCTGGCCCACCCCGAAGGTGTCGATCATCGTGAGCAGCGTCAGCGTGATCAGCAGGTTGGTGCCCCACAGGGTGGCCGACTGGACGCTGGTGCCGGCAGCCCGCACCGCGAGCGGGTAGATCTCCGAACCGGTCAGCCAGCCCATCAGCTGCAGGCCGCCGGCGTTGAAGAGCATGAAGACGATCAGGCACGTGATGATGAACGGGATGTTGTCCTTACCGGCGTTGTCGGTGACGAAGAACGCCCCGAGTGCGAACAGCGCGACGGCCGCTCCCGGCACCATCACGAGGGTCAGACGGCGGCGGCCGACCTTGTCGACGATCACGAGGCCGACGATCATCATCACGAGGTACGTCACGCCCAGCGCGACGCTGACGCGCAGGGCCGCCGAGGTCGAGAAGCCGTTGTCGGTCAGGATCGTCGGCGCGTAGTAGATGATCATCTCGATGCCGGACAGCTGCGTGAACGCGGCGATGCCGCAGCCGACGATCAGGGCCGGGCGCACCCACGGCTGCCGCAGACCGCTCCAGCCGCGGTGGCTGGCCTTGGCCTCCTGCTTGCGCTTCTCGACCTCCTCGATCTCGTCCAGCTCCGCGGAGATGTCGAAGCCGTCGGGGCGGACGCGCTGCAGCACCTTCTCTGCGTCCTCCTGACGTCCCTGCTTGACCAGCCAGCGGGGGCTCTCGGGCAGCCGCAGCTGCAGGAGGAGCATGACCAGCGCGGGCACGGCGGCCGCACCGATCGAGATGCGCCAGTCGACCTTCTCGGTCGCTCCGACCAACGTGGAGATGACGATGCCGACGCCGATGGCGAGCTGGAAGCACAGCACGAGTCGTCCGCGGATCCCGGCGGGCGCCATCTCGGCGACGTACATCGGGACGGTCTGCGTGGCACCGCCGACCGCGAAGCCGAGCAGGACGCGCGCCAGGGCCAGGAGGACGGCGCTGGGAGCGACCGAGCAGGCCAGGCTCCCGACGATGAACACCGTGCAGATCAGCAGGATCGTGCGGTGTCGTCCCCACCGCTCGGACAGGACGCTGCACGTCAGGGCACCGACGACCGCGCCCAGCAGGATCCCGGCCGCGATCGACTGCTCCATCGCGTGGCCGGTGTCGAACTCGTCGCCGATCTGCAGCAGCGCGCCGGAGATGATGCCGGTGTCGTACCCGTACAGGAGGCCGCTGACGGCGGAGACCACCGCGACCATCAGCATCAGGCCGTTGAGCGTTCCAGGTTGTGTCTCGTCGTGCGTGGTCGTCCGGCTCATCGGCCCTCCGGTGTGGTGACGGTCACACGGCCGTACCCGGAACCGCTGGGCCCACACCTCGAGCGCGCCTCAGGGCTCCTCCCGCGTGTCGCTATCGTCTGGCCATGTCTCTCGTGCTGCTCGACGCCGTCGGTCCCGTCCGCCTCCTGACGCTGAACGCGCCCGAACGGCGCAATGCGCTCGACTGGCCCCTGCTCGACGAGCTGTCGGCCGCGGTGCAGTCGGTCGCGGACGATGCGGACGCCCGCGCGCTCGTCGTCACGGGAGCCGGCAAGGGCTTCTGTGCCGGGGCCGACCTGGCCAACCTCTTCGGCGACCTCGATCGTCCGACCGACGAGATGCGCGATCACCTCATGAAGGTCTACGCCTCCTTCCTCGGCATCCGGGACCTCACGATCCCCACGATCGCCGCAGTCAACGGTGCGGCGATCGGCGCAGGGCTCAACGTCGCGCTGGCCTGCGACATCGTGGTCGCGGGACCACACGCCGGCTTCGGCCCGACCTTCGCCGAGATCGGCCTGCACCCCGGAGGCGGTTGCAGCTGGATGCTGACCGAGCGCGTCGGCCGGGCACGGGCCACCGCCGCGCTGTTCTCAGGCGCGGTGATCGGTGCCGAGGAGGCGGCCCGCATCGGTGTGGCCGACCGGCTCGCCGACGACGCCCTCGTGGCGGCGACGGAGCTCGCGCACCTCTACGCCGATCGCGAGCCGCAGCTGATGGCCGACATCAAGGAGTCGGTGCGCATCGCGGAGACGTCCGACCTGACGACGTCGCTCGACTTCGAGTCGTGGGCGCAGGCGGCGTCGATGAAGAACCGACGGTTCCGCGAGTTCATGCAGGGATTCGCCGACTGACTCAGCTGGAGGGCTCGTCCTCGGGCTCGGCGGAGAGCTCCGGATCGCCCGGCTCGGAGTCGTCGCCGGACGTGGACGGCTCGGTGCCGGGCGGACGCCAGCCGTCGATGCCCTCGGGTCCGAACTCGGTGGGATCGACCAGCGGCGGTGGGGGGTCGGGCGTCTCGGTCATGGCTGCTCCTTCATCGGGGGTTCACGAGAGGCCCTTGACGTACTCCGCCTGGCCGAGGTGCTTGAGGTCGTCGCCGATGACGCTGACGAGGCGGACGGCGAGGGTCACGGGCGGGTCCCACGCATCGTCGACGACCCGGTCGAGATCGGCGTCGCTCAGCGGGGCGACGAAGGCCCGGGTCGCTGCGGTGACGGCCTGCGCGTAGCCGGTCAGCAGCTCGGACGTCGCCTGCACCGCCGCCACGTCGTCGGCCGAGTGGCCGTAGCCGGTGGCGTCGGCAGGGAAGGGGAGACCGAATCGCTCCTCCCAGCCCGCCGCAGTCCAGACCTGCTCGGTCCCGGCGGCGTCGGCCACGTGATCGTCCTGGATGCGCAGCAGGTGCCACACCAGCCACGCGATCGTGTTCGCGCCGGGCGCGACGCGACGACCCAGCTCGTCGGGGGAGAGACCGTCGACGACGGCGACCACGCCCTCGCCGATGCGGTCGAAGGCGTCACCGAGCACGTCGGCCGTGGTGCTCACGAGCCGGGCCACTCCCCGGTCGCGCGCTCGAACGTCCGGGCGCCCGAGCGTTGGATGACGGCCTTGACGACGGCGTAGATGGCGCCCTGGATCGACGCCGCGAGCAGGATCTCCTTGAACGGGTACTCCGACTGCAGCGGTGTCGGCGGGTCTGCGCCCTCACCGGCGCTGACCCGCTTCCAGATCTGCTTGAACAGCAGGCTCGCGATCAGACCACCCGCGATCGAGCTGACGATCCCGACAGGACGGTAGAGGATCTTGGCCGAGGTGCTGGGCGTGCGCGCTGCGGGCATCGAATCAGGCTTTCGCGAAGACGTTGGTGAAGGTGGACGTGAAGTTCTCGAGATCGTCCGGGTTGCGTGACGTCACGAGGTCCCAGCCGTTGGCAGGACAGTGGAACACGGTCTCGTCGACCCAGGTTCCACCGGCGTTCTTGATATCCTTGGCGAGGGTCGGGTACGAGGTCAGGGTCTTGCCGACCGTGAGGCCTGCCTCGACGAGCACCCATGGGGCGTGACAGATGGCCGCGATGGGCTTGCCGGCGTCCGCGAAGGACGTGACGAGAGCCACAGAGGCCTCGTCGCCGCGCAGGTTGTCGGCGTTGACCGTCCCGCCGGGGATGACGAGGGCGTCAAAGTCCGCGGCCGAGGCCGCCGAGACCGTCAGGTCCGGATCGAACGTCGCGTCCTTGTCGACGTCGCCGACCATCGACTGGACGGGCGACGTGTCGGGAGCGATCAGGGTGGGCGTGCCGCCCGCGTCGAGCACGGCCTGCCACGGCTCGGTGAGCTCGACCTTCTCGACGCCGACCTGCGACGTGAGGAAGGCGATCTTCCGGCCGGCCAGGGATGTCAGGTGAGATGTCATGGTGCCTCCTGAGGGGTTCGATGATGGCTCGCGGTGCCCCTGAGCGTCGCGATCGCGCCGGTGCGACTCAGCTGGCGATCTTCTCCTGGCGTGCCACGGCGGCACGCTCGCCCTCGGTCATGCCGCCCCACACGCCGTAGGGCTCACGGACCGCGAGCGCGTGCTCACGGCACCGGTCGATGACCGGGCACTGGAAGCACAGCCGCTTGGCCGCTTCCTCACGTCGCTCCCGCTTGGCGCCGCGCTCGGCTTCGGGAGAGAAGAAGACGGAGCTGTCGACGCCCATGCAGGCGCCTTGGTACTGCCACTCATACGCGTCGATCATGGGACCGGGGAGCCGCTTCACGTTGACCATGATGGGGATATGCCCCCATTCGGCAAGCCGAAACGCTGCGGGTGCAGATTTGATGCACAAATTGTTCAGAACCTGCTCACTGCGTTTGTTACAAGGTGCGGCAGCGAGAACCGGACCTACGCTGGTCCCATGGCGACACCAACGGGGGATGACGCCGATCCCGAGCTGGGCTGGGGCGTCGGATCCGTTGCCGCGCGCCTCGGCATCGCCGCCTCGACGCTGCGCACGTGGGAGCGTCGGTACGACGTCGGACCGTCGCGCCGCACCGCCGGCGGCCACCGTCGTTACACGGAGATCGACATCGAGCGGGTCCTGCTGACCCAGCTGCTGATCGCTCGTGGGGCCCCGCCCAGCGACGCCGCTCGGGTCGCACACTCGCTCGATGCCGCGGGCCTGGCCACCGCGCTGGACTCCGAGGGCGGCCAGACCGAGGAGGAGTCCGGTCAGCCGTCCGAGGTCGTCCCCGCGATGCTCGAGGCCGCGACGTCCGACGACCCCCGGCGGATCGGCCGGCTCGTGGCCGATGCCCTGCGCAGCCTGGGTCTGATCGGCGCCTGGACCGACATCGTCGCCCCCACGCTCATCCAGATCGGGTACGAGTGGTCCGAGGGCCGGCTCGACATCGAGGCCGAGCACATGGCCAGCGAGGCCATCGGCAGCGAGCTGCGCGCCTACACGAGGCGGATGCCGGACGTCGACCACACGGGTCCGACGATCATCCTCGCGAGCGCCGAGGACGACCCCCACTCGCTGCCCGTGTTCGCGCTGGAGGCCGCCCTGGCCGAGGCAGGCGTGGCGTCGCACGTCCTCGGCGCCCAGGTCCCTGCCCACTCGCTGGCGAGCATCACCGCACGGCTCCACCCGCGAGTCGTCTTCCTGTGGGCGTCGCTTCCCCGGCCGTCGGAGGAGCCGATCTGGGAGGTCCTCGCCTCGCTCGGCGACGAGACGACCGTGATGCTCGGCGGACCGGGCTGGCCGCACGAGATCGGTCGGCGCAGCGGCATGCACGGCGCGCTGGAGCCCACTGACCTGCGGACGACGGTCGACCGCATCCTGGCCGAGACCGGGCACGAGGTGCCTACCCGCCGGTAACGTGGGGGCATGTCCGAACCCCGTGTGCTCGTCGAGATCGACGGCCCCCTCGCGTACGTCACGCTCAACCGTCCCGAGAAGCTCAACGGCATCGACCTGGACACGGTGGACGAGCTCATCGCCGCCGCCGAGTCGCTGCGCACGAACCGAGACATCCGTGCGGTCGTGCTGCGCGGACAAGGACGGTCGTTCAGTGCCGGTCTGGACTTCGCGGCGGCGTTCAAGGACAAGAAGCGGGTGGCTCGCTTCTTCTTCGCGGGGCCGCGATCCGTCAACCGGTTCCAGCGTGTCGCGCAGATCTGGCGCGAGCTGCCCGTCCCGGTCATCGCGGTCGTGCAGGGCCACTGCTACGGCGCCGGCCTCCAGCTGGCGGTGGGCGCAGACTTCCGCTTCACGACGCCCGACGCCACGTGGGCGATCCTCGAGGCCAAGTGGGGCCTGGTGCCCGACATGGCCGGCAGCGTGCCGCTCAGCGAGCTGCTGCCGGCCGACGTCCTGATGCGGCTCGCCATGACGGGGGAGTCGCTCACCGGCGAGCGTGCCGCGGAGCTGGGACTGGCGACGGAGGCCGTCGAGGATCCGCTCGCCGCGGCCCTGGCGCTGGTCGACCAGATCGTCGAGCGGTCACCCGACTCGGTCGCCGCGACCAAGCGGCTCGTTCTCGGCACCCGCCGCGGCAGCCTGCGTGCCACGTACCGTCTGGAGCGCAGGCTGCAGTCGGCGATGTTCAAGGCCCGCAACACGTCGACGGCGCGCAAGGCCGCGGCGGCGAGGGAGACGCCGGTCTTCGGTCCGAGGACGTTCGGGCGTTGACGGTAGGGTTCGGGGCGTGACTGACGACAACGCCCAGCCTTCCAAGAAGGTCGCGAACCAGTACGAGCGTGGCTACGACTACACCAAGTACTGGGACAACCGCGACTACGAGAACGGTGCGGAGCACATCGCGATCCGGCGCCTGCTGAAGGGCAACCACTACCGCAAGGCCGCCGACATCGGTGGTGGCTTCGGCCGGTTGTGCCTGCTGCTGCGCACGTTCTCCGACGAGGTCACCCTGGCCGAGCCCGCTGCGTCGCAGCTCGAGGCCGCCAAGAAGGTGCTCGCCGGCACCGACATCAAGCAGGTGCAGATGCAGGCGGACGACCTCGCGTTCGCCGACGGCGAGCTCGACCTCGTCACGATGGTCCGCGTCATGCACCACCTGCCGGAGCCGTCGGCGGAGTTCGCCGAGATCGCCCGCGTCCTGGCGCCGGGTGGCACCGCGATCATCGAGGTCGCCAACTACGGCCACTACAAGAACCGTCGCCGGCACAAGAAGGAGGGCAAGCCCCTCCCCACCTCGCCGGTCAGCATCCGCACCGTCAAGGCCGACGAGCCCGACGCGATCGCGTTCGTCAACCACAACATCGCCACCGTCGTCGGTCAGCTGGCCGCGGCGGGCCTGGTGCTCGACAGCAAGCTCTCGGTGTCGAACCTGCGCAGCCAGAAGC
>Ga0247730_1000190_pt1 | contig 59674 bp, 42 predicted proteins | sample UWRJL073202C2_FD_180959 | JGI IMG/M metagenome (GOLD analysis project Ga0247730, IMG submission 180959) | Plant litter microbial communities from Arlington Agricultural Research Station in Wisconsin, United States - UWRJ-L073-202C-2 | ecosystem: Environmental > Terrestrial > Plant litter >... | reverse complement strand
ATTGTTAAATCCGGCAAATGCGATATCGCCTGGTATTTTAACCCCTAAACGCTTTAATTCATTCATACAGCTCGCAGCACAGTTATCGTTTGCAACGAACACGGCATCAGCATTGGTGTTTACAATTTTGTTTGCTGCAAGTATCCCGTCATTCTCACTAAGGTCGTTAATGATAATATTTCCATCTTTATATTCAATGCCAAATTCTTCAAGTGCTCTTTTATATCCTTTAAAACGATCTGCATATACATTTCTTAACTGGCTGCCGGTAATGTGAACAATATGGCGTGCACCGTTTTCTATCAAGTGTCGCGTAACTGCATACCCCGCCTGCTCATTGTTGATGGTTATTGCTGGCAGCTTTCCATCCGTGGGTACACGGTCAAAAAATAAGACTGGAATACCTTTTTCTATCAATATGTTGAAGTGAGATAAATCGGTTGTATCACTGGCAAGGGAGACCATTAAGCCATCTACCCTACTGTTAAACATTGTTTTAACATTCAGTAATTCTTTGTCTACATGTTCGAGCGACTGACTGATAATGAGGTTATAGCCAGCATTATTAGTGATTTTTTCTATCCCGGCAATAACCTCAGACATAAAATAGCTGTTTAACCGGGGTACAATGATGCCAATGGTATTGGTACGCTGACTGCGCAAATTCGCTGCAAAAGTATTAGAACGATAGCCCATTGCTGCCGCCGTTGCCGCTATCTTTTTTTGGGTTTTTATGCTCACGGTAAAATGCCCTTTCAGCCCCCTGCTAATTGTGGATGGAGAAAGCCCTAAATTTTCAGCAATATCATATATCGTAACTTCCTTATTAATCATAAATAGCTATAAACAATCTGTGATAAAATTGATAAATAAAAAGCAGTTTCTGCACTAAGATGTAAAATAAACATTTAGGCTAAAATTAATATCATCAGAAGTTTTCCGCAAAATAAGAGAAAAATAACAACCGATTGTTAAAATATGTTATCAAACGTGCAACTCAAGATATATACTATAAGTTATTTATTGCCTTTCCCTATTAAAATAGATAGGAAATGCGGCATTAATTATCATTTACACCACAAAATCAGCCACTTATTATTAAAATGGTAATTTCGATAATAAAATAACAATCGGTTGTTATTTTCAATATCAATATTTAGTTTTACCAGTAAACCATTTATAAACTTAATTCTAACCAAATGAACATTTTGTTATTAAGATGCCACGGCATCAGGCATAGCTGTGATATGCTGATCCGCCATTGCAGTCCGCTTTTTCTCCCTGCCGCCCTATTCCTGCTGTTAGTTTGCTCCAGTTCTATTTCTTTTGCACAGACAAAGATTACAGGTGTTGTGAAAGACGATAAGGGCGAAACGCTGATTGGCGTAACTGTTAAGGTGAAAAATGCTACAGGAGGAACAGTCACAGATAACGAAGGCAAGTTTTCCCTTACAGTACCAACTGCCAATGCAGTACTCGTTTTTAACTATATCGGTTACCTATCAAAAGAAGTACCGGTTGCTAACACTAACCAGCTAACTGTAGTACTGGTTTCGAGCGCCAACGAACTGGAACAAGTTGTTGTTGTAGGTTACGGAACACAAAAGAAAGGGAACGTGACCGGCGCTGTTGCAAGTGCAAACCTCGAAGCCATGCGCGATGCACCTAACACCAACATCGGTCAGTCGTTACAAGGTACAGTGCCAGGGTTAAACGTGGGCCCGGTTACAAGTGCTGGTTCTACCCCATCTATTTCTGTACGGGGAAAAAACACACTTTCTGGTAACTCAAATATCCTGATTATATTAGATGGAATACAGTATAACAATTCATTATCTTCCATAAACCCAGATGATATTGCTTCCATTGATGTTTTAAAAGATGCCAGTTCGACCGCTGTATATGGTGCACAGGCGGCAAATGGCGTGCTATTGGTCACCAGCAGAAAGGGTTCAAAAAATTCTAAGCCGAGGATTAATTTTTCTACCGCCTATACGCTTCAGTCGCCATCAGGAAATATCAGGCCAATGGAAAGGCAGGAATACCTGGACCATGTAAGAGATCTATATTATACCGAAGCTTTTCTGGCCCCCGGATACACACAACCAAATCCAGCTTTTAATGTAGCCACCAAGGTAGATCTTACACAGAGAGATGCGAGCGGTAACCTCGTGCCGACAGATTTTAATTGGTACGATGCAGCTACCAAAGGTGGATTTATTTATGATAACCAGCTTAGTATTTCGGGCGGCAGCGACAAGGTAACATACCTGATATCAGGTGGATTAACCAACCAGAGAGGATATATCATCAATGATCTTTTCAAGAGGAAAACGCTAAGGGTTAATCTTGAAACACAGATCTTCGACTGGATGAAGGTGGGTATTCAATCTTTTGGATCTTTTGTTAATGCAGACGGAGCAGAGCCTACGTTATCTTCTATCTTTCAGCAAGCCCCCTTAAATTCAGCCTATCTGCCAAATGGAGAACTGAACCCTTTTCCATTTAATTCTGTAGATACTAGTCCGTTTTTAACTTACGACGTAGACGATTACGAACGCCATAATTTTTATTTCGCCAATCTTTATACGGAGATCAATATCCCATTTGTGAAAGGGCTTACCTATCGGATGAATTTCGGTAATAATGCGCGGACGGATCTGCATTATAGTGCAAGTAAATATGGAGCAGGGCTAACTGGCAGTGCTTATAAAAATTCAGAGCAATATTATGATTATACGATTGATAACATTTTAACTTATAACAAAACAATAAAAAAGAACAGCTTGCAGGCAACACTGGTATATGGAGCAGTAAAGCGCCAGGATGAGGTTACCAACGCTACAGGCAATGGTTTTACAAGGTTAACACTAGGCTACAATAATCTGCAGCAGGCCACTACGCAGTTTATAAATTCAAGTGCCTATAACGAATCATTAAACTATCAGATGGCCAGAGTAAATTATGGTTATGATAATAAATACCTGTTAACGGCAACTGTAAGGCGTGATGGGTTTTCAGGATTCGCTGCAAATAATAAGTATGCGATTTTCCCATCAGCTTCTGTTGGATGGGTATTGACAGAGGAGCCATTTTTTAAGGTGCCGGCAATTAATTCGTTGAAGGTAAGAGCAGGTTATGGCGTTAGTGGCAATCAAACTAACCGCTATTCGTCACTCGACAAGGTAACTACCCAGCCTGCGTATGTATTTGGTGATGGGGGCAATACCGTATTCGGGCAATATGTCGGGACGCTTTCAAATCCAAATCTGAAGTGGGAAAAGACATATGAGCTGAATTTGGGTACAGATTTTACGCTCTTAAATGGCCGGCTTTCCGGAAGTTTTGATTTTTATAACCGCCGTACCAAAGATTTGTTGTTTAGTGTGCAAATCCCAAATATAACGGGATACTCAACGATTAATACAAATATTGGAGAGATTGGAAATAAAGGTTTCGAGATCTCCTTGTCTTCAAAAAATATAGAGGCCAAGAGCTTACGGTGGAATACTACTTTTAGTTTTTCCAGAAATATCAACAAGGTGATCGGTTTATTGGGTAGCGGCGACTTATTAGCGAGTAACCTATTTATCGGCCAGTCTGTAAATTCTTTTTATAGTTATGTTCCAAATGGAATTTATCAAATCGGCGAATCTATCCCTGCTGGTTACTCTCCGGGTACCTTGCGTGTGGTGGATATTAATGGTGATGGGATGATAAATACAGCCGACAGGAAAATTGTGGGTTCTAGTGATCCAGCTTACCGTTTTAGCTTTTTGAATAATCTGGAATACAAAAATTTTAATTTAAGCTTTTTGGTGAATTCTATTCAAGGGGGCGCCAACGGTTACCTGGGTGCCAACTCCCCTTCTATAGGGTTGAGTGATGTATCTGTTAGAGCAAATCGTATTTCTGGAATTGATTTTTGGACGCCTTCCAATCCGGGCGGACAATACCCTCAGTTTATGGTTTCACCTACGGTTAGCCCTACAATCTACAAGAGCCGGAGCTTTGTGCGCCTGCAGGATATCACGTTGTCTTATAAGTTTTCCGGCAGTTTGCTTAAAAAATTAAATATTCAGAACCTGTCGCTTTTTGTAAGTGGAAAAAATCTGAAAACCTGGACCAATTGGGAAGGATGGGATCCGGAAATAGATAACGGCGGACTCACAAATAGTGGCAGACCGCTTTTAATTGGTTATTCGACTGGTCTAAATATTACACTTTAATCCGTATTCTGATGAAAACTTTATATAGCATTATCTTATTATTTATAACTATTAGCTTTTTTTCTTGTAAAAAGGCTTACCTGGATGAAAAACCGCTGGATTTTCTTAGTTCATCTAATGCCATGGTAACTTATGCAGATTTTAATTTATCTATCAATGATATGTACCGGGTAGTTAGAACTGAATTCTTTACCCGTGATGAAAATTATCCATTTGATTATTTATACAGCACCGATCTGGTGTTTGACGGACAGGCGAATACCTACCGGCATACCAATCTTGCAGCAACCTTTGCACCATCTGGAGGACGGGAAATCCCACTAACGCATTGGTCGGCCTTATACAAATTAATAGCTGAAGCCAATACAGTAATTACCCGTGCCCCAGCCTCTGCAATGAGTGACAGTGAGAAGACTTTGATAGTGGCAAAAGCCAGATTTTTCAGAGCTTTGGGCTATCGGTCTTTAGCCTATTTATTTGGCGGTGTACCGCTCGTTCTTGAAGAGATCACTACACCAAAAACAGACTTTGTGCGCGCCAGTAAAGCAGCAGTGCTGAACCAGTGTATTGAAGATTTAAAATACGCTGTTATCAATTTAAAGGCAATAACAGCGGTAGTGGACGGAGAAATTAACCAGCTTGCTGCAGGCCATTTACTAGCAGAAGTTTATCTGGCTAATGGCGAGTTTCAAAACGCAGCAGACGCTGCTTCTGCGGTAATCAGCAACGGTGCTGCAACGTTAATGAAAAACAGGTTTGGTTCCAGATCGACAGTGACTACAGGCAATGTGTACTGGGATCTTTTTCAGCCAGGCAACCAAAACCGGAAATCCGGTAATACAGAAGGACTTTGGGTGATTCAGATAGAGACTGATATCCCAGGCGGAGGTGCAGTATCCACCGGACAGGATGGCTCTTATTTATTAGAAAGACATCATGCCCCATATGTTGGTTTATTACTTTCGGGCGGTAGAAACCCTTTTATCTGGCCCGCAGATGATTACACTGGCGGCCGGGGAATTGGCTGGGCAATCTCTACACCACACTTCAGTGATGAGATATGGCAAAGTGATTTTAACAACGACATCAGGAACGCAAACATTAATTTTGTAAGAAGCTTTACCGCAAGTAACCCAGCTTCCCCCCTGTTTGGTCAGGCCATTACCACCAAAAGCCCGCCAGCGGGGATTACGGCACCAACGCGGGGTTTTTACGCTTATCAATCTAAAAGCACTACACCGGGCGCGCATCCGGCAAATTTAATTGCAAATTCAGCTAACGGATTGTTAAGAAGTACTGCTGGTGGCACTTACCTGGATCAATACATGTTCCGACTTGCAGAAACTTACCTGATCCGTGCAGAAGCCTATTTAGGCCTAAACAACCAGTCGTCCGCTGCGGCAGACCTTAATACAATAAGGGCACGTTCCAATGCTTCGGCAGTAATAGCGGGGTATATCAATATTGATTATATCTTAGACGAGCGGATGCGGGAATTGGGCGTAGAAGAAAAAAGAATGCTTACCCTTACCAGGTTAGGCTTGGTATACGACCGGGTAAGGCGTTTTAATACCTATTACAATGATATTACGCCTACCTATAACCTTTGGCCAATACCTGCCAATGAAATTGAACGTAATAAAGATGCAAAATTAACGCAAAACCCCGGTTATAATTAAATAAATTCGCTTAGGGTAGTTTTACTGCACTATTGAATTACAATCAATTCCTATAATACAAATGACTATGCGAATCCCTTTCCTCAAATCTATATTATGCCTTTTGATCTTACTAACTGGCTTGCAAAAAGCCGGGGCCACAGTTTTCGATCTGGTTACAAAACAGGATAAAGTTACTATCATTTATAGTTCGAAAGCGCCTAAACTTGATGCGATCAGTGCTCATTTATTAGCCGAAGACATTGAACGTATAACTGGTTATCTGCCAGTAGTTAGTACCGATATTGAAAAGGCAAAAGGAAATGTAATCGTTATTGGCGGTATAAATTCTGATTTAATCAAGAGTTTCCCGCAGCAGACAAATGCAAAAAGTTTGCTGGGGCAATGGGAATGTTATCAAATTGGGGTTGTAGCAAATCCACGCAAAAACATCAAAAAAGCACTATTAATTGCGGGTAGTGATACAAGGGGGACAGCTTATGGGGTGTTTGATATTTCTGCACGTATTGGTGTAGACGCATGGTACTGGTGGGCAGATGTAATTCCTGCTAAAAAGAAGAGCTTATCATTGGATATAAAACTTTTCTACTCTGCAACCCCGTCGGTAAAATACAGGGGGATATTTATAAATGATGAAGATTGGGGACTGCAGCCATGGGCGGCAAAGACTTTTGAGCCGGGAACAAAAGATATTGGTCCGAAAACATATGCGAAGGTTTTTGAGCTGCTGCTCCGTTTAAAAGCTAATTTGATATGGCCGGCTATGCACCCAAGTACTAAAGCTTTTTTCTTTTATCCCGGAAATAAACAGGTAGCTAGTGATTACCAGATCGTAATCGGGTCTTCCCATGCAGAACCCATGTTAAGGAACAATGTGAGCGAATGGGACAAAAAAACAATGGGCGATTTTAATTATGTAACTAATAATAATCAGGTAAATGCGTATTGGGAAGGCCGTGTAAAAGAGAGCAGCAATAATGATGCGATTTATACTTTGGGTATGCGCGGTGTGCATGATAGCGGAATTGAGGGTGTAAAGTCCATTAAAGAAACTGTTCCGCTTTTAGAGCATATTTTCGATAAGCAAAGGGAAATGCTTACAAAATATATTAATAAGGATATTACGAAGGTGCCACAGGCTTTTACGGCTTATAAGGAGGTGCTGGAAATTTATGATCAGAATTTAAGATTACCAGACGATGCTACTATCATCTGGCCGGATGATAATTATGGGTATATACAGCGGTTAAATAGTAGTGAAGAAGATAAACGTGCTGGTGGCTCTGGCGTGTATTACCATGTATCGTATTGGGGACGTCCACACGATTATTTGTGGTTAAGTACTACAAATCCAGGCTTGATACAGGAGGAAATGGTGAAGGCTTATGATATGAATGCGACAAATACATGGGTGCTAAATGTGGGTGATATCAAACCGGCAGAATATAATATACAGTTGTTCCTGGATATGGCTTATGACATTAAACCGTTCAAAGATAATGCTTATGCAAAAACGCATTTAACCAACTGGCTGGGCAATATTTTTGAGAAAAAAAATGCAGCGAAGCTCAGTGAGGTAATGTGGACTTACTATCAGCTTGCTTTTGAGCGCAAGCCGGAGTTTATGGGATGGAGCCAAACAGAACCGACTACGGCTATTAATTTTACTGCTTATAATCACCAGTTTTATGGTGATCAGGCCCAGCGACGCATTGCAGCTTATGAAGAGCTGGAAAGGCAAACAAAAGCCCTGGGTCTAGGGATCAGCAAATTACAGCAAAGTAGTTTTTATCAATTGGTTTATTATCCGGTTATCTGCTCTTCTTTAATGAATAAAAGATTTTTGTATCGCGATAAAGCATTTTTATATGCCAAACAGGGCAGGTTGATCGGTAAATATTATGCTGCGCTGGCAGCAAAAGAACAGGAAGAAATCAGTAATGAAACCAATTATTATAATGAAAAACTAATGAATGGTAAATGGGCAAATATGATGTCTATGGCTCCGAGAAATTTGCCTGTGTTTACCAAACCAGATCTTAATATTAAAATGGCAGCGTCGCAAACCGCATGGCAAGTTATACCAGAAGGTTTTACCGACAATAAGCTGCCGCTATCAGATAAGTCGACTTTATCTCTATCATTTGATAATAAAAGCACACAAAAGCAATTTATTGATATTTTTTTACAGCGGGATACTGCCCTTACATATACTATAAAGACAGCACAGCCCTGGATAAAACTATCAGCAGCAGGCGGGCAGCTATTGGCAAACCACGATAAAAGTCAGCAACGCCTATGGGTAAATATCGACTGGAAAAAGGCACCGTCAGCTGCCGGTCTGTCTGGAGAAATCTCTATTACTGAAGGTACAAGAACGGTATCCTTAAAAGTTGACGTAAAAGAGAATCAGGGTTACATATCTATTTTTGCTAAGAATTATACGGACAACAAACCAGCAAATAAAGCAGGCAGCAAGGCGGACAATGGACAGCACTGGGGAGAAATAACAGGATTAGGACTTACGGGAAAGTCGATGGAGGCACTGCCTTTAAAAGCAGCATCAACGCTTAAAACAAATTATTCTGAAAGCGAAATAAAAAACCAGCCTGCACTGACTTACGATTTTTATACTTCAGGCACCTCCCCTGCCGAAGTTAAGGTATATACCATCCCCACGTCTCCTTTAAATAAAAATCACGAAATGCGTTATGCCGTCAGCGTGGACGACGGACCAGCTACTATTTTAAACTTCAAGACTTTTGGCCGTAGTGAAGAGTGGAAACAGAATGTTTTAAGCAATTCTGCGGTACGCGCTGCTAAAGTACCCGCGCTAAAACCTGGAAAACACCAATTAAAAATTTACATGATAGATCCGGGGGTAATCGTGGATAGGATACTGATTGATCTTGGCGGATTAAAGCCTTTTTATGGACTTATCCCAGAAACTAAAACAAACTGATCAGCAGACCAATCCAATTACGCTAAATAGGATACGACCTTAATACGATTGAAAGAAAACATGATTGAAAATCTCGAACAAACCTTCAGATGGTTTGGGCCATCAGATCCCGTTACGCTAAATGCAATAAGACAAACCGGTGCTACTGGAATCGTTACCGCACTGCACCATATCCCCAGCGGAGCGGTGTGGCCGGCAAAGGAAATTTTAAAGCGAAAAACTGCGGTTGCCAATGAAGGATTAAACTGGACGGTGGTAGAAAGTGTAAATATCCACGAGGATATTAAAACAGCGGGTAAAACAAGGGATAAAAAGATTGAAAACTACCTGATTAGCTTGCAGAACCTCGCGGCAGCAGGTATAAAAACTGTATGTTATAATTTTATGCCCGTTTTAGACTGGACACGTACGCATCTGGATTACCGGCTTCCTAATCAGGCTTCGGCACTACGTTACCACGCACCTGCACTTGCCGCATTTGAACTTTTCATTTTAGAGCGGGAGACTGCTTTTAAGGAATACACGGAAGAACAGCAACAGGCTGCAAAAGAATATCTGGACGGTATTACGCTTGTAGAAAAGGAAGCATTGATCAGTACCATCCTTGCTGGTTTACCGGGAACGGATGAAGTATTTACCATTCCTGAATTTAAAGCAGAGCTAAAAAAATACCAGCATGTTGGCGCTGCAGAGCTTAAAGCAAACCTTAGCTACTTTTTAAATGCAATTATTCCAACTGCAGAAAAGCTGGGTATTAAAATGTGTATCCATCCTGATGATCCGCCATTCCCTATCCTGGGATTGCCAAGGGTAGTTTGTAATGAACAAGACCTGGCTGAAATAATTGAAATGTGCCCTTCCCCTGCTAATGGGATTACGTTTTGTACTGGGTCTTTAGGTGCCAATCCAGCGAACGATCTGCCGGGGATGATTACCCGTTTGGGTGCCCATATCCATTTTCTGCATTTGCGTAACGTACAGCGGGAAGCTGATGGCAGTTTTTATGAAGCAGAGCATCTTGCTGGAAGCACCAATATGTACGACGTGATGAAGAATATAATTGTGGAGCAAACGAAAAGGGTGGAAAGTGGCAGAACGGATATTGCAATTCCGCTGCGGCCGGACCATGGCCATAAATTGTGGACTGACTTTGATTTTGATACTTATCCGGGATATTCGCTGATTGGCAGATTAAAGGGGCTGGCAGAGTTGAGAGGTTTAGAGATGGGTATCAAGCAAAGCTTACTCAATAGATAGAATAATAATCCAGTAGTATAAATAGATAACAACATGGTTTTAAAAGACAAAGTAATAGTAGTAACAGGCGGTACAGGAATATTAGGACAATCCTTTATACAAGCGATAAGCGAAGCAGGCGGAACGGTCGGCATTTTAGGAAGAAACGAAGAGGTAGCAGAACAAAGAGCGGCAGAGATTAACAGTAATGGTGGAAAAGCACTGGCGCTGGTTGCCGATGTATTAGATGAACAGCAGTTAGTAGCTGCTAAAAATAAAATGCTGGAGCATTTCGGGGCTATACACGGACTGGTTAATGCAGCGGGTGGCAATATGCCTGAAGGCGTTTTGCAGTCGGATAAAGATGTATTTGAACTGAATATTGAAGGTACGAAACGGGTAATGGACCTTAATCTATGGGGAACGGTAATCCCGACACAGGTATTTGGCAAGGCCATAGCCAATGGAGGCAAGGGCAGTATTGTGAATATATCTTCGATGAGTTCGCAAACTGTGATCACTAAAGTACTGGGTTACAGTTTAGGTAAAGCTGCTGTAGATTGTTATACCAAATGGTTTGCGGTAGAAATGGCTAATAGATATGGAGACAAGCTTAGAATGAATGCTATAGCACCCGGTTTTTTTTTAACGGAACAAAACCGCAACCTGCTTACACATCCTGATGGAAGTTTTACTGAACGCGGGAACCTGGTTATCAAACAAACTCCGTATAAGAGATTTGGCACACCGGATGAGTTGAATGGCGCTCTAGTATGGTTATTAAGTGATGAATCTAAGTTTGTTACAGGTTCAATTATCAATGTTGATGGCGGATTTTCTGTATCAAGCGGCGTTTAAATAAGAGCTAAAACATTAAATGTTTTGACATACATCTTTGAATTTTGTCTGAATTTGCATAATATTGCGCCATTATACAATTTAGACTAATTAAAAATAATGTTAAGATTCAGAAACTTATGTATTGGAGTCCTTGCCGCAATCGGGACTTTAATCAGTATGTCGAACGAAAGGGCCCAAGCCCAGATTGCAAGTGAATATTTAGTAGAAGGTAATGTGGTGGACGAAACGGGGAAGCCGATACCGAACGTATCGGTTACCTCAGGTCAGAAAAACCCAGGTACAAATACAGACCAAAACGGGCATTACAGCCTAAAATTAAAAACAGGAAAATATAACTTAACCTTCAGATTTATTGGATACAATTTTACTACAACCTCAATTACAATCACCAACAGTAACCTTAAAACAGCCGACATCAGGCTTTTGCCAGACAATAATCAGCTCCAAAATGTAGAAATTACAGGTCGAAAAGAGCGTTCTTACAGGGCTAAAGGTACTTTTTCTGGTACTAAAACAGAAACGGATTTAAGAGACATTCCACAAGCGATCAGCTATGTAACTAAAGAAGTTATCGAAGATCAGCAAGCATTTAAAACACTAGATCTAATTAAGAATGTAAGTGGTGTAAATGCGTTCTCTTACTACGATAACGACTTTGTAATCCGTGGTTTCCGCTCATCTAATTCCCTGATTAACGGTTTGCGTACCATTTCTAATGGATGGAGCTCATCCCTGCTTCCTTACGTAGAAAAAATGGAAGTAATTAAAGGCCCGGCTTCTGCCTTGTTTGCCAATACTGATCCGGGTGGTACGGTGAACATCATCACTAAAAAACCATTAAATGAAGACCGTAAGTCGGTAATGCTGTCTACTGGAAGTTACAATACAACGCGTATGGTAGCCGATTTCACTGGCCCGATTGATAGCTCTAAAACGTTTTTATACAGATTAAACGTGGCTTATCAGAATGCTGGATCATTCCGAATACTACAGGGTAGCGAGGATATCGTAATTGCCCCTTCCTTCTCGTTTATCCCGAATGATAAAACCAAAGTTAATTTTGAACTGGTTTATTCGAGATCGAACGGGCGTTTAGACAGAGGGCAGGCGATTTTTGGTGCCACTGCTGGCGGAGGTTCAGAGTTGTTATACAGTACCCCTATTTCATTTGCTATTGGAAAGGACAATGACTTCCTTAACCAAACCAATCTTTTTTCTACAGTTTCCATACAGCATAAAGTATCCGATAAGCTGAGCTTAAATGCATCTTACATGAAATTTATGTGGAAAGAAGATTTACTGGAACATAGAACTTCTAACAATTATGCAGTAGATGCAGCGGGTATTAGTATCCCTACATTGATGGAAATGCGGACTACACGCAGAAAGACGACTAATTATACAGATAACTTAACGCTTTATGGCGCTTATGATCTGGAAACTGGTCCGATTACACAAAAAATCTTATTTGGTTATGACTATATCCAGAGTGTTTTTCCAAAAGATAATAACTCGGCTTATAATGCAAGAGGGTACCGGAATGCAGCCGACAATGGGGCAATCAACACGTACAGACCGGCTAATATGGCCAATTACCTGATCAGAGATGGTTTGCCTGTACCAAATGTGCCCCATTTTGACCTGACTAATCCTGATTATTCTTATTCTGATATTGCCGAGTATTTTAATACACCGGTGTTAAATGAAAATACTCCTTCGAAATATTATGTGAACGGTGTGTATATCCAGGATCAGATTAAATGGAGGAATTTACAATTGTTATTAGGCTTGCGTAAAGAGTATTACGTAGACCTGATCAATGCTGGTGAAAAAACACAGCAAAAAGTAGAACAGTCTAAGTTGTTGCCCCGTGTTGGTATGGTATATACCCCAATTGAGCCGATCAGCATTTACGGTACCTACACTCAAAGTTACCAGCCACAAGGTGCTTCTACAGTTGGGAACGTAGCCACATTTGGTGGTCCGTTTGATCCGCTGGAAGGTAAAATGATCGAAGGTGGTTTAAAAATGGAGTTGTTTGAAAAAAGGTTAGCCGTAAATATTGCCGCTTACCGTATCGTGGAAGACAATATCCTGATCAACGCAAATGACGGTGAAAATCCAGACTTATTACGTCAGGTTGGTCAGCAACGTGCTACTGGTATAGAAACCGACATTTACGGATCAATCAATACGAACTTAAGTATTATTGCAAATTTCTCCTATAATAAAGCAATTATTACTGAAAGTGATATACCTGAAGAAATTGGTACGTTAATGCCAAATGCACCACGTTCACAAGGTAATATCTGGGCCAAATACGTATTTACAGGCGAAAAAGCCAAAGGTTTTGGTGTTGCTGCAGGAACCAATTATGTAACTAAGCGTAATACTTTGAATACCACGTTGCAACTGCCAGGTTATACTTTGCTAAACGCAGCATTATCATATTCTGTAAAGAAATTTAAAATGGCCGTGAACTTCAACAATATATTTGATAAAACACATTGGATTGGCGGATATGATTACAACCGTTTGTTCCCTGGAACACCAAGGAATTATATGACCAGTATCGGTTACACGTTTTAATACCCCCTTTACTACAACAAAGAAGCCTCCTCATTTGATATGAGGAGGCTTCTTTAGTATAGCTGCAATACTGCCCGCTAGTTTGCTGCAGTTATGCCCCAGGTTTTATTTGGTAGCGGCCCCATTTCCAGTTCTAACGTACCGCCCCCTAATAGCTGTTCATGAGTAAAGAATGGTGTATCCAGCTGTTTACCATCTAGTTTTGCGTGCTGAATATATTTGTTTACCACAGAACTTTGATTGGCTAATACACGGAAAGTTTTTCCATTTGGCAAATCGATGCTAACCTTTTCAAATATCGGACTGCCGATGGTGTAAACAGGGCTGCCCGGCGTAATGGGATAAAATCCCATAGAAGAGAATACCACAAAAGCGGTCATCCCTCCCCCATCTTCATCTCCTGGTATCCCAAATATATTATCCTTAAACCAAGTATCTAACAAGAAACGTATCCTGCGTTGTGTTTTCCAGGGGGCAGTATAATTGTACAGATATGGAATATGGAAACTAGGCTCATTCCCCATAGAATACTGACCAACCAGGCCGGTTGCATCAGGGAACTTAGCCTGAAATGCGTATTTACTACGCCCCAGGGATTCCCGGTAAAGCTGATCTAATTTGTTTTCGAAATTGGTTTTACCACCAAACAGCCCGATTAAACCAGGAATATCCTGCTGCACTTGCCACATGAAAGTCCACCCATTATTCTCATCATAATAATCGCGGCCACCCATACCACCATCAAACTTAGGATCAATGCTGATCCAGTTTCCCTTAGCATCTTTAGGCAAAAACATTTGCATTTTATCATCCCATAAATTCCTAAAGTTTTGTCCGCGTTTATTAAAAACCTTATAATCCTCCGCTTTATCCAGGTCTTTAGCCAGCTGCCCCAGGGCCCAGTCGTCGTAACTATTTCCAAGCGTTACCGCTACCGCCTGCCGCTTTTCAAAATTATGTACCGCAGGATTCATTTCCTTCTCTCCGGGATGCAATGCAGGGAAATATCCCTTCTCATAATAAAAATCATCCAATGAAGTTTTCGGTCCGTTTTTCCACGGCAGCATTGTTGCCGCTGTCGCGTTTTTATACATCCCTTCATACGCCTTCTCCATATCGAAATTGCGCAATCCTTTACGGTAGCCATCCAGGAAACTAATCGTAGAATGAAATCCATTCATACAAACATGATCACCAAAAAGTACCGGAAAAGTAGGCATCCAGCCACTTTGCTCATACATATTCACATAAGAACTTAACATATCCTCTTCCTGAGATGGATTTAGTATTGTCCGCAGCGGATGATGGGCAAGGTAAGTATCCCACGACCAATCGTCTACGTAAAACGGTCTATTACTCTGATGTATTTTATTATCAAAACCACTAAAGTACTGTCCGCCCTCATTGATATCTATCATTCGTTCATAGGTGCGGTACAAAGCAGTATAAAAAGACCTTTTTTGTGCTTCAGTAGCACCTGTTGTTTTTATTTGGTTGATGACAGCCGACCAAGCCTGTTCGCCTTTTTTAACCAGCGACACGAAACTTTCTCCCGCAAATTCTTTATCAAAATTCTTCCGCGCCTGTGCTGCACTCACATAAGAAATGGCATACTTAAACGTAACATCGCCGGTGGTATTCTCGGGGAACCGTATCCATGCTTTACTATCTTTTCCACTTATAGCCCGCTCTTTGACCAGCTGGCCGCCTTTTACTACACCTAATTCTGCCCCCTTGTTAAACACTCCGTATAGATATACTTTGATATTATCATGATAAGTCTCTATACCAGTAATTTCTGTGGCAGAAGTGAATTTAAACTCACTGGCGCCATCATTATACACACTAAGTAATAAAGCTTTAGATTGACCAGCCTTAAAACTGAACTGGTAGAAACCTACCTTTTTACCCGGCACGTATTGCACATTAATATCATCTTCAATTAAATTAGTAGCGTAATACCATGGCCGGGTAACCTCCAGATCGTAATCATAAGTCATCTTATGCTTCCAGCTATCAATATCCAATGGCTTGCTAAATGGTTTTAACGAAAAGACCTCCCCTAAACGGTGAGATACAATATTAAGTGGAAAACTAGCAATCTGGTCATCCATATAGTTCGCCCTTTGCGGAAACATGCGTATCATTTGATTAGGCAATTGCACAGTGGGACGGGTCGGCTCCAAAAGCTGCCCAACATTGCCAATCAGGGGATCTACATATTTCAAATTACCAGCACCAACATGATCATCAAGCGTAGCCTGCGCAGCCACCTTGCTACCCGCGTTAAAAGTCAGCATTACCGTAAATGCAGTGTAAACACACCAATTTAAAGTTCTTTTAGAAAGTATTCCGGTCATTTTTTTCTCGTTATAAAGCTATAATAGGTAAACGTTGAATTTACTTTAGAATTTCCACACTACCAAATTCCATTTTTTCAGCCATTATTGCAACCCTTCTAAAACCCTGAAAACTAATCGCTGACAGGCAATTTATAATAGCGCACGACAGATAGAAATCGCGTGCAAACTAAACGTCAATCATGAATGAAAAACGGCAAATACGGCCTGATAAATCAATTTATATAACAAATAGCTATCTTCGCAGCACATACAAACCAGAATTTACACAATGCAAAAAATCATTACCTTATTCTTGATTATTATTTTAAATACTATAATAGTCGAAGGGCAAACGATCACTTCGCCCGATAAAAACCTGACTTTAACATTTGCGCTTAAAGATGATGGTGTACCTACTTATCAATTAAGCTATAAAAATAAAGAAGTGCTAAAATCGAGTAAACTTGGTTTGGAGACGAAAGACATTCCTTCGTTCTTAACAGGTTTTACACTGACTAAATCTGAACAGAATACATTCGACGAATCTTGGAGCCCTGTTTGGGGAGAGCAAAAAACAATCCGCAACCACTATAATGAATTGCTGGTAACGCTCACCCAAAAATCATTGAAAGACCGGTTTATACAAATCCGCTTTAAGCTATTTAATGATGGATTAGGGTTTAGGTATGAATTTCCGTCGCAGCCCAACCTAAATTATTTTATTATTAAAGAAGAGCGCACACAGTTCGCTTTGGCGGGCGATCATAAAGCGTTCTGGTTACCGGGAGATTTTGATACTCAGGAGTACAGCACAGTAACATCCAACCTTTCTGAAGTAAGAGGTAAAATGAAAGCTGCGGTAACGCCAAATTCTTCTCAGACAACATTTTCGGAAACAGGTTTACAGACTCCGTTGATGATGAAAAGTAAAGATGGGTTATATATCAATATCCATGAGGCTGCATTAGTTGATTACTCTACCATGTCGTTAAATCTTGATGATAAAAACTTTGTATTAGAGTCGTTCTTGACTCCTGATGCAATTGGCGACAAAGGTTATTTGCAGGCACCTACCCAAACTCCATGGCGTACGGTTATTGTAAGTGATAAAGCGGGTGATATCCTGCTGTCAAAATTGGTGCTTAACCTAAACGAGCCTACAAAATATAAAGATGTTTCCTGGATAAAGCCTATTAAATATGTTGGTGTATGGTGGGAAATGATTACTGGAAAAAGCACCTGGTCTTATACTAATCTGGAAAACATTCAACTGGGTGTAACAGATTATTCGAAGGTTAAACCAAATGGGACCCATGGTGCAAATACTGCACATGTAAAAGAATATATTGATTTTGCCGCTAAAAACGGACTAGATGCAGTTCTTGTAGAAGGCTGGAACGAAGGCTGGGAAGATTGGTTTGCTAAAACAAAGGATTACGTTTTTGATTTTGTGACGCCATATCCTGATTTTGACGTGAAAGAATTACATCGTTATGCCGCCTCTAAAGGGATAAAAATGATGATGCACCATGAAACTTCTGGTTCTGTGCGTAATTATGAGCGCCACCTGGATACAGCCTACAAGTTTATGAAAGAAAATGGATACAACTCCGTAAAAAGCGGTTATGTAGGTAACATTATTCCCCGTGGAGAACACCATTACGGTCAGTGGTTAGTAAACCATTACCTATACGCGATTACAAAAGCCGCTGATTATAAAATTATGGTCAACGCCCATGAGGCCGTGCGCCCTACAGGCTTAAGCCGCACCTATCCTAACCTGATTGGTAATGAAGCAGCGCGTGGAACAGAATATGAAGCTTTTGGAGGTAACAATGCCGACCACACTACGATTTTACCATTTACGCGACTGATTGGCGGACCGATGGATTATACTCCCGGTATTTTTGAGACACGTGTAAGTGCTTACAATCCGCAAAACAATTCATTTGTCCACACCACCCTGGCACACCAGCTAGCACTATATGTAACCTTGTATAGTCCGCTGCAAATGGCAGGAGACCTGATCGAAACTTATAATAAACATATGGATGCTTTCCAATTTATTAAAGACGTGGCAGTAGACTGGGATGATACTTATATCATTGAAGCTGAGCCGGGCGATTATATTTCGATTGCAAGAAAAGCCAAAAACAAACAAGAATGGTTTGTCGGAAGTATTAGTGACGAAAACGCACGTACCGCTAAAATCACTTTTGAGTACCTGCCTAAGGGGAAAACATATGAGGCCATAATTTATGCCGACGGTAAAGATGCGAGCTATGATAAAAATCCTAAAAGCTACGCAATCCGCAAGATGAAAGTAACAGCGAGAACAGTACTGAAGCAAGCTGTAGCTCCCGGCGGCGGTTTTGCAATCAGTATCAAATAATAATTAGATAAATTGTAACAGGGTAATCCCTGTTACAATTTATCTAATTTAAAATAACCTAAATGTATCTGATCGGCAGCCAGTTCTGTATTTGGAGTAATTTCGATATGGTACTTATCTTTGTAATCCGGACTTAATATCTCTTCGATCCGGTAAATATCATCTACGTCTATACCATATTTTTCGTCAATATGGGAATTGGCTCCTTTAATAGAATTTGTTTTAAAAAACACCGTCTGTTTAGCGTCTTTTATTGCAAGTGCGCGATCGTCTTGCACGGTTAATACAATATAATGCTGCTCCTCCAGCTTATCTGCCTGATAGCCACCGAGGTTTATAAAAAATAACTTTTGTGAAGATTGCGCTACAGCCTCTTCTTTTAAAACTACTTTAACCGCATAGCCGTCTACACTATTTACCTCCCTCCATCCATCAACATGGATACTATTGCCAGCTTCGGGCCAGAATGCTTTAATTTCGGGAACAAGTTCTTTTAGGGAGCGGGCAATACCAAAGAAATAATCATGCTGTTCAACATTTCTTTTCGGGGCCTTTGAGCCCAATAATAACATATAAAGTTTAAGATCAGCTGTCGGTTGTAACAAGGGGTTCATCTTTTAAAATATGGGAATTAAAAATACTTTTAACAATAGCAGCCGAAGCCGCCTCACAGAAATCTAGTCCGGAGTAATCTGGGTTATATCCGCCAATATACGGCACGGCCATCATATATATACGCTCATTTAACGCATTATAATCATCTATAATCTCGAAACTATCATTGATAGTAATGCCTGGCACCCTCAGGGAATAATTCCCCTTATTGTCCATTTCTACGTTTTTATTACCGTTCGCAACTTCTTTTGCGCCTGCTGCTGCATCGCTGAATACTAAACGCGCGGGACTGATTGTCTTATTTAATAAGAGGCTTTTATAAGGAAAATCTTCGTATGCCAAGTGGGGCTGACCAACACAGTCTACATAAGTTTGATAAGCGGGCGATTGTGATTTGTCGTTTTCGTCTGTGTAGTGATAAATAATACCGCCTTTTTCTACTGCTTCGATACGGCTATCTTCACCTACCGAGATGAGATCAAGTACACCTGCATCATGCAGCGCCAGCATCTCTTCTACTGAACTTTGGGGAACAAAAGCAATCACAATCGAAATTAACGGCATCAGCACTTTTTGCAGCCTTTGCATATCCTCGGCCGAAAAATATTTTGCAGGGTAGTTCATCGAGAAACTAAGCACAGCAAGCATCTCTTTCCAATAAACAGATTCTTTGCGCTTAATGGATTTTGCAGCCTCTGCATACTCTGCTTTAAACAATTGGAAAGCAGGTAAACGTTCCCTTAGATCCATCACCAGTTCAACAAATTCCTCAATATCCATATCCTTGATCTGGTCATAGAATGCCGGATCTTTATCCTTCAGGATCTGCTTGAAGTTCTGTTCAAACACATAATCGAGAGGAAGGAAACCCTTATTTTCAGCTCTGATCCGGTTAACCACTTCATGGCCGAGTACCGCATCTTTTAACAGATGGGAATCTTCGAGGTGGAACCTGATTGCAGGCAGCATACCATTGCGCGAATACATCATCATGCTAAAACCATTGCTGTCTGCTCCAACTTTGTACGACAGTTTCCCTTCCGCGTCTCTAACGAACTGCCCGTTATGCCGTGCCAGTGTCCTGATAGCATCAATTGCGGTTAGGGACGACCCTTTTATTGCTACAGGATGATCAACTTTTATTGCCAATTTAGCTGGCGGATAAGGAGAGTCGAAATAACCGGGAACAACGCCTTCATGTTTTACAGGCCAATTGTGACCAGTGCAGACTATCACACAATCATATTCAAATAACTCTTTCCCTGCAACTTCCACCTGCACCATTTCTTGTGCGGGATAGTCGATAATATCGGTTACCTGGCTGTCAAAATGAATGTTTGTGGTTAGACCTGCATCTTTGGCCTGCTGCTGCAATAAATCAAATTGTGCCGACAAATACCGGCCAAATAGTAAACGTGGCAGCACTTTGAAATCGTTAAAATTTTCGAGATCGATATGATACCGCAGCAGTGTATCTTTGGGGACAGTCTTAATCCATTCTGCTACTGAAGTGACCAGTTCTGGTATTTCATTACCGGATACATTAGTAATATGCTCATCATTTGCACCTTCGGTGCTATAAGGCATCCCGGTGCCCAGCTGCTTCTTTTTTTCAAAGATGTCTATACTAAGATCGTCTCTCTTTGTATCTACCAATCTTTTGTACATAAATAAACCACTCGGTCCTCCCCCCAGAATAGCTATGCGTTTTATATTTTTCAAATTTGTATAAGGGTTAATTGTGATTATCCAGCTAAGATTTACAACTAACAATAACTAAAAGGTTTAGTTTTAAAGCGAACCAACTAATTAATCAGACAGGTTTTCTGCTATACCTTTATTATCACCATTTAATATGGCTTTAATTCTATTGATATGTATTTGAGAGCTATCTGCACGCTCTAATGAAGACTTTAATGCTGCACCGGTAAGCTCTTTCGCTAAGGTGGTAAGCAAGTTTTTCCGCTCTTCGAACATCCTTAGTGCTACCCACATGGTTTCTTCAATTTTACTTGTTTGTTCTGCTAATAGCGAAGCCGCAGTATAAGCATGCCCCGTATGGCAGCGGTAACGGGTAGAAGACCCTTCATCAACCTGCCAAAGTACACCACCACAGCCCGGACAATTAAAAGGGACCTGATCTCCCAGCGCATTCACAGCAGGCAGATCACTTAAAACACGTTTAGCAATATCTGCCTCTATCAGGATATCTTTTGGAACAGCCTTTTTCTTGACCTGAACTTTACTCGTCAGCTGGTAAAGGAGTCCCCCCATTTCAGATATTGGCAAACAGTAATCCACCTCCACCTGGTTTAGCGCATTTTTAGGCATATCAGGATACTCCGCATCCTCTGGCGACTGAACAATACAAGTACCCCCGCACCTGCTAATCGCTTTAAGTCCGGCTGTACCATCATCAAGATATCCAGTGAGGATAATACCAATTGCGTTACTCGAATAATTGACAGCTGCCGACCGGAACAACGGATCAATAGCTGGTCGCCAGCGGTTCTCCTGTGCCCCTTTCGTCACTATTACCGTATCATTTTCATCAACCATTAAATGGTAATCTGGTGGCGCGATATAAAGATGACCAGCCTTTAACTTAGTCCCATTTTTTGCATGTTCACATTTCAATTTGCTTTGCGCATTCAGTGAATCCAGCAGCACACTGCCCGTAGCATCAGCAGAAATATGCTGCACCACTAGTATTGGAGCGGGGAAACCAGCTTGCAGCTGACTAGTTAATTTGACCAGCGCTTCAAGGCCCCCGGCAGAGGTACCAATAACAACAATTTGCGCTATACTATTCATTAAAGGATCGATCGGTTTCGTCATTTTTCTTATTTATTTCAATACCGGGATGCTCCGGCATAAACTTCAACTGAAGTACTCGCCTTTGGCCCTTATCGAACTTATATAAAATAGAACAGCAGATACCCCATAAAGTTTATCATTTGATATCGATAGCAGTTAAAACAAGCAATCCAGCTTTACAAAACTTTAAATTGCTTTTCTTTGTTCTAACCGGACCAATACTAAAATTTCATCATCCATTTCCCATTATATATGACGAAGCACCCCGACGGACCTCCTTTTACTGGCTACGTAAAAGTAAAAGGAGCAAGAGAAAATAACCTGAAAAACATAGACCTGCAAATCCCCAGGGATGTAATTGTAGTGTTCACAGGAGTATCAGGCTCCGGAAAATCTTCTCTCGCTTTTGGTACGCTATATGCAGAAGCCCAGCGGCGTTACCTGGAATCTGTATCCCCCTACGCAAGGCGGCTGTTTAATCAGATGTCTATACCAGAAGTAGATGAAATTGAAGGATTGCCACCTGCAATAGCCTTGCAGCAGCAACGCGGATCTTCTAGCACGCGATCTTCTGTGGGCAGTGTAACTACCCTATCTAACCTGTTAAGAATGTTATACTCCAGGGCAGGGGATTATCCTGCTGGCCAGTCTATTATCTATGCAGAAGCATTTTCACCAAATACACCCGAAGGTGCATGCCCGGAATGCCACGGACTTGGCCGTGTTTACGAGGTAACGGAGAAATCTATGGTACCTGACGATTCGTTAACGATCAGGGAACGCGCAATTGCTGCATGGCCTACTGCCTGGCAAGGACAAAACCTGCGCGACATCCTGATTACGATGGGCTACAACGTGGATATCCCATGGAAAGACTTGCCAAAAAAAGAAAGGGATTGGATATTATTTACCGAAGAACAGCCAGTTGTACCAGTATTCCCGCGTTTTACAAGCGAACAAGTAAAAAAAGCCATAGCCAATAAAATGCAGCCCGATTATATGGGCACATTTACAGGAGCAAAAAGATACGTAATGCAAACCTTTGCCACCAGCCAAAGTCAGCTCATGAAAAAGCGTGTCAGCAAATTCATGCTCAGCAGCGAGTGCCCGCTTTGCCAAGGTAAAAGACTGCGAAAAGAATCTTTAGCTATCAAATTTAATAAACTTGATATTACTGAATTATCCCGGTTATCGTTGCAGCAGCTGTATGAAATTTTTATACGATATGCTGATGGAGGAATCGGGACAAGCACAAACAAAGACAAAGACCATCCGGAAAAAGCCGTTGTCACACAGCGTATTGCTGCAGATATGGCGTCGAGATTGGAAGTAATGCTTGATCTTGGATTGGGGTATCTTAGCCTGGAAAGGAACACACCTACGCTTTCGCCGGGAGAGCTGCAGCGTTTACGCTTAGCTACGCAGATCCGCTCTAATCTTTTTGGGGTGGTGTATGTGCTGGACGAACCATCGGCGGGGCTGCATCCTGCAGATACGCAGGCTTTACTTAGGGCACTCGATAAGCTGAAGGCTTCGGGCAATTCCCTTTTTGTGGTAGAGCATGAAATTGATGTGATCCGCCATGCCGACTGGATAGTAGATGTTGGGCCGGGTGCAGGTGAAAACGGTGGTCATATCTTGTATAGTGGTGTTCCTGAAGGTCTGCGTGATATAAAAACATCAAAAACTAAAGATTACATTTTTGGCAAAACAAAAGGAATAGAAAAAACCCCAAGAGTACCGAAAGGCTGGCTGAAGCTGGAAGACGTAACCCGGAATAACCTGAAGCAGCTGGAGGTAAGTTTTCCGCTGGGCGTATTTACCAGTGTAACCGGAATTTCTGGTTCCGGGAAAAGCACTTTAGTGAGCCAGGTGCTGGTAGAGTTGATATCCGGGCAGCTCGGACAGCAACCTGTGGTTCAGGAGGAAGAAAATCCCAATGATCTGGAGCAAAATGAAGTGATCACCCTTGGCGGGAAAATCACTGAAGGGGCAAATGCTATTAAAAGATTGGTAAAAGTAGATCAGAAGCCTATAGGACGCACACCAAGATCAAACTTAGCAACCTATACCGGGCTGTTTGATCCCATCAGGAAACTGTTTGCTAATACAGCCGACGCAAAGAAGAGGAAATTTGATGCCGGTCGTTTTTCTTTCAACGTAGCCAAAGGAAGGTGTCCACATTGCCTGGGAGAAGGATTTGTAATGGTAGAACTGCTGTTTTTACCAAGTGTTTACACCCCTTGTCCGACTTGCCTGGGTACACGCTATAATGCGAAAACATTGGAAGTGCAGTATCAAGGCAAGAATATTGCAGAAGTATTATCCATGTCCGTAGATACCGCCTGGGCATTTTTTGAAAATGAAGCAGCAATCAGCCGCGGACTTGACATTGTGCGGCAAGTAGGCCTCGGCTACCTTAAACTCGGTCAGCCTGCCACAGAATTATCCGGTGGCGAAGCCCAGCGGATCAAACTGGCTACAGAACTGCAGCGGACGCAGCATGGCAATACGCTTTACATCTTGGACGAGCCTACTACCGGTCTGCATCCTTCAGATGTAGAAAAACTGATGGCACAACTAGATCAATTGGTAGAGCAAGGCAATACCATTATCGTGGTAGAACACGATATGCACGTCATCTCAAAAAGCGACTGGATTATAGAAATTGGCCCTGAAGCAGGAGAAAAAGGCGGTAAGATAGTTGCCGCTGGTACACCTGCAGAATTTGCAATAGTAAAAAACAGCCATACGGCACCTTACTTATTAAAATATAGAAATGAATACTTTAAAAGCTAACCAAATCAGATTCTAAATTATAATAACTGCTATTCAAATTGCTATTGGCCTTTTCTGCCTGCTCAATGCGTGTAAAATCGGAAAGGACTTCTGCTTTTCCTTTTTTCACACATACATTATGCTCAAAATGGACAGCCGGCGAGCCATCTTCAGAAACAATCGTCCATCCATCTTCCAGCGTATAAATATCTCTTTTGCCCAATGTGATCATTGGCTCAATTGCCAGTACCATATTTTCCTGCAGTTTTTTACCGCTGCCCATCCTGCCGTAATTTGGCACCTGCGGATCTTCGTGCATGGCCTTGCCTACACCATGGCCTACAAACTCCCTAATTACGCCATATCCATGTTTTCCGTAAGTATGATTTTCGATTGCCGCCCCGATATCCCCTACCCGCTTACCGATCACTGCCTGCGCGATACCAATATATAACGACTCTTTAGTCACTTTTACCAATTCTAATACTTCTGGCGTTGTTTCGCCCAAAATAAAAGTATAAGCATGATCTCCATGAAAGCCATTTTTATAAATAACCGTATCAATAGAAACTATATCTCCTTCTTTTAACTCGTATTTGCCTGGAAAACCATGTACAATTTGTTCATTTACAGAAATACATAATGAATATGGAAATCCATGGTAACCTTTACAAGCTGGGATACCACCATTATCTCTGATAAAAGTTTCTGCCATCACGTCAAGGGAAAGAGTAGTAATACCGGGCTTAAGAACTTTGGCTACTTCAGTAATTGTATCACTAACCATCAAACAGCTTTCACGCTGTATCTCTACTTCTTCATTTGTTTTGTACAAGCTCATTAGATAAATTTTATACAAAAATAGCATTAATAGATTAATCATGTATATGCAGCGATTCATTTTGAGTCAATATGAATTGTTCATTACAATTTATTTGTTTTTAACGATGATAAAGCTTGTCTAATATTTATTGCTGTTTGTAAGTTTTGGTGAAAATAAAATAATATACTCCCTATCTTGTACTGCGCCATTCTTTATAAACACATGAAGTACTTACAAAAAGGAGAGTTTTTCGGACATACAAATAAAATGATCTGTTTAGACGGAATTACGCTGACTGACACGGTTTATACCCATGACACGGTAGACTGGCATTATCATGAACATGCTTATTTCACTTTCATCCTTGAAGGAAACGTGATTGAGGGAAATAAAAAAGAAGTTTATACCTGTTCTCCCGGCAGCTTATTATTTCATAATTGGCAGGAACCCCATTATAATATCAAACCAAAAGGCTTTACCAGGGGCTTCCATATTGAAATAGAAAAAACCTGGTTCGATCATTTAAGTTTTAACGCAGATGGCCTGCAGGGAAGTCTTAAGCTCTCTAACCCAGATCTAAAATTTTTAATTTATAAGATTTTCATGGAAGCAAAAATTGAGGATTGCAACTCGCAGCTTTCTATCCAAACCCTATTACTTCAAACTCTCTCTCGTATGTTTGGAGACCATGTATCTTCCTATCACAAAAACCCATTATGGGTAAAAAAAATCAATGAAATATTAAATGACCAATTTGCAGATAAACTGACGCTCCATTATCTGGCAAAAACAGCCGGAATTCATCCTGTACATCTTTCAAGGGATTTCCCGAAATACTTCAATTGCAGTTTTGGAGCATATATAAGAAAATTAAAAGTAGAAAAATCCTTATCCCTTATTGCTGATAAGAACAAGGACCTGACACAAATTGCATTTGACTGCGGTTTTTCTGATCAGAGCCATTTTATCCGTTGTTTTAAGCATATCAATGGTCTCAATCCATCACAATACAGAAAAATTCTTTTTCGGTAATTAGATTCCAAATGTTAATCCTGTTCTATTGTTCATCCTGCCACGACAGTACTTTTGTTTGACACTATTTAATTGAACCATGAAAATACTGCTGATCGCATTGCTGATAAACTTATTGCCCTATACAACCTTTAGCCAGACAACGGATATCATAAAAGCGGAGGAAATCAATAGTCCATTGCACAAGAAAAATGCGGGAAGGATAACTTTTATGAAAGGCAATATCCCCCTGGCACAGTACAAAGAATCAGATTTTCTAACCACTTTTGATTTGACACGGAAATCAGATCTTAATATCAGGGTTTTCATGACTAATTCTATAACTAATTATCTTCACCAGCTTGCTCCGGACTTACCTCCCGGTGAATTAATAAAATCCGGTAATTTTCAGTTCTCTTTTTCGGTTGATGGAAAGTTCATCTATAAAGAAAATATGCATTATGGATGTAATTTTGGCGGAGCTGCAAATAAGAATACCGCAACAACATTTCGGGTGCCATTTACCAGTACTAAAGGCGAAGATTGGTGGTCACTGAACTTATGGGAAAGGTTTAAATCACATGGTGGTGATGAGGCCCTGACCGATGGTATGCATAACCTCACTGTAGAACTTAGGCCTTATGTGATTAGCAAAGACGATGACAAGGTTAAAATTGGTGAATTAATTGCTTCGGGACAGCTTAAATTAAATATAGCTACACCTATAGTTACACCCTTGGAAATCAGTATACAACGGGTTAAGGGCAACGATGATTGGGAGATTTCAACTGCATTTTATGATCAGAAAAAAATTGAGGCGCTTAATACCGCTATTGCTACCTATAAATTAAAGGAGATCACAAGTATAGTAGTTGTAAAAGATGGTAAACTGCTGATCGAAGAGTATTTTAATGCTGCTAACAGCTCTACTTTGCACGACACCCGTTCTGTAGGCAAATCGTTTGCATCTACAATGATGGGGCTTGCAATAAATGAAGGTTATATTAAAAACGAAGACCAGACGTTAAGTTCATTTTATAACTTAAAGGAATTTGAAAATTATTCAATAAAGAAGGGTCAGGTAAAAATAAAAGACTTACTGACTATGAGTTCTGCTTTTGACGGTTCTGATGCAAGTAGCGATTCTCCGGGAAATGAAGAAAACATGTATCCTGCTGATAACTGGGTGAAATTTACACTTGACCTTCCTATGGATAGTACCAAGAACAATGGCGGTAAATGGGCTTATTTTACTGCAGGCGTAGTTTTATTAGGTGATATCTTAAATCAATCAGTCCCAGGCGGATTAGAAAAATATGCTGACGAAAAACTTTTCAAACCATTGAATATTAGGAAATACCAATGGCAGTACACGCCTCAAAAAGTAGCTAACACAGCAGGAGGTTTGCAGCTATCGTCTTTAAGTTTCGCTAAGTATGCAGAGCTGTATCAAAAAAATGGAAAGTGGAAAGGCCAGCAAATTATACCATCAGCCTGGATAGACAAGACTTTTACACATCAGGTACAGCTTGCAGATAGGGATAATGAGTTTTATGGTTATCTGTTCTGGAACAAGACTTACGTCCATAAGGGCAAAAATTATGAGGCCTATTATTGTGCAGGAAATGGCGGTAATCAAATTATTGTATTTAAAGATTTGCCGGTAACCATTGTAATTACATCTAAAGCTTACAATAAAGCTTATGCACACCCTCAAACTGATAAAATTGTAAATGACTATCTTTTGCCTGCCTTATATTAATACCTGAACTGTTAACCCTGCAGCATTTTTTCTAAAGTACCAATAAATTCATTTCTAGGGATTGGCTTAATTAAATAGCCCTCCAGCCTGGGGTAGTTCATAAACTTATCCTGGTCGATCTTACTATTGGAAGAAGTACAGATATAAATCGTAATCAGCTCTTTTTTAAATTGGTGAGCAGTAAACTCATCCAGAAACTGCCATCCATCCATAAAAGGCATATTCAGGTCCAGATAGACCAGATCAGGAATTTTATCCTCCTCCTCCTTATGTTTAAGGAAGTAATTTATAGCCTCTTCTCCATCATGGAACTGCAAAATATCCATGTCTTTATCACTTGATTGCAGCGACTTTTTCGCCAGATATTGGAAAAATAAATCATCATCGATGATACATACAGTAGTGCGCGTTTTCATTATAATTCGATTGTAAATACAGTCCCTACATTGGGTTCGCTCTCTACACCTATGTTACCACCGAAGGTTTCGATCTGAATTTTAGTCATGAACAAACCAACGCCTTTACTGTCATATCCGCGGTGAAATACTTTATTTAGCTTAAACATATTTATTCCATTTCTCTTTAAATCTATTCCCAGTCCGTTATCCGTAAAGACCAGCAGGGTACGGCCATTAACCAATCTGGAACTGATCGTAATCTGGGGAGGAACATCGGTTTTACTATACTTTAATGAATTACTTATTAAATTATAAAATATGCTCTCCAGGTATATTTTTGGATAACTTATAACCGGATGATCAAAGTTTGTGTGTATGGTTGCCTGCTTTAACAGGATCTGGCCTTTCAGCATACCTTCAACAGCTTTCATCAAATCCCTTAGATTACACTCATCAAAAGGCAGGTCAATATTGTTTCTCACCTCAAGAACCTTCATCAGCTCGTCTAGCGTATCGTTTAAGCTGCTGCTTGATCTTTTTAACATAACCAGTAATTCCTGTTTCTCTTCCTCCTTCATTCCTGCTTCATCCAGCATCTCCAGCATCATCTGGATACTGCCCGCAGGGCCGCGTAAATTGTGTGCCACAATGCGGTTAAAATCTTCGTACTGGCCAATCTTGCTTTCCAGGTTCAAAGCTTTTTTGTATACATCAATATTGGTACAGAAGCCAAACCATTTAATAATGACCCCGTTTTCATCGCGCATTGGCATCGCCCTGCCCAGGTACCAGATATAAGCACCATCTGCCGCACGTTTTAACCTGTATTCTACCTCATGCAGATTACCTGTGCGAACAGATTCCTTCCAAACTTTACTACAGTTTTCCAGATCATCAGGGTGCAAAATAGACTCCCAGCCCCAGCCTTCCGTTTCTTCAAGCGTTAACCCTGAAAAATCGTACCAATATTGGTTGTAATAAGTTATGCCCCCATCAGGCTCTGCAGTATATATAATCTCAGGAATAGAATCTCCCAGAAACTTAAACTCTTTAATCTTCTCTATCGTATGGTCCTGCTCAATCACCAGTTCTATTTGTGCATGGAGCTCTTCATTTAACTCTTCCTGGGCTTCAATTGATACTTGCAGCGCCTCTTCTGTAAGTTTATACGCATTAATATCCTGAAAAGTACCATGAACACGTCGGCATACCCCATCGGTACACTCTGCATTGCCATAAGATCTTACCCAGATTTCTTCTCCCTGAAAATTTACAATCTGCAATTCCACGTCCCACGATTTGCCTTGTTCAATAGCGGCATTGATAACTTCAAGAATCTTATCCCTGCTTTCCCCTTCCTTGTAAAAATTAATTGCATTGATCAGGTCGGGTTCATAATCTGGCGGCACACCATGGATTTCTTTGGTAACCGGCGACCAGTATATTTGCTGTTTATCCACATCATAGTCCCACCCGCCTACGCGTGCCGCCCTATTGGTTTGTTCCAGCATTTCTTTAGTGCGGACCAGGTCTTTTTCCAGTTGATGTCTTTCGGTAATATCCAGTGCATTTCCTATGATATAATGATTACCATCTGCATCTTGCTGCAAAGTATTATTGAAAATCCAGACATGAAATGATCCATTTTTGTGCTTTGTAATGAGCTGTCCGGAGAAATTTCCATTCTTTTTGATAGCAGAGAGATAGTCCGACACCAAACCATGCCGGCTTTCGGGTACAATATCGAACAGGCTCAATTGATTCATCTCTTCGGTAGTGTAGCCAAGAATGGAAGCCCCAGCATTATTTACGAGCAGGAACCTGCCATTTAAATCATGTGTGCATAAAAGCCCTTGTGAATTTTCAAAAAACATACCCAATTTTTGCTCACTGATTGCAAGCTGTTGTACATTTAAGGTTTCTTCGGTAATATCACGACCTATACCAAATATATTTCCGGTTGCCAGATCAGGATAAGATGTCCATTGCAATAATCTATACTTACCGCTGCTGGTTTTAAAACGTTGTTTAAAGCTCACAGTAGAACTCCCTTCAGCAAGATTTTTTAGCTGACGGGCTGTACTTTCCAAATCATCCGGATGGACAAATTCAGTAGTCGGCCGTTGCAATAAATCAGCTTCTCCCCAGCCCAAAATTTTCTCAAACTGGGGGTTTACCTTTTTAAAATAACCATCCGTACCACCGATGAACACCAGGCTATCTGACAATTGAAGTAGCTTTCTATAGTGTTTTAATTCTTCTACTTCGCCTTTCTCCAAATAATGACGAACAATATCCTTTTTTAACAAAGGCAGTGCGGTTTGCTGATCTGCAGTAATGAGTTTAGCATGATCACCCAGCAGGAACAATGCACCTATTTGTTTATCATCCAGACTCTTCAGCGCATATCCAATATAAAAACAAAGACCGGCACCTAAATTGGGAAACAAACTACCAGGAAAAGGTTCGTTTATAGCTATATCTTCTACACTATTCCCAGATGTATGTATGATGGCCGTATTGCAAAAATTAATCAGCCTTGCCGTTTCTCCCTCACTAATCGAAACGTTATCAGTATAACTTATACAGTTTTCCGTTTTAAGCCAGATAAAGGAACTGGGAACAGAAAATATGATCGAAGTTAGTGTAAGAACAGCAGTAAAATCGTGCTCATAAGCTAAAGTAAATAGAGGCAGATCGTGGGTATTTCCGGAGAATTTATTTTTGCACATCTATTACTTGGTTAGCAAACTTCTACCATAGATACGAAATTAATAACACCTATAAGTGTTTCCTGTTATTTTATTGAGTTGGATATAGAGATGCTCAATATGTTTAACCGCAATTAAAAGTTATCCTTGATTTATGAAATCATCAGCTTTCAATCCATTCTGCCAGATTAAATAATATAGGCAGTAATGCTTCTCCTTTACTGGTCAATTTATAATCTACCCGTACAGGGACTGCCGGAATAATCGTTTTGGCAATTAGCCCCGATAGTTCCAATTCTTTTAACTGTTTTCCCAATGTTTGATCGGAAATAGCAGGCATTACACACTTCAATAAACTGAACCTGTTAGTGTTTTCGGAGATATAAACGATGATTAAAGCTTTCCATCTTCCTGAGATCGCATCCATAGCCGTGTTTATGCTGCAGGATTGTTTTAAGAATGCTTTATTAGCTGCGTTTGAAGATGTTTCTTTGATCATGGGTACTTCTTTTTTTGTGAGTTGCTCCCTATGAATAGCGTTGGCACGATTTACAGCAGGAGTAGGTAGGTTTGACTCCAGTAAATTTAATATTAACTTTTTATGAAAGCAATTATTTTAAACGGTTTCGGTGGCACTGATCAATTTAGTGTGGCCGACCTTCCCCTGCCAGCAGTACAAAACGATGAAGTGCTGATCCAGCTTAAAGCGTCCGGATTTAATCCCATCGATTATCAAATGAGACTTGGGCTTAGGGAAAGTGAACTGATGAATTCGCCTGTAATGGGAATAGAGTTATCAGGCATAGTGATTAATGCGGGTGCAAATACCAAAGGGTTTAAAAAGGGTGATGAAGTAATGGCACTTTGCGGAACTGACGGTTCTAATGGTAGCTATGCACAATTTATGACCTTAAACTACTTGTTCCTTGCACATAAACCTGCCAACATCAGCTTTGAAGCTGCCGCTGCAGTGCCTACCTCTGGCTCGACAGCTTTTTTATGTTTTGCTAATATGACGAAGAGGAACCAGAGCAGTGTGTTTATCAATGGTGCTGCCGGAGGGGTCGGAAGATTTTTAATCAGCCTGCTGAAGGCGGCTGGATGGAATAACATTGTGGCAACAGCAGGAAATGAACAAAGTACGGCAGCGTTGTTAGACCTCGGCCTCCTTCCCTCCCAGGTTATTAATTATCGTCACCCCGATTTTGAACAGGACATTTTAAAAGCCAATGCCAATCAGCAGTTCGATTATGCAATTGACCTGGTGGGGGGAGAAATTGCCGAGACAGCGGCCAGGTTATTAAAGACCGAAGGCACCTACCTCGATATTACCTTTCTAGGCACGCCGAAAACGAGGGAAATGCTGTTCGATAAAGGCTGTACAATTATAAATATTTCAGGATATGCCCATGCATTGGAGGGCAATTTTGCCTGGTATGGCGAAACCCTGTACCAGCTTGCTGAATTGATAGCACAAGAAAAAATACAGCCGCCATTCGTTAATATCATTGGTGAATTAAACCTAAAAACGGTGCAGGAAGCACATCGTTTAATGGAGACCAATCAGATCAATGGCAAAAAGTTAATTATGAGCATATAACACCTTTTGTTATATGCTACAGATTGCAGTGTATCGGGAAAAAAGTAATGAAAAGGATACGTACAATATTCAGCATTGTTGCTTATCTTGGAACATACCTTAATTTACATTTCCTATGGATCAGAAAATTATCAATTTATATGATGAGTATACGCACAGTAAGCTCGATAGAAAAGATTTTTTAAAAAAGCTGGCAATAATTACAGGCAGCACTGCTTTAGCGCTGACCGTATTGCCGCTGCTTGAAAACAACTACGTGGCGGCTGCTACGTTTAGTGATGAAGGTTTGGATACAGAGCACATTACTTATCCGGGGGCAGAGGGTGAAATGAAAGCTTTTCTGGCTAAACCTAAGGGTAAAAAGAAGTTGGGGTGTGTAATCGTGATCCACGAAAACAGGGGCTTAAACCCGCATATCATCGATGTGACGAAGAGAGTGGCTGCAGAAGGATTTTTAGCAATTGGTATAGATGCATTATCACCGCTGGGTGGTACACCTGCGGATGAAGATAAGGGGCGTGAATTGATCGGAAAGCTCGATGCTGAGAAAAACTTGCAGAATTACCTGAAAGGACTGGAATATTTAAGGAGCAGAAAGGATGGAAATGGTAAGACAGGTTGTGTGGGTTTCTGCTGGGGCGGCGGATTAGCTAATAAGCTGGCAGTGAACGACCCGAAATTACAGGCCGCTGTTGCGTATTATGGTGCGCAGCCCGCTGCAGCAGATGTACCGAAAATCAAATCAAGTGTAATGCTCCATTATGGCGGTCTGGATGAACGTATCAATGCAGGTATCCCTGCCTATGAAGAAGCTTTAAAACAAAGTCATATCGATTACCAGCTGTTTGTGTATGACGGTGTAAACCATGCTTTCAATAACAACACATCGCCAACGAGATATAATGAGACAGCAGCTAAGCTGGCTTGGGAAAGAACAATCGGCTTATTTAGAAAAAAACTGGTTTAGGGATTACTTTTTCCCTACCAGTTCTTCACTAATATCTTCCAATGTCCTGCCTTTTGTTTCCGGGAAGTACTTCCACACTACAATCGCTTGTACCACCATCATCACTGCAAAAAAGGTAAAGGCATAGCCGCCGCCAAAGGAAGAACCGCCAACTACAACAGGAAATAAAAAGGTAATCACCGTTGCAAAAAACCAATGGGTAAAACTACCTAAAGATTGCCCCTGCCCTCTTACGCTATTAGGGAAGACTTCAGAAATAAGTACCCATATGACTGCCCCGGTAGAGAATGCAAAAAACATAATATAGCCCATTAGAAAAATCAGCATCCCGTAACCTGTAAAATCCTGCAGGTAAAAAGCCCTTGCAACCAGACCAAGGCAAACCGTCATCCCAATAGATCCGATAATCAGCAGTTTTTTTCTCCCTACCTTATCAATAATTACCAGGCCCAGCATAGTGAAAATAGCATTGGTTACACCAATTAATACAGGCTGCAAATAAGCGTCGGCCACCGATACGCCCGATAGTTCGAATATGCGTGGCGCATAATATAAGATGGCATTGATACCGGAAAGCTGGTTGAACATGGCTACCAGAAAAGCGATTGAAATCGGTTTAAGGAAACGACGGGAAAATAGCTTCTCTTTTACAAGCTGCATACTTTTTTTAATTTCGTCGATTTCCTCTTCAATATAATCTACTTCAGATTGCTGCAGGATCGCCCGCGCAGCGTCAGTTTTACCGGCTTTAATTAGAAACCTCGGACTTTCCGGAACGAGAAAGAGCAGGAAAAAAAAGACTACCGCAGGTATACTGCCCACCCCCAGCATCCACCGCCACGAATCAGCCCCGCCAAAATCCCTAAGCAGATAGTTAGAAACGTAGGCCAGTAATATCCCTGTAATCACGTTAAACTGAAACAGCGCCGTCATCCGCCCCCGAACCCGGGCCGGAGAGATCTCTGAAATATACATGGGTGCAATTACAGAAGATGCCCCTATAGCCAATCCGCCAATAAAACGGAAGATGATAAATAAAGGAAGGTTAGTTACCAATGCACTGGCAATTGCCGAAATGGCAAAAAGTGAGGCTGTGATAAACAATATCGGTTTCCTCCCGTACTGATCAGCAGGAATCCCCGAAACAAGCGCACCAATAACTGTCCCGATCAAGGCTGACGAGATAGTAAATCCCTGCCAGAACGGACTAAGCTGAAAAAGTTCCTGAATTGTTTTTTCGACTCCAGAAATCACTGCGGTGTCGAACCCGAACAAGAGCCCGCCAAGGGCTACAATGATCGACCATAAGAAAACTGTAGAATACCTTTTCTGCATAACTGTCGGTTTAATAATGCTTGTTTTGATAACAACATAATTAGCCCCGGGAAGTTTGCTCTGGCGGAAATTAAGAAGACAAGGTTTTAAGGCTTCGGCTGGTTTGGCGGTCGGTTATCGAATATCAATGGATGAGGACGGCCAGAATCTGGTGTCATTAATTGAATCACCCTGACTTCCAGGATATAAGCAATTTGAAAACACCTATCTAAAGTAAGTTTACTATAACCAAGCTCAATTTTGCTATAGGCATTTTGAGAGATATACAGCTTTGCAGCCATAAATTCCTGGGTATAATTTTTCTCTTGTCTTCTTTTTTTAATGTTCTCCAAGATTGTTTTGGATATGGAATCACCCGCTTTTTTCATTACTAAATATTTGGTTTAAAAGCAAAATTATACAAATTTGTAGAAGCCGCCTATTTTTTCAATTATTTTGTCAGATTCTTGAGAAATCATGCTTTATTGGTAAGAGAAAGCCGATGCACCAATACCTTTAATAAGGGTTTCAAATGTATTTGCGTTCGAAATCGCTTTACTTTGCGTACTAAAATAGCGGTTGTTAGTATTGCGGACAACCTTGGTTTTACCGTTCCAATTAATCATATCTGTTACTGCACCCTGGCTCCGGTACATTTCGAACCCAAGGTTGTTATAATAGGCTACAGTACCACCGGTAGTATACAAATCCAGCAGCTGCCCGTCCCAATCTTTAGCCCTATTTAAACGACCTGCGGTATTATTATAAACTTTAGCATTTGCATAACTTGCTACGGCAGGATATTTTGCAATATATGCCTGCATATCTGGTGTGGCCTGCAGTTCGAATGCACCATATTTCCAGCTATTGTAGACAGTATTGTTATAGATAAGAATCTCATATTTTGCCCTCCCATAATTCATTCCCCAGGCACGGATTGCATTTCCCTGGTGGTTAGTGATTTTGTTATGATGGAAAGAACCAGTTCCAATCATCATGAAAATACCATTATGGATCCCATTAGGTGCCTGTTTTGAATAAATTGTATTAATGTTATTCACTTTATTACCCGCAATTTCATAGTTTTCTGCGGCACCCGACCAAACGATATTGCCGATAGAGGGACAGTTTTTAATGGTATTATTTAGGAATTTAAAATTTCTTAATAGTCCGACGATCCCTTTAGCATTAAATCCCCCTCCGGCAGCAAAACCCTGCCCGGTATTTTCAAAAATTAAACGCTCAAATTTCCAGTTCTTAGAAACTGTTTGATCAGTACCATCATATACTGGCTGGTATTCATAAGTAATGGTATTATTCCCGATATTCCTAAAAGTCATATCATGAAAATAAATCGAATTACAAAACCCCCTGATATTTACAGCCCGATAAGCGACATCAGAAATCACCAGTCCCCCTATCTCCAGGTGGTCTGAAGTATAAATATCTAAAGAACCATTAATGATCTTTACATTCGACGCATCTATCTTTACATTGGTCGCATTCCCTATAGTGATATTTGAATACACACCACTTTTTATTTTTATTTTTTTATTGGTAATATATTTAAGATCTATCGCTCCGGAACCATTTCCCACCTGCATCACATTAGCAGATAGTTGGGTGACCGGTACCACAGTGGCTTTTTTAGGTGTCCTTTTCAGCGTGATCAATTTACCGCCAACAATAATCACAGAATCCTGTTGAGAAAAAGCAGGGGCAGTTAAAAATAGAAGTATCAGTAGCGCGGGGATTCTTTTCATAGTCATCTAATGCTCCTGTTCAATATCAAAAATTTAGCCGCTATGGTCAATTTTGCCAAATGCATAGTCAAATTCATGTATTTAATAGCCGAATACTATTTTCTTTGCATATTATCGCAACAAACACCGATTATTCAGGCAGGCTGATGATCACTTTGTTCGTTTTAGCAACATAGCAATAGATTTATCCTGCAATTTAGTACACAATATAAGTGCAGCAATTGCCCCAATTAAAGCGGTGAGCATATCTGATTGTGTATCCCAGATATCACCTTGTGTACCTAAAAAGGCATCACCAGATTCCCCAGTGTTTATAGAAACAAACCATTCTATAAGTTCATAAAATGCACTGATGGCCAGTGAAATACTGATAATAATAAAGGATAGCCATTTTTTCCCGTTGACCACCTGTTTCCTGACAAAGATCTCCCGTATAATTAAGGCAGGTACAAAGCCTTGTGCGAAATGCCCTACTTTATCATAGTTGTTGCGCGACTGGTTAAGGGTTTCTTTGATCCAGTCAAATAAGGGAACTTCGGCATAGGTATAATGGCCGCCGACAAGTAAAATAATACTGTGGAGCAATATAATATAATAAGTCAGGTTACTAAACCTTAACCTGTTGTAAGTCAGCACCAAAATTAAAACACCCAAAAACGCCGGTATACACTCCAAAAACCAGGTAAAAGTTTCTTTACAACCTATAAATGACGTGACAGCACAGAGCACAAAAATCAGTAGTAAAAAAAGGTGGTTTTTCATGTATAATTTTCTTGACTGTCAATATATAACTTTGATGGATCATTCCTGTCAATTTAAATATTTATGCCTGGATATTTTGTAAAAAAAGCTTTATTCTTTTGATAAATAAAATCAATTTGCTACTATTGCGTAACTGATTACATAATTGATTACAAAATGGAATTCTTTGAAACAGCAGGTAAAAAAGCAATAGGCAGCAGGCTCCGTATGCTTACTGAAAAGATTACAGAAGATGCAGCGAGGATTTATAATTTGTATGATATTGATCTGCAGCCAAAATGGTTCCCTGTTTTTTACATCCTCTCTTTAGGAGAAGAAAAAACAATCACTGCTATAGCCAAAGAAATCGGCCACTCCCACCCTTCAGTGAGCAAAATCATTAGCGAAATGTCTAAAAAAGGTCTGGTTAAAGAGAAGAAAGATAAAACAGATGGCAGAAGAAATATGGTTAGTCTTTCAAAAAAAGGCAAGGACATCGCAGAAAAAATAGAAGATCAATATACAGATATAGCTAAAGCGATTGATCAGATCTCGGATCAGACTACACACAACCTCTGGGAAGCAATTAAGGAATGGGAATATATTTTAGCCCAGAAATCATTATTTATAAGAGTTAAAGAACAGCAAAAAGAAAGGGAAAGTATGCAGGTGAAAATTATAGATTATACCCCCGTGTATAAGACAGCTTTTAAAGCATTAAATGAAGAATGGATCTCTACTTATTTTACGATGGAAGAGACGGATTATAAAGCATTGGATCATCCGGAGGAGTATATTTTGGAGAAAGGCGGACAAATCATTGTGGCGCTTTACAATGATGAGCCTGTGGGGGTTTGTGCGCTAATCAAGATGAATGATCCAGACTATGATTATGAATTGGCAAAAATGGCCGTTTCGCCAAAAATGCAGGGAAAAAGTATAGGATATTTACTTGGGCAAACCATACTAGATAAAGCAAAAGCCGCTGGTGGCAAAAATGTCTACCTGGAAAGTAATACCATCTTAAAACCTGCTATCAAGCTATACCAGAAATTAGGCTTTGAGAAAATTGCAGGCAGAGCAACCCCATATGAACGCTGCGACATTCAAATGGGGATAAAAATAGCTTAGCATAAAGCGGGACTAGTTTTCTTTGATACTGGTCCGGCTTTTTTCATTTTCCGCAGCATTGCTGTTTTTCGTCTTTTTAATATTACCGCCAAAGTTATAAGAGAAATTTATCCGGTATACCCGGCTATCATAGTTGTTATCCCAAAACTGGCGGATCGACACTGAATTTTGCAGGTACTTATTGGTGAAACTATTGAAGATGTCCGTTACGTTAAAACTTAATGATCCTTTTTTAAACACCTTCCTTAAACCGCCAGTTAGGTACGAATTTTCAGCATTGGTAGTATTTCTCTGCTGGGATTTGCCAGTATATTTATACAGCACATCAATAAATAGTTTTTTGGTAATACTGAATGAATTATAAGAATCTAAATTAAAAGACAGCAGTCCGTCACTATTATACCCGTAGCCATTAAGTGTGCTTTTAAAAGACTGCTGTGCGACTGAAGGACCTGTAGAGGTAAACCACCAAGGTAAAATTTGTTTATTATAGGCCAGATCAATTCCGTACGACTGGCTATTGCTGTTATTCACTGGTTTTACAATGGTCACCCCATCGTTGTTATAAGCAGTAGAAAAACTGGTGAAATCCTTCAAATTCAATTGATAGCGCAGTCTAAAAAAGAGCGCATTATCATAAGAATAGGTAGCAGATGCGTGATAAGCAATAATAGGCTGCAAATCTGGATTTCCCTGGGTATAATTGTTGGCATTGATAATTCTGATCAAAGGATTCAGGTTTTCATAATTCGGCCGCTCAATCCTTTTGTTAAAATGTATGTTCAGACCATGTTTCTCTGTAAGCTTATAATCGATAAAAATAGAAGGGAACAACTTAAAATAGCTTCGTTTTGTGATTTCTCCCGTTTGTGATTGCTCACCCTTCCCGTAGGTACTTTCGCCCCGCAAACCGAGCTGATAAGAAAACTTTTTATAGCTTTTACTATACGTACCATATAACGCATTAATATTTTCAGTGTAGCGAAACTGATCTATTGATAGCAAATCCCGTGCATCCAGCTGATTAAACAATTGGTTACTGTTGGCGGAAATTACATAACTTGATTTCCATCCTGCTTCCAGCTTACTACCATTCTTAAAAGGATGTGTATAATCAGCCTTCGCGGAATACGCATTAAAAGTCCGGTCCTGATCCAGCAAAGTTTGTGTGTTGTTTAAAAAACTCCCCGCAGCAGTATACAAACTAGTCCAATTATCCTGGTCCGTATAATTACCATACCTGAAATAATCGGCATCCAGCGTATACTCCCTGCCCAGCGTATCAATCTGATGCAGCAAATGCATCCCAGAAGAAAAATTATTGGTCCGCATTTTTAACTGCGTCTGAAAATCGGAACTCCCCGTCTTACTACCTAACCCATCAAAATCATCCGTGACCGTCCCCGCCTCCTTACGAAATGACTCTACAGATTCTGCAATCGAAAAAGAAAGCGTAGTCTTTTTTGAAAGATAAAGATCCAGCCCAACACTAGGCGCAACCGTCCGGTTTTTGCGGATACTATTAATTTGAGCCACCGATTGCCGGTCGGCCACCAGATCTTCCTTATAAAAATCTGAGATAAGTTTAGAATCCAGGTAATACTTGTTAAATGAATAATTGGTATTCACTAATATATTGTACTTTAAATCCTTAAAATTTAAATTTACGCCCCCGTTCTGTTTACCATATTCGCCTTTACCTAAAGTACCATAAACATTACCGCTTGCCCCCTCTTTATGGTTTCGTTTTTTCACAATATTGATAATACCGCCACTACCTGCAGCATCGTATTTAGAAGAAGGATGGGCGATCAGTTCAATCTTCTGTATATTTTCGGCCGACATGCCCTTTAATAAGCTCGACAATGCTGTGGCTGATAATGGCGTTAGCTTGCCATCAATATAGATTTGAACACCACTCCCATTTAGAGTAATCTGGTCACTAGGATCGACCCGTACGCCCGGCAGCTTATCCATCACCTCCATTACAGAAGAACCTGCATTGATCCCATTGTTCAGATTGACTACAATTTTATCTGCCTGCCGTTCAATAAAAGGAAGTTTAGCACTAATAGTTACCCCGGTAAGTAATTTAGCTAAGGGCTTTAATTGCAAATTGCCCAGCTCAATATGAGGATGCACAATAGCAATTTTTATACTTTGCTGTAAAGTTTCAAAACCCATCATTTTTATTTCCAGCAAATAACTTCCCTCTTTCACCGCAGTAAAAGCAAAAACACCGGCTTCGTCCGCCACCGCACTTTTAGCGATTATAGTATCTGCTGCATTTTTTAAGAAAACTGAAGCAAATGGTAAAGTAGCCCGTTGTTCATCAAGAACAACTCCTTTCACTGTTCCGCCGCTAAAAGATTGCTGGGCATGCAAGGCGAAACCAGAGAACAACATGAAGAAAAGTAAAAATAAACAGTGGATTTTAGAGGTTGGTAAGGTTAACATAACAGCTATATTTTAGGTTATAAGATTATAATCCTAAAAGTATAACTAATATCTTAGTTCTACAACTAATAGTTTAGTTAAAGCAGTAAATAATTAATTTATGCCATTCATCACCTATTAAGGCAGCAATTATTACGTTAGTATAAAGTTAAAGCTCCGGTACAAAATTAATGTTCATGTCAAATGCAAACCTGACTGGCTGACCATTGATTACTCCCGGACGCCATTTTGGCGAATTAGAGAGGAGACGTATAGCTTCTTCATCTAATCCATAGCCTAATCCTTTAACCACCTTTACCTGTGTCAACTGACCAGTTTGATCTACGATAAAACTCATTGCCACCTTCCCTCCTATGTTATTCTTAGCGGCCAGTAAAGGATATTTTGTAGAACTGCGTAAATATTTGGCGAACTTGGCATAACCTCCGGGAAATTCTGGCTTAGTAGCTGTTGTACCAAAGTCCGGTTTTGCAGTATCACGATTTATAGGAGCTGATGACAGTAAAACCATCCCTGCAAATAGCGGAATAAATAAACTGTATCTGAGTAGGGAACGTTTGCCCGACCTTTCTTTCTGCAACATAACAATCCGTTTCTTCGTCAACGATTCTTTAACGAATGGATTACTTATTGCCGGCATTCCCCCCATCGCTGTGGTCAGCAGTAGTAAGGCATATTTTCTTTTATCTCCCTCACATTTAACAGCTTCTTCATCAGCCAAGTATTCATGTACTTCTTTAATGCTGCTTTTATACAAATAGATTACTGGATTAAACCAGGCAAATACCCCTGCAACTTCAAATAAGAGTACATCCAAACTGTGCAGTTGTGTAATATGTGCTTCTTCATGTTTATTGATCGTTTCGTAACCTGGCAATTGCATATCAATACGTTTATGCCTAAAAAACGAAAAAGCGACACCTTTGACTGGATTGTTCAGTACATGTTTCATCCGCCAAAGCTTAAAAGCTAAAAGGACTGCGGCAAATGAAGTACCAGCAAAATAAATAGGTATAACAATCTTTTGCCAATTAAAACTCCCTGGTTGCGGAGGAGCAGCACCAGATAGGATAACAGCAATGTTTAAATGAAGAGATTGGCCTACAGCATCCATGGTTAACCATTCTAAACGCAGGTAAGGAATAACAAAAGCGCTAAAGACCGCACTGAGAAGGTAAAATCTATTTAACCTGAAATAGGTTTCATTTTTAAGCAGCAAAATATAAAACAGGTAAAATATCACCAGGTAAATATTCGCTTGAAAGAAATAATTAGCTGCGGCCATCTTCTTCAGGGTTTGATTTGATCAATCATTTTTATGATTTCATTCACATCGTTAATATCCAGCTTCTTTTCTTTGATAAAGAAACTCAGCATTCCCTGCACTGAATTTTCAAAATAGTTACCCAGCAGCTTTTCGGTCGCATACCGCATATAGTCCTCCCGGCTGATGAGTGGAAAGTAACGGTGTGTTCTCCCAAAAGCTTCATAACTGATAAATCCTTTTGTTTCCAGTATCCTGATAATCGTTGATGCCGTATTATAAGCCGGCTTAGGATCTGGAAGTTCATCAATTAAGTCTTTAACAAAAGCCTTTTCTAACCGCCACAGGACCTGCATCAGTTGCTCTTCGGCTTTTGTTAAATCTTTAAGTTCCATCTTAAATTCGGATTTGAAATCAATGGAATAAATATACAACTAATTAATTAGTTAAAGAATAGGATTTTTATTCCCCTCTTTATTTGTCTTTTAAAGGTAGCCATACGGTCATCTCCCCTTTGCCACGGTTAGCCCAGGAAAAATAAGGAATAGCGATTAGTCCGCTACCATTAAGTACGGTTACTCCGTTTAAAAGATATTTTCTAAATTCTGGTTTAAAATTAGCTTTAGGAGCGATGGCCAGGTTTGATACTTTTCCTTTATTGTCTGCCCATTCTGCACAGTAAACCAAAGGGCCTCTTTGCAAGGCAACCTTGCCAACATCATCTTTTAAATTCTGGCTAGCCGTTACCTTCCGCACTTCCATTGGCAGGTCTATCTGCACCTGGTCTGTATTTTTCCACGTTCTGGCCAGAACTGCATAACCATCTTTCATTTCATATTTAACAGCTTTTCCATTGATACTGATCTTCACAAGGTCAGGTTTTTGAGCCGTAAACGAATATAGATCTGAAGGGATTGCTTTACTTTCTGCCCATCCCGGAATCCGGAACTTTAAAGTAAACTGCTGATCTGCCTGTGTGGCAATATTGAAATTCAGTAACCCATCCCAAGGATAATTATTTTGCTGTGTGATTGTAACCGGTTTACCATCAATCTGTAATTCGGCACTACCACTGATATATAAATTAACATAGGTATCCTGACCCCGTTGTGCATAAATATAGCCCGGCAAAGAGGGTAAAAAGCGCGCCATGTTAGTCGGGCAGCAAGAGCACTCAAACCATCCGGAACGCTCTGCTTCCATATCTTTATGTGTAAAACCGTTAGTGATCTGCAGCGCATTGGTATAGAAAAATGATTTACCATCCAGCCCCACCCCAGAAATTAACCCATTATACAAGATCTTCTCTAGTAAGTCGGCATATTTAGCCTCCCCATGCAGCAAGAACATACGCTGGTTCCAGAACACATTACCGATAACCGCACAAGTCTCGTTATAAGCCGTTGCATTAGGTAATTCATAATTCTCTCCGAAACGCTCTCCATCCCCTACCGCACCAATGCCACCCTGAACATAAATCTTTTTGCTGACCATGTTGTCCCAGATCTTATCTATGGCATCAATGTATCCCTTATCGCCTGTCAAAGCAGCAACATCGGCCATACCTGCGCATAAGTACATGGCTCGCACAGCGTGACCTTCGGCTTCATTTTGACTGGTTACGGGCTGATCATCCTGAAAATATTTTCCATTTTTCCACGCGTCTTTGCTTGTTTTATCATACCCTTTTTTACCGCGCTCGTCAATAAAAAACTTTGCCAGATCAAGATAATCTTTTCTTCCTGTAATGCGGTAAAGGCGAACCAACCCCATTTCTACGATCTCGTGGCCCGGGGCTACGTGTCTTTTAGACGGCCCGAAAGTCTGCACTAAAAGGTTTGCATTATCAAGGGCAATATCAAGTAAGTTCTTTTTTCCAGTTGCCTGGTAATGTGCTGCAGCAGCTTCAAAAAGGTGCCCGGAGTTGTATAACTCGTGGCTCATCTCATTTTCTTTTTCCCAGCGCTCTTTACCTACCCACGCACCTGGATTTAAAGGATCAATGGTACGGGCCGTATACAGATAACCATCGGGCTCTTGTGCAGCTTTTACTTTGGCAATCAAAGAATCTACATAACCCTCCAATTTAGCGTCTGGATGCAGCGCTAATGAATAGGATGCGCCCTCTATCGTTTTATAGATATCAGTATCATCAAAGGGATATTTTGTACAAAACTTCCCCGATTTTGCCGCAGCCATTTCAAAATTTTTGACCCTGCCCGTATTTTCACACCTGGCAAAAGAAGCAGGAATCGTTACTGTACGATTTGTCTCTATTCTTGGCAGCCAAAAATTATCTGTAAGTTTTACTTTGGTAAACGGTACCGGTTGTATCGGGTAATCCTTTTGCTGACCGTATAAATGAGCACTAACCGAAATTAAGATGAATAAAACTATTTTATGTTTCATGTTTTTATTTTTTGTCGTTACCATCCCGCATCGTAACATATTGGGGAGACATAATTTCAATTCCTGCTTGATTAAAAACATCCTGAATATTCTGTAGCAGCAAACTATAAATTATAGCTTGTTTATTAGCTTCTTTAATATAAGCATTGATCTGATAAGAAATGTAAAAATCATCCAGGCTCACCTGCAATACAAAAGGTTTAGGATCTTGTAAAATATATTCTGTAGCTAATGCTGCCCGGATTAAAAGTTCATAAACTTCTTTCCATGGAACATCATAACCGATTGTTAGTGTATAATGTATAATCAAACCCTGATTTTCACCTTTGGTATGAGTAGAGTAATTCACCGTACTGCTAGAAAGTACAGTAGCATTTGGTACAGTAACATCCTCGTTCTTGATTGTCCTGATCCGTGTTACCAACATTGTTTTTTCTATCACATCGCCCGTTACTTCACCAATTTTAACTCTATCCCCAATTTTAAACGGACGCATGTAAGTAATAACCAGACCTGCAACGATATTGGTAATTGCACTAGATGACCCTAAAGAGATAAGTATCCCCAAAAACACGGATACGCCTTGAAAAGCCGGCGAACCCGAACCCGGTAAAAATGGAAAAATTAAGATCAGCATTAATGCGTAAAGGAAAAATCGCAAAATATTGAAAGTTGGTATTGCCCAATCCGGATGAAACCCGTTCACACGTATATTTTCAATCCTTACTTCATTAAAAAAGTATCGGATACCTTTGATCGCATATTTAAAGATAAAATAAATGATTACCACTGTGAACAGCTTTGGCAAATAATGAATAATTCCATTCATAGCCGATTTTAAAGGACTTAGTACCCATCCTATTAAAGTACCTGTCCATTGTTCTGTTTCAGGAAAAATGCTAAACAACAAAGGCAGCGATAAATAGACTATCAATATAATTACAATTACACGGATAAAATTATTAAGCTTAAGTAACGCATTTTTAAGATGATCAGGAGTGAGAAGATTTACATTCCCCACTTTTAATCCACTCGTATACATCGATTTGCGGTCAAGTAACAACAGCGTAAACCGCCGGAAAACGAGATTAATCAGGTAAATTACTATAACAATAAAAAGGATAATCAGCAGGCCCAGTCCCACTCGCTTCAACCAATTCATTAGACTGTTGGCTTCACGCTCCTTACTAATCTCAGTTTTAATTTTCTGGAGATATTCTTTAGCCAGCTCGGCGTTGCTTTTTGCGAACCATAGTCCATCCAAATTAGAAACTGACAATATAATCTCGCTATTTTTATAGATTAGGTCATATCCATCTTCATTCTGACTGATATTGATCGAATCTGCCTTGAAAAAGGGATCTTCATATAATTTTTCGATGCGGTTTGATATGGAGATTGCTCTTTCTTGTGCATTAAATGAACCAATCCGTGTAAAAACATAAAACAAAGTGTCCCTGTTCAGCTTCACCGGAAACCCCTTTGCCGTTTTTCTTAAAATTTCTATTTTCCGCGCCTGGGCAATTTTTCTGATAGAATCAGTTATCGCAATTTGACGAAGTTTTATCTCCAGATCTGCCGTCTTTTGTCTGTTCCCAACAGCTCCTTTTAATTGATCCTCTAACTGGATCTTAACTAATGAATCTATCTGCTGTTGCTGCCTTTCTTGTATTAAATGTGTTTCCGCTTCCTTCACTGAATCCGCAACCGTGACAACAGACTGTGCCAGCAGCACATTGCTCATGATCACAAAAAAGATAAGAATCACAGGTATTCTTTTTAAAGACATAGGGTATATTCAAGTAAGGTATGCAGACATACGTTTTTTTAAATCTACATATAATCTGCATTTTACACAATCATATACATTGTTGCAACAAAAGCGTTTAGGGCAAACGATAGACTAAATCTTATCTATTTAAGATCTTTATCGTCAATCCTCACTGTATAATTGCCTTTTGCAATTTTTTCTGCCAGATCACTAATCACCTTGATCTGTTGCTCGGTAGCTATCTCTTTTTGCTCAAGTGCCTGCTGAAGCCGTTCGTTATCCAATAAGTTATTTTTCATCCTTCGGTAAAAAGCATAGGTAACAATGACCGCAATTAATGACGCAAATACAATTAATAAAGGAGTATAAGTAGCGAAAACATCCATTTTTGAAGTCCTCGAAATCAGCAGTTTTTGCTCTCTTTGTTCCATAGACACAATCTTAGTCCGGATTTGGTCCATTATCTTTTTACCTGCAAGCAGCTCGCTCACGGTTGGGGGTATGCCTATTTTTTTATTAGCTATGGTTTTGTCAATAAACGCAAACTTGTCCGCAATCAACTGTTCCAATAAAGGAAACTCCTTTTGCTGCTCAGCATTATCTGCAGTAAGCAACTCGACCTCATCAATGTAAGTCAGCACATCATCTTTAGACCCCTTGTAAGGATCAAGAAAAACAGGATCTCCGGTTAACAAGTATCCCCGCTGACCGGTTTCTGCGTCTTTGATTCTTGAAATAATATTATCCATCCCCTGAATGACTTTTGAAGTATGCTCTACCCAAACTTCACTATCTACCAATTTTCCGATACTGATATAGGAAGCTGTCGAACTAACAATGAGCGCAACGAGGGATATCCCTAAGCCCAGCAGGATGTTTCTTTTGAACGTATTAACCATTATAATAAAGGAAATCTAATATTTCACAAATATAGAATACATTTCTTTATTTCATTAGCTGGAATGGCGGATTAAAAAACCCTTTAAAAACAATAATCCCGGCTGCTTGCGCAACCGGGATTAGCTCGTGTCAGCCCGTTTTCACAGTACTGAGGTATTTTTATTTATCGCTGTTTTTCTTTTCAGTTACTTCAGTACGAATTTCCTGAGCAAGAGTTTTTAAATCTTGCATTGCTTTACGAACTCTTGTTCCGGCTGCACCGTTACCTGAGTTATAAAACTTGTCAGCATCTGCCTCAACTCCGGCGATTAATTCTTTTAATTTTGCGAATTTTTCCATGATATTTTGTTAATTAAATTTGATTTCTGGGTTTAAAGTTAATAATTATTGGTTTTCCACCAAATCATTAACGAATGATTATTGGGTTTTAATATACGCCTATGTTTATTTAAAACCATTTCTGACCGGGTTTGTTAGCCATAAGCATATATATTAATCAAAACCACCATGGAAAACCAAGAAGAAGAAAACAAACCCAAAGTAGCTGTATCAGAGCACTATGACCCCGAGAACCCGCAAAATCAAAACCTTCCAAAATACAATAGTACAACAGAACGAAGAGAAGGACCAGGCGTACCTGCAATCGAAAATTTAAATCATCAAGATGGATTAAAAGATGAGCTGAAAGAAGCTACAAACGAAGATTCTGACGAAAGCATGACAAAAAACGATGCTTCTTTGTATGGAAAAAGTGGTGAAACTGATCTTGGCGGAGGGCAAAGGGACGAGGATGAAGACGAAGATGAAAAGATAATCCGTACCTGATAGCTCATCTGCCAATAACTATTTAATACCCTACCGGGGCAGGCTGTTTAGCCCTCAAATTGATTGTTGTACCGTTAAGATATGGGACTAATGCAATAAACAAGAGGATCACTGCAATTAGTATACTGATAAACAAATAATAATCCATCATTGCCCGTAAAGACGCTTGTGTGTCTACACTTCTGTTCAACAATCCCCTTGCCGCCTTTGCAGCTTGGTCCGGTAACATCCCCCTCGCAGTAAGCCCCCTGGTATACATCCCTAGGCGGTCTGCAACCACCCCATTTAATCCGCTAAGGTAATCCTGAAAACGATTAATATGGTTGCTTTTGTGCTTTAGCTGAAAGTAATTGATTACTGCAATACTACCGCAAAAGCTGGTGAACCTGAAAAACACACCCGTTGCCGAAGCAGAATTCGCCAGGCGGGGAGGTACAGAAGAAATCATAAACACAATAATAGGCGCCATCAATAACCCGGCCCCCATCCCCTGCACCACCAGCGGTATTAGAAAAGTATCCGCATCTGCCTGTGTACTAAACAGGAACCACATCCATACGTGGAAAAGCAACATCATCCCGAAACCATAGATCCAGGTTAAACGCATTGGTCTTTTCATAATGATCAGCCTCGAAGAGATTAAAATCCCTATTACAATACCAGCAATATTGGCGACCATCATATAGCCTATATGTATCGGATCCATTCCCAATACTGTTGCAAAATAAGTTGTTGTCATCCCCAGCGCCCCGCGAACAATATAAAGCACACAGATCATAAACGCACCAACTATAAAATTCCTGTATTTGAATACTTCCAGATTTAAATACGGACGCTTCAAATGAATCTGACGGACAATATTGAGAGCCAGCAAAACCAATATCGCGACAAAACTCCAGCAGATCCTGCCATCCTCGAACCAGTAATACTGCTGTCCGTATAACAGCACATAACCAATCAGGCATAATAGCGTAGAATATAAAATGAAGCTATAAAAATCAAGCTGATACAATGGCATTTTACGATTTAAACGCACATTATTCATGATCAGCAGCAGCATAATCCCCCCAGGGATAAAAGAAAAAATGATAAACTTATACAGCACATTAAAGTCGAACATATCCAATATAGGTGCTGTAACGATAGTAGAAATAGGTGTGATACATAACAGCAAGCCGTAAAAAATAGAATACCCGATTTCCCTTGCCCGCTCACTCAGTAAACTCCCAAAAATGAGCGTGATGCAAATCGAAGTAGACATACAATTGGCCATCCCCTGCAGAAACCTGAATATATACAGTACATATATATGACTGGTATGGAAACATACATAAGAAGTCAAAATCTGCAGCAAGAGACAGATCAGGAAATATTCCCTGGTAGCTATAAAAACAAAAAAGCGCCTTTCCAAAGCAAAAAATCCCGCTACAGCTGCATAAAAAGCAATCATTGAATACTGCACATCTGCTGGTTCAATACCGTAGTATCCGCCTGCACCAGGTGCACTGGCAGTAGACAATCCAAATAAAAGCAAACCAGGCACAATCACTATAAAAATAGTGATCCTGATGAGCCATACAGGCACCCACGATTTAAAAACAGGCAATACAGCGCTCATCTAATCCTTCTTAATTGTAACATTAGCATTCATACCCGCACGAAGCGCCGCAATTACATCCGCACTTTCGGTCAGCTTTATCTTCACAGGGATACGTTGAACGATTTTCACAAAATTACCCGTAGAATTATCTGGCGGCAACAAAGAAAACCTTGCCCCTGTTGCAGGAGAAAGAGAAATGATCGTCCCTTTAAACTTTTTCCCTGGAAATGCATCTGCCGTAATCTCCGCAGCGCCATTGACATGCATATGGCCAATCTGGGTCTCCTTAAAATTAGCTATAACCCATTTCCCAGCCTCCTGGTCAACAATAAAAGCCAACGTTTGTCCAGCTTGTATAATTTGTCCCTCCTGGATAGTCCTTCTTCCCATCTTGCCATTATAAGGCGCACGGATTACCGTATAACCCACATCCAGCTTACTCCGGCTTAACAATGCCTCACGGCGGTGAATTTCGGCATCATAAACTCCCTTTTGCGACTTAATATCGTTTATTTTAGATAAAGAGGCCTGGTAATTTTCCTGTGCCGCCTCATACTCTGAAGTAGCCACATCCAGCGCTGCCTTACTATTCTCGAGCTGTTGCATAGTGGCCGACTCTACCTTGAATAACTTCGCATAACGATCATAATCTTGCTGCTGCCTTAGCAACTTTGCTTTTGCAGCTGCAATCTGCGCTTCACTAGCCTGCGATACTCTAGCTGTAGTCTGCACATTACTATTTAAAACCCCAATCTGTGCTCGCGCATTAGATAAAGCAGCTTCCCCTTCTGCCTCTTGCAATTTATATTCGCTGTTATCGATGATCAGTAAAGTATCCCCTTTTTTAACATCCTGATTTTCTTCGTACTTGATCTCCCTGATAAAACCGGTAACACGGGAAGTAATCGGATTGATATATTCTTCTACCTGTGCGTCATTAGTTTCTTCATATTTATAGATATCATATAACGATATACCACCCCAAATGGCAAGCGCAATGGCAATAATACCGGCTATCCATGCCGTTATTTTAGTGATTAAGTGATCCGTTTGCGTATAACTAGTCTTTGTTTTCATTCTATAGATTACCTATGGCCTTTTGTAGCTGATAAAATTGTAATTGTGCTGCGATCCTTGCCGCAGCATAATCAAAGCGGGTTTGTAATAACTGTGTATCCGCATCCAGCAAGTCTGTAATCAGGGAGAGCTGGTTAAAATAAGTGTTATTTACGATCCTCAGATTTTCTGTAGCCTGATCAATATTTTCTTTGGCCACATCTATACGGGTGAGCGCCTCTCTGTATCTTAGGAAAGCTTCATTCACTTCTGCCCTGATCTTGTCTTCTGTATCAGAATGCTCAATTTCCTGTTGCTGGAACTTCAATTCTGCTGCACGTGTTTTATGTGTATTGTGGTAAAGTGAAGAAATAGGAAAACTCGCCTTTACACCATAAAAACCAAGTCCGTATAAAGCAATCGAATACGGATAAAGTAAGATCTGCGGATACGTATAATTGTAATTCGCAAACAGCCCAAGTTTTGGGGCAACATTTGCCTTGGTATTTTTCAATTCCAATCTGCGCATTTCTGTTTCTTTTTCAGAGATTTTATACGCATAAGAGTGCTGCATGGCAGCAGACAAATAATCTACATATGGTTTAAGTACCGGCAAATCTTCCTTATCATCACCCTGCGGATCGATTTGCGTTTCATCAGGCAATCCTGTCAGGATATCAAGCTTCTGACTTGCGATGGCAATATCATTGTTTAGCTGTACCAATGCCATTTGCTGTCGTGATAGTTTCAGTGTAATACGAAGGACATCGCTCTTTAGCACTACACCGTTTTTCAGCAATTGCTTGATTTCTTCCTGTTGCTTTTTCTGATCTGCAATATCTTTTAGCAACAGTGCTTTAAATATTTTACTACGTTGCAAATCAAGATAATAAGCTGTCGCCCTAAGCTTCACCTCTGAGGTAGTGAGGTTGCGCTGCTCCATGGCAATTTCATTTTCCTTTTTCTCTTCAGCAATCCTGATATTGGTCTTACCTCCGTTATACACGTTTAGATAGGCACTGCCACCAAACTTATAGGAGGTATGGATTACTTCAAACTGGGAAGGCGTATGGAACAGTCCATTATCATAAATAGGAACATTACTTACACGTGCATATTCACCTTCGGCTTCAATATCTGGCAGGCGTTCGGCCTTTGCATCCTTAATACCTTCTACAGTTGCGCGCACTTTAAGGTCCTGAATCTGAATTATTTTGTTGTTAGCAGACACCTTTTCCCAGACCTGGGAAAGTGTAAGTGGCAATGTAGCCGTTTGTTGAGCTTGTGCACTGTTCATCAAGAAGATAGAGAGGCATAAGAACGCTGTATTTTTTATAGGGTAACACATAATGTTTAAAGAATAGACAAAATTACAGCTATATATTATTTGTAATTTTATCTATATTACCAAAAATTTGTCCATTTCAGCCAATGCCCATTTTAGATACAAAAGAGTACCTGGAGAATATTGATCTTAAGCCAAAAAGTGTTTATATCGTACACGAGAAGCTGGAGCGCCTGTTGCCTTTACATGCCCATTCCAAACATCAGCTTACGTATGTAGAAGGCGGTGTGGCCTATATCCATGTGGAAGATAAAAGTTATATTATACCTGCCCGCCATTATGTGTGGATACCGAAAGGACTGGCTCATTTTCTAAAAGTAAGAAACTCATCGACCGCCACCCGCAATCTCTATTTCTATACCGAGAATGAACAGGATCCCTTTTACCATAAATTGGGCATTTATCCGGTAAACACCCTTCTATTTGAGATGATCGTGTTTTCAGAAAATTACAAAGGCTATATAGAGAAGAAAGATGTAGGCTATCACTTTATGCGCGCGATTAAGGATATTTTACCGCAGCTGAGTACGAAATCGTTTCCAATTGCAGTGCCTACCACCACCAATGCAAAGCTAAGGCCGATTGTATTATATATGGCGCAGAATTTTTCACAGCCTTTGACGCTCGACGAGATATCGAGCCGTTTTGGACTGGGCGAACGCACCTTGTCGCGACTCTTCCAATCGACTATGAGCATTTCTTTTTTGCAGTACCTGAAATTAATCAGGATGGTGAAAGCTATTGAAATGATTTTGCAAGGCGATTTATCAACTACCGAAATTGCTTACTTAACAGGCTATAATAGTATAGCGGCATTCAGTAAGGCCTTTTACCAACTCACTAATATCAGGCCTTCCGATTTCGGTAAATAGCAATTTATTCTAATCGCTTTAAATAAAAATCTGTAGGCAGATCGACAATCAAAGGCACTTTTTCTACTGCTACAAAACTCAGATCTAGTCCGAACCCTTTTTCTTCCGGTACGCTGAATGTTTTCAGGATACCATAGTAAGCCATGGTAAAACGCTCAATAAAACGAAGGCTGCTAGACGTTGAAAGCACTTTTTCAATTACAACAAACCTGAAATCGCCTGCAATATTATGCTCTTTTAAAGAAGTGTATTTACTGGTGATATCGATCTCTCCATTTTTCACCATTTCTTCCACTACTTTTCTAAACAATACATTTACCCGTTGCTCTACACGGAAGCCTAAGCGAAAATCTATCCTGACCAACTTTTTATCGATCAGCTGCTCTACTTTATATTCCATCGTAAAAGGCTCGTCCGTTACATCTACGTGCAGTAGCCAGTAAACATCGGCTCTCTTCGGGTGTTTCTGTATCATCGAATACATAATAGACGATTCAATCTCAGAATTGAAATTCGCACTGGTCAGGTAAACCAATTGTGAAGCATATTTAGGAATAGACTCATCCTCACTGATTTTACTAATGATTGGATAATATTTTTCGATATCTACAAAACGCATATAGCGGTTTCTGATCCTTCTTCCATTAGACCATGCCCACATGATAGAGAATAGCGATATACCAAGGATCAGCGTAAACCAGCCACCATGAAGTATTTTAGCCGCATTACCTGCAAGAAAAGTCATTTCTATTATTCCATAAACCGTTAAGAAAATCACTATAAGGTACATAGGCACCTTTTTACGCATCAGGAATATTGACACCAAAACCGTAGTCATCAGCATTGCCACGGTGATAGATAAACCATAGGCGGCTTCCATATTTTCTGATTTCTGGAAGATTAAGACTACAAGGATACAGCCAATAAACAACACCCAGTTCATAGAAGGTACATATAACTGACCTTTTGAATTACTTGGATAATTGATTTTTACTTTAGGCCATAAGTTTAACCTCACTGCTTCAGAAATCAGCGTGAATGAACCTGATATTAAGGCCTGGCTAGCCACTGCCGCTGCTACTGTAGCGATCAGGATTCCATAAATCAAAAACCATTGTGGCATAATATGAAAGAAAGGGTTAATTTCTCCAAGATGTTTTCCTTGTAATTGCCATAGCCATACACCCTGCCCCATATAGTTCATGATCAGACAGATCTTTACATATACCCAGCTCACCCGGATATTGGATCTGCCACAGTGGCCAAGATCTGAATACAGTGCTTCTGCTCCTGTAGTACAAAGAAAAACTGCACCAATAATCAGGAAAGCTTCAGGATTGGTAGTTAGGATATGATAGGCATAATAAGGGTTAATTGCTTTTAAAATTTCTGGGAATTGCATAATATATGCCCCGCCAAGGACTGCGATCATCGTGAACCATAACCACATAATCGGCCCGAATGCCTTTCCAATGAAAGAGGTCCCGAATTGCTGGATACCAAATAAAAAGGTAATGATTAATATTACAATGGGAACTGTTGGCAGGTCTTTGTAAATAATACCAAGACCTTCTATAGCAGAAGAAACTGTTACCGCAGGAGTCATAATTCCATCGGCCAGTAAGGCAGCCCCGCCAATCATAGCCGGGATAATCAGCCATTTCGCCCTGCGTTTTACTAAAGAGTATAAAGAAAAGATTCCGCCCTCCCCTTTGTTGTCGGCTTGCAGCGTAATGATGACGTATTTTACAGTGGTTTGGAGAGTAAGTGTCCAGAAGATACAGGATAAACCACCTAAGATCAGGTCTGCAGTAATCAGCCTGTCGCCGATGATTGCTTTAAAAACGTAAAGAGGAGAAGTACCTATATCCCCGTAAATGATTCCTAAGCTTATTAATAAACCGGCCGCTGTTAGTTTATTGACATCTTTATGATTTGCCATTTTTTAAAATTGAGTGGCGCAAATGTATGCAATTGTTAAGTGATTGAAGCGCAATTTTTTCCCTATTTTTTTTGTATAAAAACGCACTTCATAATTAGAATAAAATAGACATTTCTATATTAATTTCATGTTAAGACAGTGGTATTGTTAACAAAATGATAATTAATTATTATCGAATAGTTAATTTATCTTTGCGCAGTGCCACTACCTCTTTTTATAATCTACGAATTAATCACAAGAATCCATCAGATTGATCCTACTATCGGGTCATATGTGTCCCATAAATTTAATAAATCCGGCGCGGTTATTGTTACTTCCAACAGGACAATAAGAGTCAGAAATGCCATATTAAACAGGCAGTTCAAAGACCCCACGCTCGTACATGAAGCTGATCTGCTACTGCTAATTAAATAATAGGTAATCTAACCTCATGTGTACTTGATGCTGGCTTAACATTGATCATTTATTTTTACAAAAAACAAAAGGTCAGACATGAATAGTATATTTAATTTCTTCACCCCAAAAGATAAAAAGTTCCAGCCGTTATTTGAGCAGGACGTTAAAAACCTGGTAAAGATCGCCGAGACTTTATTATTGGTACTTAATGCTGACCATGAGGATGATCGCAAGAGCAACCACAAGGAGATAGAACGATTGGAGCAGGTGGGCGACAATATCACGCATGCCATATTCCTGGAACTGAGCAAGAATTTTATTACTCCATTTGACAGGGAAGATATACATATGCTAGTCAATGCAGTAGATGATATTGCGGATTATATTTTCGCAGCTTCTTTAAATATAGAATTATATAAAGTCAATTCTTTTGAGCCAGAGATCACCGGACTGGCAAGTTTAATCATAGAAATGTGTAAAGATCTGGAAACGGCCATTTTGGAGCTGCCAAATTTAAAGAATCCCAAAATTATTGCCGATATTTGCGCTAGAATAAATAAAGGAGAGAGCCAGGCAGATCATCTATGCAATACTGCCATTGCGCGTCTGTTTATCACAGAAATGGACGCAATAGAGCTCATCAAGCAGAAAGAGATCCTTCAGACTCTGGAAATGGCTACTGATAAATGTGATGATGCAGCAAATGTGCTGGAGTCGATCCTGATTAAAAACGCGTAAACAATAATGTTATCAAAAAATAAGAGTATTCCTGTAAAGCCCCTGTTCAAATTAAATCAAGCCGACGATACTTATAAGTATAAGCCGCTGCCCAAACCTTTCGGCACCTACCCTTTCCGTTTAAAACCGGAATTGGAAGTAGCAGATCCCAATAGGATCGTGTTTCAAGTGGTTGGTGATACAGGAGGGCTTAAATCTCCGTCTTTTCAGCGACTTATTGCAGAACAAATGGGTAAGCAATACCTTAACCCCCAAAACACGGGTACCAAGCCTTCTTTTCTTTACCATGTAGGTGATATTGTTTATCATTTCGGGGAGTCGGATCAGTACCAGACACAGTTTTTTACTCCTTATGCCAATTATCCGCTTCCAATTTTTGCTATTCCCGGTAATCATGATAGTGATGTTAACCCTATGGCTAAAACGTCTTATGAAAGTTTAACGCCTTTCACGGATGTGTTTTGCGGCAGCCCTGCACGCCCTGTTCTTTTTGGGGATAATAAGGACCGTATAAGTGGTACACAGCCAAATGTTTACTGGACATTACAAACACCAGTGGCTAATATTATCGGACTGGCGAGCAATGTGCCCAAGTACGGGGTGGTTACTGCGGAGCAAAAAAGATGGTTTATTGAGGAGCTTAAGAATGCGGCTGCAGAGCGTGCAGACCGTGCGATTATCGTTTGTTTGCACCATGCGCCTTATTCGGCAGATTTTAACCATGGCTCTAGTTTACCTATGATTACGTTGCTGGAAGAGTCTTTTGAGGAGGCTGGTGTAAAGCCAGATTTGGTGTTAAGTGGACATGTGCATAATTATCAGCGTTTTAGTAAGGGTTATGGTGACGGTAAGATTACTCCTTTTATTGTTTGCGGAGCTGGTGGTTTCGATGAGTTGCATTGGCTGGCAGAGGACGATGGTGTGTTGTATAGTGCTGATAGTGAGATTTTTGATGGTGTTAAGTTGGAAAATTTCTGTGCGATGCAGCATGGGTTTCTAAATTTGGAGGTTGAGAGGACTAGTGAGGGGCATACGATTAGCGGGAAGTATTATGCGATCCCGCATGAGGGGTTAAAGGCTGGTGAAGATGCTTATCTTTATGATGAGTTCACTTATTTTAGCAGATCAGAGATTATCTCAGTTGAAAAATGAGGTACTATTTATCTAAGAGATCATCTCATTTGAAAAATGAAGTATCATATTTCAAGACTGACAAGCTCTGAAGGGACCTTGAATGTCATGAAATACGATATCTTATTTTTTTTTTAGATTATCCAAGTTAGATTTTCCTAATAAGGTGGGTAATCCACAGGCATATTTGGCGTATTACTGCCACCTATTTATTTTGTTTTGTTACCAATTTCTTTAGGCATAGCTTATACAACAATCGTATTTATTATGTCTCATACTGATTTCTTTAGGTATTTCTGATACAAAATCTTTGTTACGAGTTCAATTGCTTATCTCCATCCAATAATCACCACTGTAAATCTGATTATTGATCTGTTTAGAAATATCTTATACAATTATGCATTTGTCTTGTCTAAGTACGTACTCCACTAGGTATATCTAATGGGGGTCCAGTGGATGAGGTTGCCGGTAAATTCTTCGTTAAAGTAGAAGAAGAAATCTGATATTGTGGGGAAACCATCATTAATAGCTAAGCGGACCAGGGTTTCCCGGTCAACTAATTCATAATCGATAAATACGGCGGGACCATCGTCGTTGATTAGGTTAGAGTAGTCGATTTGGATCCGTTGTACCGACTGGCATTTTAGTGTAGGTGCGAATTGAAATTCATCGGGGGTTTTGATATTTACGACCAGCTGGATATCCATACCGGCGATCCATTCGTTCGCTATGTCTCTCCGGATGGTGTGCAGTTTCGGTTCCAGAAATTCCCCGAAGGTATCGCCGTCCCAGCATTTACCGAATTTCTCCAGGTAGCGCCGCTGATAGTTCTGATAGCTTTCTTCGAGATTACCGGGCCCCTGAAGCAGGCCTTTCCATATTTTTTCAAGGAAATAATTGGGCTGATGGTTCACTTCTGTGCCAAATGATAGTTTCATGTTATCGATGTGCTGTATAGTATTGTGGTGCGGCACTTTGCTGCAATATATTTAATTCCTGATCAGTTAGCAAATCCTGATCTGCTGCTCCCGCGACATCTTCTAGCTGTGCTAGGGTGCGAATTCCGATTACTGCACTGTTGATGGCGTTGTTTTGTAGTGCGAAGCGGATTGCCGTTTGTGCGGGACTCCCTGTTTCTTCGGTTACGGAATGGATGGCAGCGGCAGCGGCTTCTACTTGCCCGGCCGACCATTCCAGGTACGGTTTAGCAGGTTTATCGACTAGCAGTCCTTGCGCTACACTGCCACGGGTTACTACACCAATGCCATTGTCTTTTAGCAAGGTTAGTGCTTCTTCTTCCGGCCGCCTGTCGAGTAAACTGTACTGCATCATTACGCTGACTATATTAGAGCGTTTTACATATTCCCGGATTACGTTGGGGCGGATAGAAGAAATGCCATAGTAGCGGATTTTTCCTTGTGCCGTAAGCTGTTCGAAAGCTTCAATTGTTTCATCAATGGGGTCTTCCATCATACCGCCATGTAACTGGTAAAGATCTATATAGTCAGTTTGCAGACGTTTAAGACTCCCTTCTACGGCAGTTAGGATGTGTGCCTTGCTGGCATTCCAATCCCACCCGCTACCGTCAGCACGCCATTTATTACCGGCTTTGGTTGCTATAATTACCTGCTGGCGGTTAGCTTTAAGCAGATTACCTATTCTTATTTCATTTTCACCCTTATCGTAAAGATCGGCAGTGTCAAAATAATTAATTCCTAACTCCAGCGAACGTTTAACGATTTTTTCATCAGCCGCTGCATCGTCTTTTAAAGACATGCAGCCAAAACCAATTTTACTTATTGCAAGATCCGACTTTCCTAATTTTGAGTATTGCATATGGTGTAACTAACGTTATTAAACTGTTCTCAATATGATCAATTTAGTATTTTATACACAGAAATATACATAGAATGACATTAAAAGGAGAGTATAGAACAAAAAATGGTGTATTTTGTTGGTTTACCAGTTAATCTAGTTGCTCACCCTTATTTATTGAATGGATACTTTTACTACTATTGCTATACTTGTTACAATTAGTGCACTCATTTCTTATATCAACCAAAGGTTCGTCAAGCTTCCCGGCACTATCGGAATCATGGTTATTGCAATTTCACTCTCCATACTCATTTTAATTTCCGGAAAAACCTTTCCTGTAGTGTATGGATTTATCTCGCAACTGGCTTCCAATATAGATTTTACCAAAACATTACTTGATGTAATGCTGGCATTTTTACTTTTCGCCAGTGC
>Ga0247730_1000188_pt1 | contig 59727 bp, 53 predicted proteins | sample UWRJL073202C2_FD_180959 | JGI IMG/M metagenome (GOLD analysis project Ga0247730, IMG submission 180959) | Plant litter microbial communities from Arlington Agricultural Research Station in Wisconsin, United States - UWRJ-L073-202C-2 | ecosystem: Environmental > Terrestrial > Plant litter >... | reverse complement strand
GAGCCCCGGTCGTGGGGTCAGGAACCTGACCGGCGTGGATCTGCTTGGTCTCGAATGACCACTGGTCGCTCATGGTGTCTCCCGGGGATCGAAGGTCTGTGCCTTCGACAGTGCCACCGTCCCGGGAGTCGTCCCAGGCGTCTCAGCATCTGGTCTAGAGCATCGCGAATGGCTGGGCCGTCGACTCCAGCACCGACAGCCACAGGTCGCCGTCGGGCGAGACGCTGTGCGAACCGGCCGTCACGAACGGGATCGGGACGTTGACGAAGCGGTGGCGGCGGCGTCCGACGACCATGTCGGTGCGGCCGGCCATCGCGGCGTGGACGGCGGTCTGGGCCAGGCGGGTGCAGTAGACCGAGTCGGAGGCATCGGCCGGGACGGAGCGGATCGCGTATCCGGGGTTGAAGTAGCGCATCGTGAGCGGCTGCGACCGGTTGGCGAAGTCCTTGCCGATCTGGTCGCGCAGGAAGCCGGCGATGTCGCCGAGGACGGCGTTGCCGCTGGCATCGGTGAGGTCGGCGGCGGGGATGAGGTCCTGGCCGGCACCCTCGGCGAGCACGAGGACGGCGCTGCCCTTCTCCTCGACGCGCCGGGCGAGCAGGGCCAGCAGGCCGTTCTCGCCGTCGAGCGCGAACTCGACCTCGGGGATCAGGACGAAGTCGGCGTCGTGGTTGGCCAGCGCGGCGTAGCAGGCGATGAAGCCGGCGTGGCGCCCCATGACCTTGACGATGCCGACACCGCCGACGGCCGCCTCGACCTCGACGCGCGCCGCCTTGATCGACTCGGCGGCCTTGGCGAACGCGGTCGAGAAGCCGAAGCTCTGGCCGATGTGCGGGATGTCGTTGTCGATCGTCTTCGGGACGCCGACGATGCCGATCGAGAGGCTGCGGGCGGCGATCTCGAGGCCGATGTTGTGGGCGCCGCGCATCGACCCGTCACCGCCGATGACCATCAGGATGTCGATGTCGAGCTCGACCAGCCGGTCGACGATCGCGGACGGGTCCTGCGCGCCCCGCGACGAGCCGAGGATCGTCCCGCCGCGCTCGTTGATGCGGGCGACGTACTCGGGCGTGAGCGTGACGACGTCGTGGCCGTTGGCCTCGATGAGCCCCGCGTACCCGTGCTGGAACCCGACGACGTCACGGACGCCGTAGTGCGTGTGCAGCTCGAGGACGATCGCGCGGATGACGTCGTTGAGCCCGGGGCAGAGGCCGCCGCAGGTGACGACACCGACCTTGGTCGTGGCGGGGTCGAAGAAGATCCTGCTCCGCGGTCCCCCGGCCTCGAACGTCGGCAGCTCCTCGAACGGGACGCCGCGGGCGGCGATCAGCTCGAGCGTGTCGTCGTAGAGGACGCGGTCGGCCTCGCCGACGTAGTACTCGTTGGTCTCGCGCTTGCCGACGTACATCGCGAGGGGGCTGTCGATCGTGCTCGCACCGAGCGAGCGGACCTGGAGATCGGCGAGGGTGACCACACCTCAATGCTATCCGAGGGTTCCCTCGGGTTCTGCGCGTTCGGGGTGGCTCAGCCGACGGGGAACACCAGGCACGTCGACGTCGCCGTGGCGAGCAGGCGACCGTCCGCGTCCTTGATGTCGGCCTCGACGAACGCGGCCCGTGAGCCGGGCTTGGTGACCCTCCCGGTCGCGACGACGCGCCCGGTGGCCGTCGTGATGCCGCGCAGGAAGCTCACGTTGAGGTCGAGCGACGTGTACGCCGTCCCTGCCGGGAGCGTCGACTGGACCGCGCAGCCGCACACCGAGTCGAGCAGCGTCGCGAAGAAGCCGCCGTGCACCGATCCGATGGGGTTGTAGTGCGACTCGTCGGGGGTCGCGGCCATGATCGCGATGCCGGGCGTCGCCTCGAGCATCTCCAGGTTGATGTGGCTCGCGATCGGCGGCGGTGGGAACGAGCCGTCCATCATGGCGTGCAGGTAGTCCAGACCGCTCATCGTCAGGGCCTGGGCCGCCTGCGGCAGGGGGTCCTGCCACGTGATGGTCTTCTCACGGGCCGTGCCCTCGGTGTCGTCCGTCGTCCGCGGAGCCGTCATGCGTCGAGCCTCTCGATGATCGTGGCGTTGGCGAGGCCGCCGGCCTCACACATCGTCTGCAGTCCATATCGTCCGCCGGTCTGCTCCAGCACCGACAGCAGGGTCGTCATGAGGCGTGCTCCGCTCGCGCCGAGCGGGTGCCCGATCGACAGGGCACCGCCGTTGACGTTGACCTTGGCGGGATCCGCCCCGGTCTCGGCGAGCCAGGCCAGGACGACGCTGGCGAAGGCCTCGTTGACCTCGAAGGCGTCGCTGGCCGTCGACCACCTCGTGAAGGCCTCGCGGAACGCCTCGAAGGCCCCACCAACGATGTCGCCGATGTCGAGGCCCGCGCGCGCCAGCACCTTGCGGGTGGCCGGGATGATGCCGGTCAGCATCATGATCGGGTCGTCTCCGGCGACCGCGAACGTGTGGAGGCGGGCGCGGGGGGTGAGTCCGAGGCGGTCGGCCGTCTCGCGGCTCGTGACCATGACGGCGGACGAGCCGTCGTTGGTCGGGCTCGAGTTGCCGGCGGTGACCTTCCAGTCGATCTGCGGGAACCGCGTCGACCAGACGTCCGCCTCGAACGCGGTGCGCAGCCCGGCGAGACCGTCCACGGACGTGGTGGGCCGGATCGTCTCGTCCGTCTCCACCAGGTGCGTGCCGTCAGGGCCGTCGACCTTGATCGGGACGACCTCACGGGCGAAGCGCCCGTCGGCCCACGCGGTGGACGCGCGACGGTGGCTCTCGGCGGCGAACTCGTCGAGCCGGGTGCGGCTGAGGTTCCACTGCGAGGCGATCAGCTCGGCACTGACCCCCTGCGGGATGAGGCCCTCGGGGTAGCGGGCCGCGACGCCCGGGCCGAACGGGTCCATGCCCGCGACCTGGCTCCCGATCGGGATCCGGCTCATCGACTCGACACCGGACGCGATGACGATGTCGTACGCGCCGGCGATGACGCCCTGGGCGGCGAAGTGGATCGCCTGCTGGCTGCTGCCGCACTGGCGGTCGACCGTCACGGCCGGGACGGACTCCGGGAGGCCCGCGGCGAGGGCGGCCCACCGTGCGGTGTTGCCGCTCTGCTCGCCGATCTGGCCGACCGCGCCGCTGATGACGTCGTCGACGAGCTCGGGGTCGATGCCCGTGCGGGCCAGGAGCTCGCGGATGGCATGGGCGTGCAGATCCACCGGGTGGACCGGATGGAGGGAGCCGCCGGGCTTGCCCTTGCCGAGAGGGGACCGGACGGCATCGACGATGACTGCTTCGCGCATGGCACACCACCTGAGTTTGAAATACGGACTTACCGGTGACAGCGTAGCATCTGAGTACGAGATGCCAACCCAGGAGGCGACATGACCTGGTCCGACTACGACTCGGCCACCTGCTCCATCGCCCGCGCGGCGCAGATCCTCGGCGACCGGTGGACCGCGCTGGTCGTCCGCGACCTGTTCAACGGGGTGCGCCGGTTCGACGCGATCCAGGATCACCTCGGGGTGGCCCGCGACGTCCTCACCAAGCGGTTGGCCCTGCTGGTCGACGAGCGGCTGGTCGAGAAGCGTCCCGTCAAGGTCGACGGCGAGCGCACGCGGCACGAGTACGTCCTCACGCCGGCGGGACGCGACCTGCGCGTCGTCATGGTCGCGCTGATGGACTGGGGTGACGAGCACCGCGCGGGACCGGAGGGCCCTCCCATGGCGGTCCACCACCGCGACTGCGGTGCGCAGGTGCACGCCCACCTCCTCTGCGACGCCGGCCACGAGATCGACCGCTCCGCACGCACCCAGCTGGTCGCCCTCGAGGGGGCCAGGCTCCGGTCCGCGTAGGCGACAACCTGCCCAGACCCGTGTGCGCCGCGTCCCGGTGCGGCAGGATGGGGGGATGACGACCCTCGACATCACCGTGCGCGGATCCGCGGAGCAGCACCACCCGGCCGAACGCGCTCTGGTCTCCATGGCCGCGTCCATCGAGGGACCCGACAAGCAGCAGGTCTTCGCGGACGCCGTGGCGATCCAGGACCCGCTGTCGGGTCAGCTGAAGGACCTCGTCGAGCTGCAGGCCGTCCACACGTGGTCCAGCGACCAGGTGCGGGTCTTCAGCCACCGGCCCTGGGACGGCGAGGGCAAGCGTGGCAAGACGGTGCACGTCGCCAAGGTCGAGGTGCGGGCGGAGTTCACCGACTTCGAGCGGCTCAGCGGGTTCCTCGACTACTGGTCGGGCGTCGACGGCGTCGAGGTCAACGGCATCGGCTGGGACGTCTCGGCCAAGAACCGTCGGCAGTACGAGGCCGAGGCCCGCAAGAGCGCCGTCGACGACGCCGTCGCCAAGGCGCAGGCCTACGCCAACGCGGTCCGTCGCGGCAAGGTCGTTGCGCTGCAGATCGCCGATCCGGGCATGCTGTCGGGTCACGCCGACGCGCCGCCGGCGCTCTACAAGACCGCCTCGTTCGACCGCGGCCCCGGGCCCGAGCTCGGGCTCACCCCCGAGGAGATCGTGATCCGCGTCGAGGTCGACGCCCGGTTCCGCGCCGACTGACGCGGCGGCATACCGCGGGTACGCTGGACGCATGTGGTGGTCTCCAGTCATCGACCGGTTGAAGGCTCTCGTCCCGAGCGCACCGATCCCGAGGCGACGCGTCCGACTCGCCCTCCCGGGTCGCGGACCCATGCGCGTGGTCTACGACAAGGCCGTCGTGCACGAGACGTTCAGCTTCAAGGCGCGCGTCCTGCAGCGCACGGCACGCATCGTCTTCAAGCCACTCCTGGCCTTCACCCCCATCAGCGAGCGGTCGTTCCTGACGATCCAGCGGCTCGACCGGCTGTCGGAGCGGCGCCGACGCTCGCCCCACGTCGAGTTCGAGGCCCGCGAGCTCGGCGGCGTCCGGGTCGAGACGATGCGCCACGGCTACGGTCCCGACAGCGACATGACCCTGCTCTACCTGCACGGCGGGGGATTCTTCTCCGGAAGCATCGTGACGCACCGGCGCATCTGCGAGCGGCTCGCGCTCAGGACGGGTGCGACGGTCGTCTCGGTCGACTACGTCCAGCTGCCCGAGGGGTCGGTCGCCGACTCGGTGCGCGACGCCATCACGGCGTACGCCGCCCTGCTCGAGGAGTCCGAGCACCCCGACAAGATCGTCGTGGCCGGTGACTCCGCGGGCGGCTACCTGACGATGAAGGTCGCCGAGCTCGCCAGCCGCAGGGGGTTGCAGCCGCCGGCGGCCCTGCTCGGCTTCTCGCCGCTGCTGAGCGTCGATCCCGACCGGGAGGACAAGGCCGTCGTCCGCCTCACCCGTTCGCGCGACGCCTACCTGCCGATCAGGCGCATCGCGAAGATCCGCGACAAGTGGCTCCCGGAGGGTGCGGCGATCGAGGGGTACGCGTCGCCGCTGCACGCCACGGCCTACATCCACTCACCGACCTTCCTGGTCGCGGTCGAGGACGAGATGCTCCGGCCCGAGGTCGAGGCGATGGCGCTGCTGCTGTCGGAACGCGGCGTGGAGGTCGAGACGCACCTGTGGCGCAAGCAGGTCCACGCCTTCCCGGTGCTCGCCGACGTGCTGCCCGAGAGCGAGATGGCGATCCGCCTCTCGGCCGAGTTCGCCCGACGTGCGGTGGGCGAGCTCGACCGCGAGCCGATGGTCGACCCCGACTCGCACGAGGAGACGATCGCCGCGGAGGTCGTTCCCGGCTCCGCGGCCTGACCGTCCCTACTTGTCGAAGGCGATCCGCAGGCTCGTGAGCGATCGGTCGTCGTCCTGCGTGCTGACCGAGACGCCCACGGCCTTGATGACCTTCGCCTGGTCGATGAACTCCCGGACGTCCTTCGGCGGATCGGCGTCGAGCAGCTTGTCGAGGATCGCGCCCACGTTGACGTAGAAGCCACCGGTCGTGTCGTCGCCGGCGGGGATGACGCTCTTGAACACGTCGTCGTCGCCCAGCGTGCCCTTCGGATCGGTGATCGCGTCGGCCGCGTCCTGGTTGGTCGCCAGCACGGCTCCGTCATCGGTCGAGTCGGTGACCAGCGGGACGCCGTTGGTGCCGGCGAGCGCCGCGAGCCGATCGACCAGGTCGAGCGCGGCCGCCTTGTCGGACGTCAGCGACAGGGCGATGTCGAGCTTGCTGAGCCCGTCGGGTCCGGAGATGGTCGGCAGCGTCTCGAGGTTCTTGGCGCCGACCGCGAGGGTGAGGTTGTCGCCGAACAGGGTTGCGAGGTCCTCGGGCAGCTGCAGGCCCGTCTCCTGCTCGAACTGGGTGATGAAGCCCTGGATGCCGAGTCCTCCGGACGGGTCGAGGCCGAAGTCGTCGTCGAGGCCGAAGTCGTCGTCGAGGCCGTCGAGGTCCGGGTCGTTGAGATCGGGGTCCGGCGTGCCGTTCGGGTCGACCGGGGCCACGGGATCGGGTGTGGTGCTGGAGATCGGCTCGGCGGTCGTGGACGGATCGAGGGAGGGGTCGGGCTCGAGCCCGGTGTCGGGGTCGGTGGACAGGTCCGGATCGGCCGGAGTCGGCACGAGGCCGTCGCCCAGGGCCGAGCCGAAGCCGCTCTCGAGCTGCTCGACGAGGCTGTCGAAGCCCTCGGTGACGGTCTCGCCGACGCCGCTGACGGAGAGCGCCGCGACGGTGTCGGCGGGCAGGTCGCCCAGGTTGCTCGCCTTCTGGTCGCCCTTCTGCTCCAGGCCGCCGAGCACCGCGAGCTCGACCGCGGAGCCGTCGACCCGCAGGGTCGTGGCGACGGTTCCGGCCTTGGCGAGCTGCGCGGCCTCGGAGCCCGCAGCGTCCGCGATCTCGGGCACCTTCGAGATGGCCTCCAGGTCGGCCCAGCCGGACGCGATGCCCTGGTTGCCGAGCTGGTCGAAGTCGTCGACGAACTCCTTCTTGTCGGCGAGGGAGCTCTTCTTGGCCTCGTCCACCGCGTCGTCGACGTCCGACTGCTCGGGAGCGACGATCGCGTAGCCGTCGAGGAACGCGATGCCGTACGAGTCGTCGGCGCACTCGAAGAGCTTCTTGATGCCCGCGCGGGACTTGCCTTCGTCGGTGGTCTGGACCGCGATCAGGAAGCGCTCGTCCTTGACGTCGAACCCAACACCGACACGGTCGCCGAGCCACGGCTCGACGTCGTCCTCGTAGTCGATGTCGTCGCACTCGCTGGCGAGGACGTTGCGGAAGACCAGCTCACGCAGGTCCGACTTGTCGCTCTTGATGCCCAGCTCGTCGGCCAGGTCGGGGAACTCGCGGATGAGCTTGAAGAGATCGACCTTCTGGCTCGCGGAGGGATCGAGGTCGAGGCGCAGGTAGGCGTCCGTCGAGGCCGGCAGGACGTCGTGCGGCTGCGGACCGCCGCCGTCGAGCTTGTCGTACACCGCATAGGCGCCGTAGCCGCCGCCCAGCAGGACGGCCGCCGCGATGCCGCCGATGATCGCGACCCTGCCCCTGCCCGACCCGCGACTGCCCGAGGCAGCGGGGGTGGGCGGAGCCGGCGGCCCCGGGGGCGGCGGCGGGGGAGCGGCGTACCCGGCCGACTCCGCCGCGGGCCAGGACGGCGCGGCAGGAGGTGCCGGCGGCGGTGGCGGGGGCGGGACGGGAGTCTGGTCGGTCATGACGATCCTTCTCAGCGGACTCTTGGAATCAGCAGGAGCCTAGCCGAGATCGACCGCTTGTCTCACCGGTCGATCTTGGTGACCGTGAAGTCGGCATCGAGCTCGACCGTGACGTCCTGGCCGTTGGGCAGCAGCACGTCGACCTCGTAGACGTGGTCGGCGTCGTCGCTGCCGCTGGTCTCGGTCACCTCGCCCTCGCCGGTGGCCTTCAGCGCCGCCGCGGTGGCGCTGTCGAGGGTCTCGCCGGTGAGGGCGAGGTCGTCGTCCGGTGCACCGCTCGAGGGGTTCGAGGTGGGCGCGTCGTCCGTCGGTGCCGCGTCCGTCGGGGCGTCGGCCGCGAAGTCGGCCGCCTTCGGGGGGCTGTTGGTGACGGAGAACGAGTCGTCGAGCTCGACGTCGATGTCCGTCCCGTTCGGCAGCGTCACCTCGACCTGGTACTCGTAGCTGTCGTCGCCGTCTCCGCGCTCCGCGTCCGTCACGGCGCCTCCGCCGACGTACTCGAGGGCCGCAGCAGAAGCCTTGGTCCGGTCGCCGGACGAGATCTGCTCGTCGTCATCGCCTCCGCAGGCGCCGAGGGTGAGGGCGAGGGCGGCGGTGAGGCCGATGGCGGCGAATGACGTGCGCATGATGTGCTCCTGGGCTGTGTGTGGGTCCTGCTCGATGACCTCATCCCATCGGCACGCGGTGAGCCCGGCGTGAGACCGCCGTGAGGGAGTTCTTATGTTTGCGAGCGAGCTGCAGAAACAATCAGTCTTGACTGTTTCTGGGAATGGACGCATGCTGGGCGGGTGACGACGGAGACGACGACCCGCACCCCGCAGGGGGAGCGCACCCGGGCCATGCGGCTGCGCCTGATGGAGGCGACGGTCGACAGCCTCGTCGAGCTCGGCTGGGCCGGGACGACCACGACCGTCGTCAGCCGGCGGGCGGGCGTGAGCCGTGGCGCGCAGCTGCACCACTTCCCGAGCAAGCAGGCCCTCGTCGTGGCCGCCGTCGAGCATCTCACCGACCTGCGCCGCGACGACATGCGCCGGCACGCCGCGAGCCTGCCGGCGGACAACCGCACCCGGGGCGTCCTGGAGATCCTCGCCGCGCAGTTCGTCTCGCCGGTGTTCTTCGCGGCGCTCGAGCTGTGGGTCGCGGCCCGCACCGACGCCGAGCTGCGCGAGTCCGTCGCCCCGCTCGAGCGTCGCGTCGGCCGGGAGACGCACGCCTATGCCGTCGAGCTGCTCGGCATCGACGAGAGCAAGGGCGACAACCGCCAGCTCGTCCAGGCCACCCTGGACCTGGTCCGCGGCCTGGGACTCGCCGCCTCGCTGAGCGATGACACCAAGCGACGCGCGACCGTCCTCGACTCATGGGCCACGGTCCTCGACCACGAGCTGGAGCAGTCATGAGCACCCTGGACGACGTCCTGTCGGACTTGACGGCGGAGAGCCTGCAGCTCGACCAGTGGGTCGCCGGTCTGGCCGTGTCGGCGTGGGACACCGTCACGACGCCCGAGGGCTGGACCGTCACCGACCAGATCGCCCACCTGCACTGGACCGACACGGCCTCCCTGACGGCGATCGAGGACCCCGACGCCTTCGGCGTGATGCTCAAGGAGGCCACGGCCGACCCGACGACCTTCCTCGACCGCCAGACGGCCGAGATCGCCCTGATCCCCGCCGGTGACCTCCTCCTGCTGTGGCGCGAGGGCCGGGTCGATCTCGACGCGGCCTTGCGCGCGGTGCCCGACGGCGAGAAGGTGCCGTGGTTCGGGCCGCCCATGAGTCCCACCTCGATGGCGACGGCCCGCATCATGGAGACGTGGGCTCACGGGCACGACATCGGTGAGGCGCTCGGCATCACGATCCCGCGGACGGCGCGGGCCAGGCACGTCTGCCACATCGGGGTCCGCGCGCGGCAATACGCCTACCTGGTGCGCGGCGAGGGCGACCCGGGCGTCGACATCCGGGTGGAGCTGTCCGGACCGGACGGCGACCTGTGGACGTGGGGACCCGAGGACGCCGTCGAGCGGGTCACGGGCTCCGGCCACGACTTCGCGCTGCTGGCGACCCGCCGGCGCCACCTCGACGACGTCGACGTCCGGGCCGGGGGCGAGCACGCCGCGCACTGGCTCACGATCGTCCAGGCGTTCGCCGGCATGCCCGGTGCCGATCCCGTCCGGCTGGCCGACCGATGAGCATCCGCGTCGGCAACTGCTCCGGCTACTACGGCGACCGGTTCTCGGCGATGCGCGAGATGCTCGAGGGGGGCGAGCTCGACTACCTGACGGGTGACTACCTCGCCGAGCTCACGATGCTGATCCTCGGTCGCGACCGGATGAAGGACCAGTCGCTCGGCTACGCCAAGACGTTCGTGCGCCAGATGACCGACTCGATGGCACTGGCCAAGGAGCTCGGCGTCCGGATCGTGAGCAACGCCGGCGGCCTCAACCCCGCGGCGCTCGCCGCCAAGCTCCGCGACATCGCCGCCGAGCAGGGTCTGGAGATCTCGATCGCCCACGTCGAGGGCGACGACCTCCGCGAGCGCGCCGACGAGCTCTCCTTCGGCACCGTCCTGACGGCGAACGCCTACCTCGGCGCGTTCGGGATCGCCGCGGCGCTCGATGCCGGCGCGGACGTCGTCGTGACGGGACGCGTGACGGACGCATCGGTCGTCGTCGGCCCGGCGATCTCGCGCTTCGGCTGGGGCAGGGACGATCTCGACCAGCTCGCGGGCGCCGTCGTCGCCGGTCACGTCATCGAGTGCGGCACGCAGGCGACGGGTGGCAACTTCGCCGGCTTTGCCGCGCTCGACCTGTCCGCGCCGCTCGGCTTCCCGATCGCCGAGATCGAGGCGGACGGCTCGGTCGTCATCACCAAGCACGAGGGCACCGGCGGCGCCGTCACGGTCGACACCGTCACCGCGCAGCTCGTCTACGAGGTCGGCTCGCCGCTGTACCTGGGGCCCGACGTCTCGACCCGGCTCGACACCATGACGCTGGTGCAGCAGGGCCCCGACCGGGTCGCGGTCTCCGGGGTCGTGGGAGAGGCGCCGCCCGCGACCACCAAGGTGTGCCTCAACGAGCTCGGTGGATTTCGCAACAGTGTCGAGTTCCTGCTGACCGGCCTCGACATCCCCGAGAAGGCGGCCCTGATCCAGCACCAGATGGAGGACGCCCTTGCGGCGGGCACCCGTCCGGAGACCGTCGAGTGGCACCTCGAGCGCACCGACACGCCCGATCCGGTCACCGAGGCGCAGGCGACGTCCCTGCTGCGGCTGCACGTCAGGAGCGCCCAGCCCGATCCGGTGGGTCGCCCGTTCAGCGACGCCGCGATCCAGCTCGCGCTGGCGTCCTACCCGGGGTTCAGCGTGTCGCGCCCGCCGTCGGCCGGGACGCCGTACGGCGTCTACCGCCCCGCGTACGTCCCCCAGACGAAGGTCCCGCACCGGGTCGTGACGGCCGACGGAACGGTCACCGAGATCCCACCCCCGTCGATCACCGCAACCACCCCCCACGGAACCGCGAGTGGTGCGGATCGGACGTTTCGAGACGGCGATTCGGTCCAGGACGCACCGCTCGCTACCGCGAATGCACCACTCGGCGAGTGGGCGGCCGACACCGTCCGTGCACCTCTCGGGCGCCTCGCCCTCGCCCGTTCGGGCGACAAGGGTGGCGACGCCAACATCGGTGTCTGGATCCCCGCCGACCACCCGCGACGTGACGACGCCTACGCCTGGCTCGTCGGCTTCCTCGACGAGGCCACGGTCCGAGAGCTCCTGCGGGAGGCCGCGACGCTCGACATCGAGATCCACGCGCTGGCCAACCTCCACGCCGTCAACATCGTCGTCCACGGCCTGCTCGGCGAGGGAGTCGCATCGTCCACCCGGCTCGACCCCCAGGCCAAGGGCGTCGGCGAGTGGCTGCGTGCCCGCGACTGCGCGATCCCGTCCGTCCTGCTCCCCGACGCCGCGCGGGAGGACTCGCTGTGAGCGTCTGGGACACCCCCGAGCGCACCGCCCTGCGGGAGATGGTGACGTCGTTCACCGAGAAGGAGATCGCCCCGCACCTCCCCGACTGGGAGGACGCCGGACTGCTCCCGCGCGAGCTGCACCAGCGCGCCGCGGAGGTCGGGCTGCTCGGCATCGGCTTCGCCGAGGACGTCGGCGGGTCGGGCGGCGACATCATCGACGCGACGATCATGACCGAGGCCGTCCTGGCCGGCGGAGGCTCCACCGGGGTGCTCGCGGGCCTGTTCACGCACGGCATCGCGATCCCGCACATCGTCGACCGCGGCAGCGACGACCTGGTCGACCGCTACGTGCGTCCGACCCTGGCCGGTGACCTGATCGGCTCGCTCGGCATCACCGAGCCGGGAGGCGGGTCGGACGTCTCGGGTCTGACGACCCGGGCCGTGCTGGACGGCGGCGAGTACGTCGTCAACGGCGCGAAGACGTTCATCACCTCCGGCGTCCGGTCGGACTTCGTCACGACGGCCGTGCGCACCGGCGGTCCCGGCTTCGGTGGCATCAGCCTGCTGGTGATCGACAAGGGCCTGCCCGGGTTCACGGTGTCGAAGCCGTTGCGCAAGATGGGCTGGCACTGCTCCGACACCGCCGAGCTGACCTTCGACGACGTCCGGGTGCCGGCCGGCAACATCGTCGGGGAGGTCGACGGAGGGTTCGCGCTGATCGTCGACCAGTTCGTCACCGAGCGGCTGAGCCTCGCCGCACAGGGCTACGCGACGGCGCAGCGCGCGCTCGACCTCGCGATCGCCTACGCACGGGAACGCGAGACGTTCGGCAAGCCGCTGCTGACCCGCCAGGTCATCCGGCACAAGCTCGTCGAGATGCACAGCCGGACGGCCGCTGCCCGGGCGCTCACGCGCGAGGCCGTCGAGATAGCGGCGGCAGGCGGCAGCCCGCTGCTCGAGGCGGTCGTCGCCAAGAACGTCTCGGTCGCCGCTGCCGAGGCCGTCGTCTCCGAGGCCGTCCAGGTCTTCGGCGGGATGGGCTACATGCGCGAGTCCGAGGTCGAACGCCACTACCGCGATGCCCGCATCCTCGGCATCGGCGGCGGTGCCACCGAGGTCATGACTGATCTGGCCGCCAAGCTGATGGGATTCTGAATGCCGACGACTCCGCGCCGAGTGGTGCACACCGAGGCGCGAGCGGTGTGCTCGGGACAGACTCGCCGTCTCGAAAAGACCACACCGCACCACTCGCGCGTCAGTGGGCGGTACCCCTGGCGGGACGCGGGGGTGGCAGCGTGAGGACGACCGTCGACACCACCTCCGAGACGTATGCGGGCAACCGCGAGCACATGCTCGCGAAGGTCGCCGACCTCGCCGAGCAGCTCCAGCTGGCGGTCACGGCCGGCGGCGAGCGCAACATCGATCGTCACCACCGACGCGGCAAGCTGACCGCCCGCGAGCGCATCGAGCTGCTGGTCGACGCCGACGCGCCGTTCCTCGAGCTGTCGCCGCTGGCCGCCTGGGGCACCGACTTCGCGGTCGGCGCCTCGGTCGTCACCGGGATCGGCGTCGTCGAGGGGGTCGAGTGCATGATCGTCGCGAACGACCCGACCGTGAAGGGTGGCTCGACCAACCCCAGCACGCTCCGCAAGGTGCAGCGGGCCGCGCAGATCGCCGACGAGTGCGGGCTGCCGACCGTCAACCTGGTCGAGTCCGGTGGCGCCGACCTGCCGACCCAGAAGGACATCTTCATCCCCGGGGGCGGCTCGTTCCGCAACATCACCCGCGCCAGCGCCGACCGGCGTCCGACCGTCGCGCTGGTGTTCGGCAACTCGACCGCCGGCGGCGCGTACGTCCCCGGCATGAGCGACTACGTCGTGATGGTCAAGGAGGGCGCGAAGGTCTTCCTGGGCGGCCCGCCCCTGGTCAAGATGGCGACGGGCGAGGAGTCCGACGACGAGTCGCTGGGCGGTGCCGAGATGCACGCCCGCCAGTCCGGCCTCGCCGACTACCTCGCGGTGGACGAGCGCGACGCGATCCGCATCGGCCGCGCGATCGTCAAGAACCTCAACTGGCGGAAGCTGGGCCTGACGCCCGAGCCGACGTACGCCGAGCCGCTGCACGACCCGGACGAGCTGCTCGGCATCATCCCGACGGACCTCAAGATCCCGTTCGACCCGCGCGAGGTCATCGCCCGCATCGTCGACGGCAGCGAGTTCGACGAGTTCAAGCCGCTGTACGGATCGTCGCTGGTGACGGGTTACGCCCGGCTGCACGGCCACCCGATCGGCATCCTCGCCAACGCCCAGGGCGTGCTCTTCAGCGAGGAGGCGCAGAAGGCCGCGCAGTTCATCCAGCTGGCCAACCAGATCGACACGCCACTGTTGTTCCTGCACAACACGACCGGCTACATGGTCGGTGCGGAGTACGAGCAGGGCGGCATCATCAAGCACGGCGCGCAGATGATCAACGCGGTCTCGAACTCGACCGTCCCGCACCTCTCGGTCGTCATGGGGGCGTCGTACGGCGCCGGTCACTACGGCATGAGCGGACGCGCGTACGACCCGCGGTTCATGTTCAGCTGGCCCAACGCCAAGTCCGCCGTGATGGGGCCGGCGCAGCTCGCCGGCGTCATCTCGATCGTCGCTCGCGGCGCCGCCGAGGCGAAGGGCCGGCCCTACGACGAGGACGGCGACACGGCGATGCGCGCCTACATCGAGGAGCAGATCGAGAAGGAGTCGCTCGCGTACTTCACCTCCGGGATGCTCTACGACGACGGCGTCATCGACCCGCGAGACACCCGGACGATCCTCGGCATCTGCCTGAGCGCCATCAACACCCGAGCCGTCCGGGGTGCCGAGGGATATGGAGTGTTCCGCCTGTGACCCCCCAAGATGTGGGCAGTTCCCTGGCCGAAAGAGGCCTGTCGACCCCGTTACGTGCCCACATCGTGCGGGTGCTGGTCGCGAACCGTGGCGAGATCGCGCGGCGGGTTTTCCGCACCTGCCGGGAGCTGGGCATCTCGACCGTCGCCGTGTTCTCGGACGCCGATGCGTCCGCGCCGTTCGTCGGCGAGGCCGACGTCGCGGTGAGGCTGCCGGGCGACGCCCCGTCCGACACGTACCTGCGCGGCGACCTCGTGATCGCCGCCGCGCTCAAGACTGGCGCCGACGCGATCCACCCCGGCTACGGCTTCCTGTCGGAGAACGCGCAGTTCGCCCGCGACGTCCTCGCCGCCGGTCTGACCTGGATCGGCCCGTCGCCCGACACGATCGACGCGATGGGCTCGAAGATCCGCGCCAAGCAGCTGATGAGCGCCGGTGGCGTCCCGATCCTGTCGGTCGACGCCGCGACAGCGACGCCGAGCGACTTCCCGTTGCTGGTCAAGGCGTCCGCCGGTGGAGGTGGCCGCGGCATGCGGGTCGTCCGACGCGCCGAGGACCTCGACGACGAGCTGGCCAAGGCCGGCGCCGAGGCGCTCTCGGCGTTCGGCGACGCGACGGTGTTCGTCGAGCCGTACCTGCCGACGGCGCGGCACATCGAGGTGCAGGTCATGGCCGACACGCACGGCACGTGCTGGATCGTCGGCGACCGTGACTGCTCGATCCAGCGCCGTCACCAGAAGGTCGTGGAGGAGGCACCTGCTCCGGACGTCGACGTCGTCGTCCGCACCGTCCTGCACGACGCGGCCCGTGCGGCCGTCAAGGCCGTCGACTACGTCGGCGCCGGGACGGTCGAGTTCCTCGTCGCCGACGCGCACCTCGACACCGGCACGGCGTTCTTCCTGGAGATGAACACTCGCCTGCAGGTCGAGCACCCCGTCACCGAGGCCGTCTTCGGCGTCGATCTCGTCGCCGCGCAGATCGCGGTCGCCGAGGGTGCCGCGCTCGGCGAAGAGCCCGCCGGACCGTTCGGCCACGCCATCGAGGTCCGCCTCTACGCCGAGGACCCCGCGGACGAGTGGCAGCCGCAGACCGGGACGGTCCGGACGTTCGACGTGCCGGACGGTGTGCGCGTCGACTCGGCGGTCGAGGCCGGCTCCACCGTCGGCATCCACTACGACGCGATGATCGCCAAGGTCGTGGCGCACGGGGACGACCGCCGGTCGGCGATCCGCCGCCTCGAAGGAGCCCTGCGCCGCACCCGCATCCACGGCGTCTCGACGAACCTCGACTTCCTGCGGTCGATCCTGGCCGACGCCGAGTTCCGCGCCGCGCGCGTCCACACGGCACTGCTCGACGAACGCCTCGAGGCGTGGACGACGCCGAGGCTGGACGACACCACGGTCCGCCGGCTGGCCCTGGCCGCGGCGCTCGCCGCGGCGTCGGCGGCGTCGGCCGGCGCGAAGGTCCTGAGCCGGATCCCGACGGCGTACCGCAACGTCCCGAGCCAGCCGCGCACCCGCACCTACGAGCCCGACCTCGTCGTCGCGTACTCCGCCGGCCTCGTCCAGCACGGCCTCGACGGCGTGACGGTCGTCGAGGCGTCCCCCACCCGGGTCGTGCTGGACGTCGACGGCGTCGTCGAGACCTACGACGTCAGCGTGGGCGCCGGGTGGGTCGACGTCGACGGACCGCACGGCTCGATCGACCTGACGCCCGTGCCGGACTTCGTCGACCCGGCCGACGTCGTGGCCGAGGGGTCGCTGCTCGCGCCGATGCCCGCCGCCGTCGTCACCGTCGCGGTCGCGGACGGTCAGCAGGTCGCGAGGGGCGACGTCATCGTCGTGCTGGAGGCCATGAAGATGCAGCACACCATCACGGCACCGACCGACGGCCTCGTCACCCGGCTGTCCGTCACCGCGGGCTCGCAGGTCGAGTCCGGCGCGGTCCTCGCAGTCATCGAAGAAGGAGAATCATGACCATCGCATTCACCGAGTCGGACGAGCGGACGGCGCTCCGCGCATCGGTCGCGGCCCTGGGCGCCAAGTACGGTCGCGACTACTTCGAGGAGGCCGCGCGCACGGGCAAGAAGACCACCGAGCTGTGGTCGGAGGCCGGGCGCAACGGCTTCCTCGGTGTGTCGATCCCCGAGGAGTACGGCGGAGGCGGAGGCGACATCGGTGACCTCGCGGCGGTGTGCGAGGAGCTGGCTGCCGCCGGCAGCCCGCTGCTGCTGATGGTGGTCTCGCCGGCCATCGTCGGCACGATCATCACGCAGTTCGGCACCGACGAACAGAAGCAGGCCCTGCTGCCCGGCCTGGCCGACGGCACGTCGACGTTCGCGTTCTCGATCACCGAGCCCGACGCCGGGTCGAACTCGCACAACATCATCACGACGGCCTACCGCGAGGCAGACGGCTGGCGACTCACCGGCACCAAGACCTACATCTCCGGAGTCGACGAGGCCAGCCACGTGCTGGTCGTCGCCCGGACGGAGGACGCCCGCTCCGGCAAGCTCAAGCCGGCGCTGTTCCTCGTCCCGACCGACGCGGAGGGCTTCACGTACCAGGAGATCGACATGGGCATCGTGTCGCCGGAGAAGCAGTTCACGCTGTTCTTCGACGACGTCCGGGTGCCGGCGGACGTCCTGATCGGCGGCGAGGGTGCGGGCATCGAGCAGCTGTTCGCAGGCCTCAACCCCGAGCGCATCATGGCCTCGTCGTTCGCCCTCGGCACGGCGCGCCTGGCGCTCGCGAAGGCGTCCGAGTACGCCAAGCAGCGGGCGGTCTGGGACGCGCCGATCGGCGCCCACCAGGCCATCGCCCACCCGCTCGCGCAGACGTACATCGAGATCGAGATGGCTCGGCTGATGACGCAGAAGGCCGCGGCGCTGTACGCCGCCGGTGACGTCATGCGTGCTGCCGAGGCCGCCAACATGGCGAAGTACGCCGCGGGGGAGGCCGTGTGCCATGCGGTCGACCGGGCGATCCAGACCCACGGCGGCAACGGGCTGGCCAACGAGTACGGTCTCGTGCAGATGCTCGCGGGATCGCGCCTGTCGCGCATCGCTCCCGTCAGCCGGGAGATGGCGCTCAACTTCGTCGCCCAGTTCTCCCTCGGCCTCCCGAAGTCCTACTAGGAGCCATCGATGACCGAGCTGGTTCACCTCTCGGTGGCGGACGACGTCGCCACCATCACGCTCGACAGCGAGCGCAACCGCAACGCCCTGAGCAAGCAGCTCGTCGGCGAGCTGGCCGCGCACCTGGTGACGGCCGATGACGACCCCGCTGCGCGCGCCGTCCTCGTCCGGTCGGCCGGCACCGTCTTCTGCTCCGGCGCCGACCTGTCGGAGGCAGCGAGCGGCGGGATGGTGGAGGGCGCGAAGGCCCTGATCGCCCTGCAGCGGCAGATCGCCACGGCGTCCAAGCCGGTCGTCGTCGAGCTCGGCGGGCCGGTGCGCGCCGGCGGCCTCGCGATCGTCGGAGCCGCCGATCTCGTGATCGCCGCCGAGTCCGTGACGTTCGCCCTCACCGAGGTGCGGCTCGCCCTCGCCCCGGCCGTCATCTCCGTCAGCCTCCTGCCGCGCTTCACCGACCGTGCGGCGGCCGATCTCTTCCTCACCGCCCGGACGTTCGATGCGGTCGAGGCGGTGCGGGTCGGCCTGGCGACGCGGGCCGTGCCCGACGCCGAGCTGCAGGCCGAGGTCGCCCGGTCGCTGGGAGACCTCGTGAAGGGGTATCCGCAGGGTCTCCGCGAGACCAAGAAGCTGCTGAACCGCGACCTCGTCGCCCGCATCGACTCCTTCGGCGACGAGCTGGCCGCGTTGTCGGGCGAGCTGTTCGGCAGCGACGAGGCGCGCGCCGCGATGACGGCGTTCCTGGACCGGAAGAAGTGATCGGCTCGGTTCCGACATCGGGTGACTCGAGGTCGACGCCCAGGAGCATGCCGAGCAGGAAGATCCCGATCACGCAGGTGAGGGTCAGCTGAGCCGGCGCGCGATCTCCGCGAGGATGCGGGCCGGTACGGGATCGTCCGGATCGAGCTCCTGCGCGCGCCCGAGGTCCGCGCGGGCACCGTCGACATCGCGCTGGCCGAAACGAACGATCCCCCGTTGCAGGTAGGCGGCCTGGGTGACGGGGAATCGTCGCACCAGGTCGTCCAGGCGCTCCCTCGCGGCGTCCAGGTCTCCGTCTGCCACCTGCGCGATGGCCAGTGCGAGGCCGGAGTCGTACGTGTCTGGCGTGCGGTCGAGGCTGCGGCGCGCCCACCGCATCGTGGGCTCGACAGCCTCGGGCAGCCCCGCGTCGGTCGCCCCGGCGAGTGCCTTCGAGGCGATCATCGCCACGTCGCTGTCGAGCGGACGCCAGCGAGAGGCTCGGGTGAACGCGTCGTCGGACGCGCCGACGTCACCACGGGCGGCTGCTGTGACGCCCTTCTGCAGGTCGACCTCGGCCATCGAGGCCATGAGGCAACCGATGGCCGCGAGCCCGGCCACCCCGGCCACCGCCGGACGCCCCCAGGGCGCACGGTCCGGCGGCCCGGCTCGCTCCGCCAGCAGAGCGCCCACCAGGAAGGCGGCGAAGCCGGTGCTTCCGGCGATCGTGAAGTTCACCAGCAGGGCCGATCCGTAGCCGAGGGACGCGGCGTACAGGCCGATCGTCAGCGTGTCGGCGTGCGTGCGCACCGCCCGGGCGCCGAGAACGACGACCAGCCCGGCCAGTGCGGTGGCGAGGACGAGGAGCGGGATGCCCCCTGCCGTCAACGCCTGCAGGGGCCAGCTGTGCGGGGAGTCGGGTGCGAGGTCGAGCCCGGGACGATCGATCCAGCTCGAGTCCTCGTACGGGCCGATCGCGTCCACGAACCGACTGGGCCCCACCCCGAGCACAGGATGATCCGTGCCGAGCCGCACCGCCGAGTCCCAGAGCAAGGACCTCCCGCTGATCGTGTCGACGTTCGTGAGTCGGTCACGGGCCTGGGGTATCACCAGAGCCAGCGTCGCCAAGGTGACGAGCCCGGCCGCGACCCGCCAGACCGTGGCGCGACTCCCGGCCAGCAGATGGACGGCGAAGGCGAGCCCCGTCGCCAAGATCGCCGCGCGTGAGCCCGAGAGCGCCACGGTCACCAGCGCGAAGGCCAGTGCTGCCACCCAGAGCGGCGACGGCGTCCTGAGCGTCGGGCCGATCAGCAGCGCCGCCGCCATCATCGCGACAAGCCCCTGGTCGGTCGCATTGCCGAGCAGGGAGCCCGACCGTGACAGGTCCGACTCGCCGACGACCGACCAGCCGAGGGCCTCGAGCCCTGAGAAGATCCCGAGCACGATCGCCACGGCGGCGGTCGCTCGGAACAGCTCGAGTCCGCGTCTCTCGCGATCGTCGCCGGCCACCAGGTGGGCGCCGAGCCAGGCCGCGCCCGCGTACACCGCGAGCACCGGGAGGCCCTCGAACCTCGGCCATCGACCCAGCAGCGACGCCAGCGGGGTCGACGACGTCATGGCCGCCACGACGAACACCGCCGCACCAGCCAGCACGACCACGAGCACAGGACGTGGCAGGCGCCCGCCGCGGACGATGCACGCGCCCAGGAGGATCGCCAGCGCGATGATCAACAGCTTCGGGAACACGAAGCGGACCATCCCGCCCGGCAGGAAGACCAAGGTCGATGCCGCCATCAGCCAGATGGCGATCCGCGGGTCCCGGGCACTCACGCGGGTCAGTCTCGCATGGGCGGTCCGTGGCCGGCGGTGTTCTTGCCGGTCCCGGGGACGCGGTCCGGGCGGGTGAGACGTCGGTGTCGGTCGAAGTGACAGTGTTCGGGGTTTTCGCTGAGCAGCGAGTCGCGACGGCAGTAGTTTCAGGCAGTTTCTCCACGCCTCCCAGGAGCTCTCCATGACCGTTGACTCACCCTCCCGTCCGACCCGAACATCCGCGGGCGTCTTCGTCGCCGTGCTGGCTGCCCTCGCACTGATGCTCGGCCTGCTGTCGCCCGCCCAGGCCGCCACCGGCATCACCGGCAGGATCGTGGCAGCGGCGAACGGAGCTCCCGTGGTCAGCGCCGGGGTCTCGCTCGAGAGGCAGGTCGTCGAGGACGGTGAGACCTACTGGGACAACTACGACTACGACCAGACGGACGGGAACGGCACCTACTCCTTCGGCTCGTCGCCGGCCGGCACCTACCGCGTGACGGTCAGGCCCGACTACAACGACACGATCGGGTACACCAACGGCTCGAGCCCGGCCTTCCCGGTCGGCGAGACGGGCGCCGTGGTCGTGCCGGACACGCAGCTCGTGATCGGCGGCACGGTGACCGGCACGGTCACGAGGACCGACGGGACGGGCCAGGGCATCCGGGTCGCGGCTCTGATGCTCGGCGAATACGGCTGGAGCGAGGTGAAGTCGATCTACACCTCCGACCTCTCGGGCGCCTACTCCCTCGGCGGGCTGCCCGCCGGCAACGTCCGCCTCGAGTTCGAGGACGCCTACTCGACCCACCTCGCGGAGTACTGGGACGACAAGCCGACCGTCGAGGCAGCGACCGACATCCCTGTGACGCTGGGCGGCATCGTCCCGAACAAGAGCGCTGTCCTCGCGCTCGGCGGCACGATCTCCGGCAAGGTCACCGCCGAGGTCGGCGGTGCGAACCTGCAGAACATCGGAGTCGTGGCGTACCGGAAGGTCGTCAACGGGGCGCAGGTGCGCTGGGAGTACGAGGGGACCGGCGGGTCGACGGCCGCGGACGGCACCTACACGGTGAAGGGACTGCCCACCGGCACCTACCACCTGGAGTTCCGTGACAACTACGACCCGTACTACAACAACAGGCCTGTCGCCTACGACGGCGAGTTCTGGGACAACAAGCCGGCGCAGGAGTCTGCGGTCGACATCCCCGTCACGGCCGGTCAGCCGGTCCAGGGCAAGAACGCGGCGCTGGCGGTCCGCGGCAAGATCACCGGCACGGTCACGAAGGGCACGGGCGGCCCGCTCGAGAACGGCGAGGTGGCCCTCTACCGCTACTACCAGTTCGAGGAGGGTGACGGCTACTGGCAGGGTGTCGCCACCGTCTTCACCAATGCTGCGGGCCAGTACGAGCTCCCGAACGTGTCTGCCGGCTCGTACCACCTGGAGTTCAGGGACGAGACCGGCGTCTACCTGAGCGAGTTCTTCGAGGACGCCGCTACCCAGGAGACGGCCAGGGCGGTGACTGTCTCGTCCAGGGCGACCACATCGGTGAACGCCAGCCTGCAGCTGGGCGGCAAGATCACCGGCACCGTGTCGGCGCCCGGAGGAGCTCACCCGGAGACCTGTGTCCGGGTCTACCGGGAGGACGTCGTCGACGGCACGTCGCGGTACCAGCGCACGTACGACGACGCCGTGACCCTCGCGGACGGCACGTACACCGTCGAGGGCCTCCCGACGGGCACCTACAAGCTCCGTTTCTCGACGTGCGAGGGCAGCGAGCTCGCCACGGAGTTCTACGACGACGCGACGACCCTCTCGTCAGCCACGCCCATCCCGGTCACAGCTGGTGCGACCGCGTCGGGCAAGGACGTCGCCCTCGAGGACGCAGCCACGATCTCCGGAACCGTCGCGGGGGTGGGAGAGGACGATGTCGAGCGTCGGGTCAACATCGTGAGCGCGACGACGGGCGAGGTCGTCGCGCGGACGAACGTCGAGGAGGGCACGTACTCGGTCACGGGACTGCGTGCAGGCTCGTACAAGGTCGAGTTCGCCCGGCTCAGCGGGATCGCCACGAAGGCCGCACAGTTCTACAACGGCAAGGCCGAGCACCTGGGACTGGGGCAGGCCAACACGTTGTCGGTCATCGCCGGGCAGATCATGTCGGGAGTCAACGCCTCCCTCGCTGCGGGCGGTCATGTGACGGGTCGCGTCGTCGATGCGGCCGGAGTGCCGTTCGCCGACCTGCAGGTCCATGCGTACACCGATGACAGGTCCCTCGTGACGCGCGCGGCCTTCACGGCGGCGGACGGAACCTTCGACATCGGTGGTCTGACGACGGGCAGCTACAAGATCGTCGCGAACCTGGGCGAGCGGCGCAACCTGGCACCGGGCTACTTCACGGGTCAGTCGAACCTGTCCGGGTCCCCGACGTCGGCGACACCGGTGACGGTCACGCTCGGCAGCACCAAGGCGATCGCCGGCAACCTGGTCCTCGATGCAACGCCGGCGCTGGAGAACAGCGTCCTCCCGACGATCTCGTCGCAGTCACCACAGGTGGGGGTCGGGCTGACGGCGGCACCCGGCACGTGGACGCCCGCGGCCGGCACGTCGTACGCCTACGAGTGGCTGCGGGGGGCGTCGTCGTCCGCGATCGGGAGCGGGCAGAGCTACACGCCGACGTCCGGCGACCTGGGTTCGCCGCTCAGGGTGCGGGTCACGGCGACCAAGCCCAGCGGACAGCAGCTGAGCCGGACGTCCGCGCCCACCGGCGCCGTGTCCGCGGCCCCCGTGGCCGGTCCGCCGGCGCCTCCGGCGGCGCAGCCTCCGGCGATCGCCAAGGTCAACCCGACGATCAAGGTCGTCGGCAAGGGAGCCAAGAAGAAGGCGACCTTGACCATCACGGTGAGGGCGCCCGGTGTCACTCCGACGGGCAGGATCACGATCAAGCTGGGCAACAAGAAGCTCAAGACCGTGACGCTCAAGGGCGGCAAGGCCAAGGTGGTCCTGACGAAGCAGAAGAAGGGCAAGAAGGCCTACAAGGTCAGCTACGCCGGCGACAACCGGGTCAACGCCAGGACGGTGACCAGCAAGAAGATCCCCATCAGGTAGCACCGTCAGCCCACGCGGAGGGCCGCCTCGAGCGAGGCGGCCCTCCGTCGTTCGGTGGCCAGGGGTCTGTTCGGGATTGTTCGGGATCGCCCGGAACGACCCGGACGATGCGGCCGGCTCCTAGTTTCTTGTAGGTCGAAGTGTTGGTTTTCTGAGATTCCCCTGTGGCGCGGATGACGATCGCGTTAACGTGAGGGGCCTTTCGCAACACACAGTCACCCTTTACCCACCACCTAGGAGCACCACCAGATGACAGTCACTCCCCTCCGACGGGCGGGTGCGCTCGCCGCGACCCTCGCCCTCGCGGCCGGCACTCTCGCCGTCACCACCAGCTCAGCCAGCGCTGCCACCCCCCGTGGCATCGTGTTCGGCAAGATCACGGCGCCCAACGGCGTCGGACTGGCCAACGCGGAGCTCTCCTTCTTCCAGGAGAACGACCCCAACACCAGCGACGACAACGTGTACGGCTACGCGGAGAGCAAGGACGATGGTTCGTTCAAGGCGGCCGTCCCCGCCGGCGCGTCGAGGGTGACCTTGTTCGACGACGCGGGCGACTACCTGCCCGTCGACGTGGGCACCGTCTCCGTGGCAGCCGGCACGGAGGTCGCCATCAACGCGAGCTTCACGACCCTGCGATCCCCCGCGTACACCTACTACGCCACGCGGATCGAACCGAAGGTGACCGAGATCGCCAAGGTCGGCGTTCCGCTGACCATCACCAAGGCCCCCGTGTTCACCCGCGCCACGATCACCGGCTACCAGTGGTACTCCGGCAACGACGAGATCCCCGGCGCGACCGGCACCAGCTACACGCCGACCGCCAACGACGTCGGCAACTACGTGGGCCTGGAGATCCGGCTGGCCACGGCCGACGGAGCACGGACCTACTACGTCGGCCCTGACGACGTCGTCGTGAGCGGTGACTACGCCTTCGGCAAGGCCCCGAAGATCATCGGTCTGCCGATCCTGGGCAAGACGCTCGCCGCCTCGGCCGGCGCGATCACGCCGGGCGCCGCCGTGACGTACCAGTGGAAGCGCAACGGGGCACCGATCCCGGGCGCGGTCGGTCGTACGTACCGGGTCTCGAAGGCCGACTACCAGAAGAAGCTCTCGGCGGTCGTCACCTACAAGACGTACGGCTACGACCCCATCAGTGTCGAGCTCAAGTCCCTGTTCGCCGCCAAGAAGAAGGCCAAGATCTCGGCCAAGACGAGCACCGGCAAGAAGAGCGCCACGGTCACGGTCAAGGTCTCGCCGAAGGCCAGCAAGAAGCAGAAGGGCCGGGTCACGATCCTCGAGGGCGACAAGGTCCTCAAGCGGGTCTCGATCAAGTCCGGTAGCGCGAAGGTCAAGGTCTCGCTCAAGAAGGGCAAGCACAAGCTGACGGTCGTCTACGAGGGCAAGAAGAACGCCGCCGGCACCACCAAGACGGTGCGCGTCAAGAAGTAGCACCACGCTCGACAGGGCCCCGGGACGCTCGTCGTCCCGGGGCCTTGCCATGCATCCACATCGTGGATGTGGCGGCCGGGTGCCTGCGAGATCGCTACGATCCGGCGTACGGTCGGACCACACGTCACCAGGGGGAGCCATTCGCAACGTGCTGAGGATGCTCGCACTGCTGTTGCTGGCGCTCGTGGTGGTGCCGACGAGTGCTGCCGGCGCCGCGCAGGACGACCGGCCCGTCGTCCGGGTCGGCACGGAGGGCACGTACCCGCCGTTCTCGTTCCACGAGTCCGGCTCGAACGATCTCACGGGCTACGACATCGAGGTCATCAAGGCGGTGGCCGAGAAGGCCGGCTGGAGGCTCGAGTTCGTCGAGACGACGTTCGACGCGATCTTCGCCGCGCTGGACGCCGACCGCATCGACGTCATCGCCAACCAGGTCACCGACAACCCTGAGCGCGCCGCACGATACGGGCTCTCCGACACGTACACGTACTCCCGCGGCGTGATCGTCGTGAAGTCCGGCACGAAGGGCATCACGAAGCTCTCCGACCTCGACGGCAAGACGACCGCGCAGTCCCTGACGACCAACTACGCCGAGCTCGCGCGGGAGGCCGGGGCCAAGGTCGAGGGGGTCGAGGGCTTCGCTCAGGCGGCCGCCCTCGTCGTCCAGGGTCGCGTGGACGCGCTGATCAACGACAACCTCGCCGCGCTCGACTATCTCAACACGACCGGCTCGGACGACATCGAGATCGCCGGGACGGCCGGCGACGAGGTGAGCCAGCAGAAGCTGGTGTTCCGCAAGGGCGACACCGAGCTCCTCCAGCAGGCGAACACCGCCCTCGCGGCGCTCAAGGCCGACGGCACCTTGGCGAAGATCTCCGAGAAGTACTTCAAGATCGACGTGTCCGTCGAGAACACCGGCGAGGCCGACCTGTCGGGCGGCCGCGCTCCCCGCAGCGACGCGGAGATCGTCAAGGACGCCGCCTGGCCGATGTTCAAGAAGCTGCTGATCGCGACGATCCCGATCACGATCATCAGCTTCGCGATCGGTCTGGCGCTGGCCATTGCGGCGGCGCTCGCCAACATCTCGGGCAGCCGGATCCTCAGTGGCATCGCCCGCGCCTACATCTCGATCATCCGCGGCACACCGTTGCTCGTGCAGCTGTTCATCGTGTTCTACGGACTGCCCGAGATCGGCATCGACCTGCCGTCGTGGCCGGCGGCGATCCTCGCGCTGAGCCTCAACGTCGGTGGATATGCCGCCGAGATCGTCAGGTCGGCGATCCTCTCCGTGCCCAAGGGGCAGTTCGAGGCCGCGTCGACGATCGGCATGGGCTACTGGCAGAGCCTGCGCCGCATCGTGTTCCCGCAGGCCGCGCGGACGGCGGTCCCGCCGCTGTCGAACACGCTGATCTCCCTGCTCAAGGACACCTCGCTACTCTCGGTGGTGCTGGTCACGGAGCTGTTCCGCGAGGCGCAGAACGCGGCATCGGCCGCCCAGACGTTCTTCCCGCTCTACCTCACGGCCGGTGTCTACTACTGGGTCGTGTGCGCCCTGCTCGCTGCCGGGCAGGGCAGGATCGAGACCCGACTGAACAGGTTCGTGGCCAGATGACCGACACCTCCGCACCTCTCGTCGACGTCCGCGGCGTCGAGAAGGCCTTCGGCGACAACCACGTCCTGCGAGGCATCGACTTCGCGGCCGACTCGGGCACGACCACCGTGCTCCTCGGACCGTCCGGCTCCGGCAAGACGACGATCCTGCGCTCCCTCAACGTGCTCGAGACGCCTGACTCCGGACTCGTCCGCATCGGCGAGGTCGAGGTCGACTTCGCCGGGCTGCCGGTCAAGGGCAGGGACGCTCGTGAGCAGACCTCGCGGCTGCGGGCCCAGAGCGGCATGGTCTTCCAGTCGCACAACCTGTTCCCGCACAAGACGGTGCTCGAGAACGTCATCGAGGGCCCGGTCCAGGTGCAGAGGCGTCCGGTCGAGGAGGCCGTCGCCGACGCCCGGCTGCTGCTCGACCAGGTCGGGCTCGCCGAGAAGGCCGATCAGCACCCCTTCCAGCTGTCCGGCGGACAGCAGCAGCGCGTCGGCATCGCCCGGGCGCTCGCGCTCAAGCCCAAGGTCGTCCTCTTCGACGAGCCGACGTCGGCCCTCGACCCCGAGCTCGTCGGCGAGGTGCTGTCGGTCATCAAGGACCTCGCGACCGAGGGGTGGACGACCGTCATCGTGACGCACGAGATCCGCTTCGCGGAGCAGGTGGCCGACCAGGTGCTGTTCCTCGACGGAGGCGTCGTGGTCGAGCGCGGTACCAGCGCCCAGGTCATCGGCGACCCGTCGGAGGAACGCACACGGCAGTTCCTGCGACGGATCCTCGATCCCGGCTAGCCCACCGTCAGAACGGCGCCGACGCAACTTTGTACGGGTACATGCACGCAGCCTTCGGCAGGCCGAGGATCAGGCGCGAGCTGGGATCGCCGGTGTTCGACACCGTGAACGGCAGGTTCGGGTTGATGCTCTCCGACGGACCTCGTGCCGGCTCGTCGAAGCCCCCACCCTTGCTCTTGCTGCCGGCCATGATCGTGCGGTCGGGCTGGCTCACGGTGTAGCTCGTGCCACCGGCCCGCGAGCTCTCCGAGACGCCGACCTTCAGGTTGAAGCGGATGCAGCGGTAGCCGCTGAAGTTGAACGCGGCGGTCGATCCGCCGGCCAGTGCATAGGAGACGCTCCAGCGCTCGTTGGTCCTGGGACCGACCGGCTCCTTGTCGGCCCGCTCCACGCCGCCCGGCGTGGTGGCGGCAGCGTCGTGGAACATGTCGAGGCTGATCCACTCGAAGACGCGGATGTAGAACGTCTTGGTCTTCGCGGAGCGGCCACCGCTCGCCTTCTTCACGACGTCGATCTTGTACGTGCCTGCATGGCCCTTGCTGGGCGTGAACTTCTTGGAGAAGTAGCCCCTCGAGTTGACCTTCGCCGTTCCGAGGAAGGTGCGCGACCTCGACTGCGTGTGCATGTTGGTCGCATAGATCGCGACCTTCTGGCCCTTGACCTTGCCGCCCTTGACCTTGCCGCGGATCGTCGTCCGGCCGTGGGCCGGGCCATGCGCCGAGTCGAGGTCGAGGCTCGTGTCGTTGTACGTCTTCTGCGTCCCGCTGGGGGCCGGACTGAGCGAGACGGAGAAGCTCTTCTTCTTGGCGGCCTCGGCAGGGCTGAACATGCCGAGTGCCACCACGACGGAGGCGAGGACGATGAGGAGCTTGCGCACGGAACACACCCTTGGATTGGGACTAAGGTCCTACAACCCTAAGCGGTTTCGGCCGCAAGTGCGCCATGAACTGAAAGCGCGTGTGTGACCTAAGTCATTCCTGGAGGCCCTTCGCCGGCTTGATCGAGTGTCGGGGAGGAACGACGAGCGCGGCGATTGTCACTGTGGTTGCACCGGAGACAGCCTGCCACCATTGCTGTGACCGGGACGACGTCCAGAGTGCGAGCATCCGCCTGCGGAATATTTCCGCCACGGAATAGACTTGTGCGTTCTCCAAGGCAGTGAAGGAGTGGGGTGAGCTCTCACAACGCGGAACAGCGCGAGATCGAGGCCGAACAGGCATATGTCGACACGGTCTACGAGCGTCTCGACGCATCCGCCAAGGTCGCCCAGTCCCTCGTGGTCGAGGGTATGGCGCGCGGCCACGTCGGCAACGAGGGCGGACTGGTCGAGCGCGACGCCATGGTCTTCCAGGCCCAGAGGCGGCTGTCGGCCCTTAACGCGGCGCACGACGGCCTGGTGTTCGGCCGCCTCAACATGCTGGACGGCGCCTCCCGCTACATCGGTCGCATCGGTGTCCGTGACGCCGAGCGCGAGATCCTGCTGATCGACTGGCGCGCCCCGGCGGCCGCGATCTTCTACCAGGCGACGGCCCAGGAGCCGGCCGGCGTCATCCGCCGTCGCGTGCTGCGCTGCTCCAACGACAAGGTCATCGGGGTGGAGGACGACCTGCTCGACGGTGAGAACGCCCCCGACGACCTCGTCGTCGTCGGTGAGGGCGCGCTGCTGGCGAGCCTGACCCGGGCACGTGACAGCACGATGCACTCGGTCGTCGCGACCATCCAGAAGGAGCAGGACGAGGCCATCCGCGCTCCCAGCCGCGGTGCGACGACCATCGGCGGCGGTCCCGGCACCGGCAAGACCGTCGTGGCCCTGCACCGCGCCGCGTACCTGCTCTACACCGACCGGCGCCGCTTCGAGTCCGGCGGCGTGCTGGTCGTCGGCCCCTCGAACGTGTTCATGAACTACATCGAGCGAGTGCTCCCGAGCCTCGGTGAGACGAGCGTGACGCTGCGGTCCCTCGGCGAGGTCGTCGACGGCATCCGGGCCGGCCGCCACGACGAGTCGGTCGCCGCCGCGGCCAAGGGCTCGTCGCGCATGACGGGCTTCCTCGCCAAGGCCGCCGCTGCGCCGATGCCGGGAGCGCCCACCGAGTTCCGCTACTTCTACAAGGACGACGTCCTCAGGCTGCACCCCGAGCAGCTCGACCGCATCCGTCGCCAGCTGCTGTCCGGCTCGCGGCGCAACCGCGCGTACGCGCAGGCCCCGAAGGCCCTCGTCGACGCCCTCTGGCGCCAGGTGCGGGGCGAGCGCGCGCTCGAGAAGGGCGAGGAGGAGTTCGTCGAGATCGTCACGACGGACGACCGCTTCGTCGACTTCGTCGAGGAGTGGTGGCCACCGGTCGAGCCCATCGAGATCTGGCGCCTGCTGCCCGACGTCATCGACCGGCTCTCCCAGGGCACGTTCAGTCGCGACGAGGTCGCCGCGCTGAAGGCGTCGTGGGCGACCGGCGAGCCGAGCATCCAGGACGTCCCGCTGATCGACGAGCTCCGCTACCTCGTGGGCGAGGTGCCGGAGGTGTCCGACGACGAGGATGAAGGTCCCAAGCAGCTCATGAGCTTCGAGCGGCGCGAGCGCGACGAGCGCGTCGACCGCAACCGTACGACGCAGAGCATCGAGGACGACGGATTCGCCCACGTCCTGGTCGACGAGGCGCAGGACCTGTCGCCGATGCAGTGGCGCATGCTCGGCCGCCGCGGGCGTCACGCCAGCTGGACGATCGTGGGCGACGAGGCCCAGTCGTCGTGGCCGCACCCGCGCGAGTCCGCGGCGGCACGCAAGGCCGCCCTCGACGGCAAGCCGGAGCACGCCTTCCGACTGTCGACCAACTACCGCAACTCCGCCGAGATCTACGACCTCGCGGCCAAGGTCGCCGCGATCGGCGTGCCCGATCCCGACCTGGCCGACGCGGTGCGTCGCACCGGCGAGGAGCCGCAGCACCTCACGGTGTCGGCGTCCGACCTGGTCGACACGGTCCGACAGGGCGCGCGTGACATCCTCGAGCGGGTCGACGGGACGGTCGCGGTCGTGGCGCCGCGGGCATCGCTCGACGGCCTCCGCAGCCGGCTGGCCGACCTCGTCGCCGAGCACGCCGACCGGCTCCAGGTGCTCGACGGTCTCGACACCAAGGGCCTCGAGTTCGACGGGGTCGTCGTGGTCGAGCCCGACGCGATCACCGACGAGGCTGCCGCCGGCTGGCGGACGCTGTACGTCGTGCTCACGCGCGCGACCCAGCTGCTGACGACGGTCGGCACGACCGACCGCTGGAGCGGCCGGATCGCATGAGACGGCTCGGCAAGGGCCTGGCCGTGCTCGCCGTCGTGCTCGTGGTGGCCGTGCCCACGGCGTGGGCACTGTTCCTGCACAGCGAGCGCTACCTCGTCATCGGCGCGCACGACGCGACGATCCGTCCCGCCACCGACGGGCACGCGACGCTCGACTTCGGTGCGCTCCTGCCACAGGTGCGGGTGCCGCTCGACGTGCCCGGCGGCATCGGTGTCGCGATCGACCTCGGCGACAGCCAGGGTGCCGGGCTCGAGGAGATGCTGGCCCGCGACGCGGTGATAGCGAGCCAGCCCGAGGGCGAGATCCGCGCGATGACGTCGGCCGTGGTCGGCATGGCCACGTCCGCGGCGCTGCGTGGGCTCGGGCTGGGCCTCCTGGTGGGCACCGTGACCGTCGTGGTCTGGGTCGGCGTCGGGGCGGGCCGCCGGCGCGAGCTGCGGTCCCGGCTGGCCCACCCCGATCGCCGGCAGGTGCTGGTGGGCTCCGCGACGGCGCTCGTGGTCGTGGGGTCGCTCGTGCTGGTCGCGGTGCCGAGCGACGACGGCCGGCCGACGAAGCAGTGGCTCTCGCTCACGCAGGAGTTCCCAGAGGTGCCGAACGACATCCCCGAGCTGCAGAACATCCAGCTCGCCCAGGGGTCGGCCACCAGCTCGAGCCGGGCGCTCGTCGAGGGAGCGCTCTACCTGTACCGCGACTCCGTGAGCTTCTACAAGGCGCTGGACGGCAGTGCGGAGCAGGTCGTGCTGCGCACGCCCGAGGAGGGCGAGACGACGGCGCTCGTCGTCACCGACCGGCACGACAACATCGGCATGGACCCGGTCGTGCGTACCATCGCCGACCGCGCGCAGGCGCGCATGCTGATCGATCTCGGCGACGACACCGGACAGGGCGGGTCGTGGGAGTCGTTCAGCATCAACTCGCTGGCCAAGGAGTTCGACGGCTTCGAGACCGTCGCCGTCGCCGGCAACCACGACACCGACGCCGTGGCCCGGCAGATGGCCGACAAGGGATTCACGGTGCTCGACGGCACGCCCGTCGAGGTGGGTGGCGTGCGCTTCCTCGGTGCCAGCGACCCGCGGGGCACGAAGCTCACGGGCTACACCGAGGACGCCACGACCCGCAACGGGGGGCTGGCCGACCAGGACACCGCGCTGCGTGATGCCGCCTGCTCCGCCGACGAGGCCGGCGAACGCGTCCGCGTGCTCGCGGTGCACTCGTGGGCATCGGGCAGCGAGGTCGCCGCCAGCGGGTGCGTCGACCTGGTCCTCACGGGTCACTTGCACTACCAGGTCGGGCCCACGGCGATCGACGGACCGGACGAGACCACGACGACACGGCTCACGACCGGCACGACGGGCGGCGCGGTGCTGCCCATCGCCCTCGGCAGCAGCCTGCGTCGGCAGGCGCAGGTGTCCGTCGTGACCTTCGACGCCGACGGCGCCCCGGTGGGTGTCCAGGTCGTGTCGTTCAATCCGTCCAAGACGATCGACGTCGGCGACTACGTCACGCTCCCGATGCCGCCCGCGGGCGCGGCCCCGGCCGAGCCCGATCCCGTGGAGGACCCCAGCGCGGAGGAGACGGCCCAGCCGGAGCAGCTGCCGACCGTCCCCTGACCGCCGAGATGGCGGGGGTCAGGTGCAGCGGGCGATGATCAGCTCGGCGTACGCCTTGGCGCACGCGACGACCTCGTCGATGTCGACGCTCTCGTCGACGGCGTGCGCGTCACCGATGTCGCCGGGCCCGTACTGCACCGTGGGGACGCCGACCGCCGCGTACTGGCGCAGGTCCGACCCGTACGGGGCGCCGATCTGGTCGGGCAGGGGCTGGCCCGCCGCGACGACGGCCGTGCCGACCTGGTCGCCGAACGGGTGTCCCTCCGGCAACCGCCCGGCGGCGAAGTGCCCGCCCGGCCACGTGACGACCGGCGGATGGGCCGCCAGCCAGGTGTCCGAACCGGCGGCCCTGGCCACGGCGGTCTCGAAGGCGCCCTTGGCGTCGGCGAACGACTCACCCGGCATGACGCCGTAGCGTCCCTCGGCGACAAGCTGGTCGGGCACGGTGCTGGCCCAGTCGCCGGCGTGGATGATGCCGACGCTGATGGGCCACGGCAGGAAGCCGAACGGCTCGGGCGGTGCGGCGTTGCGGGCCTCCTCGAGCTCGCCGAGGGCGCGGTGGACCAGCTCGAAGGCGCTGATCGCGCTGTGACCCGTCGCGCGCATCGAGCCGTGCGTCGAGCGTCCCTGCACCTCGATGCGGAAGGTCAACGACCCGGCGTTGGCCGCCACGACCTGCCCCGCCGTCGGCTCGGCGATGATGCACGCGTCGCCGGTGTGGCCGCGGCGGATCGTCGCGAAGCTGCCGATGCCGCCGTCCTCCTCGCCGATGACGGTGTGCACCGCGAACGGACGCGCGAGCTCGAGGTCGCTGACGGCGCGGGCCGCGGCGATGATCGCCACGACGCCGCCCTTCATGTCGCAGACGCCGCGGCCGTACCAGCGGCCGTCGACCTCGCGGACGTGCCACGGATCGGAGTTGGTCCAGGAGTCGGGGTCTCCGGGCGGGACGACGTCGACGTGACCGTTGAGGATCAGCGCCGGCGTGCCCTCACCGGAGATGCCGACGACGCCCCAGGCCTCCTCGCGCTCGACCTCCTCGCCGGGGTAGGCGGGATCGGCGCGCAGCTCGTCGAGGTCGATCTTCCACTGGTCGACCTCGAGGCCGAGACCCGTCAGGGTCGCGGCGCACCAGCGCTGGACGGAGATCTCGGCGTCCGAGCCGCCGGTGCTCGGGAAGCTGACGAGCTGGGCAAGATCTCGGCGGATCAGGTCGACGTCGATGTCCATCAGACTCCGTGACGTGGGGCGTGGGCGGTGTCGGCGACCTCGGAGAGATCGCCGGTCGACAGCGATGACCGCGTCGTGCTCCTCGTGCTCGTCGTCGTCGACGAGTCCATGGTCGCCGACGAGGGACCGGAGCATCGCAGCGGCCTTCTCGTCGGGGTCGGACATGCGTCCGCCCCGACGGGTCCGCGGCCCTGCAAGCCCTGCGCTAGGCTCCTGCCATGACAGCACAGCACCTCTCGTGGTGGCGCCGCCCGTAACGGTGGCCTGTCGACTTTCTGCCCAGACCGCCTCACGGCCGGCTCTGGGCATCGTTGTTCTCACAGCTCTTCCTCGCCGGTCGAGGCCCGTACCGAAGGAACTGAGATGACCGCCCTCGACGACCTGCTCGCCCAACCGGCGTTCGCCCTGATCCGCGTGCGCGAGTCCGACACCGTCACGATGGTCGGCGGGCCCCGCACCGATCTCGACGTGCTCGCCGACATCCCGCTCAAGGCCGGCACCGGGCGCGCATGGGACCACCTCGTCCTGGTGCCGTACGCGCAGGCCCGTGAGCGAGGCTTCGAGGCGCACCAGGACGGCACGCCGCTGTCCGCGATCGAGATCCAGCACAGCCGCGAGCTGCCGCTCGACGAGCTGCTCGGTCTGCTCCCGGACGTCCCGGTCGAGTTCACCGACCGCGGCGGCTTCGAGTCGTCCGACGAGGAGTACGCCGGCATCGTCCGGCAGATCATCGACGACGAGATCGGTCAGGGTGAGGGTGCCAACCTCGTGATCGGACGTCACTACCGGGCACAGGTCGCCGACTGGGGGCACGATGCCGCCCTGACGGTGTTCCGGCGGCTGCTCGAGCGCGAGCGGGGCGCCTTCTGGACGTTCCTGATCTTCACGGGCGACCGCTACCTGATCGGCGCCAGCCCGGAGCGGCACGTCAGCGTCGAGGCCGGCCAGGTGCGGATGAACCCCATCAGCGGGACGTTCCGCATGCGCGGCCTCGAGACGCACGCCGACAAGAAGCGCGAGCTGCTCAGGTTCCTGCAGGACGAGAAGGAGATCTACGAGCTCTTCATGGTCGTCGACGAGGAGCTCAAGATGATGTGCGACATCTGCCACGAGGGCGGGCTCGTGCTGGGGCCGTACCTCAAGCCGATGACGCACCTCGTGCACACCGAGTACCTGCTCGCGGGTCGCACGCACCGTGACGTCCGTGAGGTCCTGCGCGACTCGATGTTCGCCGCCACGGTCACGGGCAGCCCGGTCGAGAACGCGTGCCGCCTGATCAAGCAGTACGAGCCGGAGGGCCGCGGCTACTACGCCTCGGTCGGCGCCCTGATCGGTCGCGACGACGACGGCTCGCCGGTCCTCGACGCCCCGATCTTCATCCGGACGGCCGACGTCGACCTCGACGGCAACCTCAAGGTCACGGCGGGCGCGACGCTCGTCCGCGACTCCGACGCGATGTACGAGACCAAGGAGACCTGGGCCAAGGCCGGCGGCATCCTCAGCGCGTTCGGCCTCGTCGAGTCGGCACCCGAGCCGGTCGCCGGCTTCGACGCGTTCACGCGCGAGGACGAGGTCATCATCGCGCTCGGCTCGCGCAACCAGCGACTGAGCCAGTTCTGGCTCACCGACCAGTCGGGCGCCGCACCCGTCCCGTCGCTCGTCGGCAAGCGCGTCGTGATCGTCGACGGCGAGGACGACTTCGTCAACATGCTGTCGCACGTCTTCGGGGTGCTCGGCATGACCACCGACATCGTCCGCCACGACGCGTACACGGAGGGGAACCTCGACGGCTACGACCTCGTGGTCGTCGGCCCCGGTCCCGGCGATCCCCGCGACCTCGCCGATCCCAAGATGGCCACGCTGCACGGCGTCGTCGCGGGGCTGCTCGAGACCCGGCGGCCGTTCCTGGCGGTGTGCCTCGGGCACCAGACGCTGAGCCACCAGATCGGCCTCGACCTGGTGTTCAAGGACATCGTCTTCCAGGGGACGCAGAGCCGCCTGACGGTGCTCGATCGCCCCGAGACCGTGGGCTTCTACAACACCTTCGTCGCCCGGGTGCCCGAGTCGGGCCTGCCGGACGGCGTGAGGGTCGAGACCGATCCCGCGACCGGCGACATCCATCTCGTCGCGGGACCGCACTACCGCGGCGTCCAGTTCCATGCCGAGTCGATCCTCACGCAGAACGGCTTCGGCATCCTGCGCGATCTCGTCACCGAGCTCATCGGCTGATGAGCAGCGACCTCATCGAGGCGTACCGGGGCACGCGCTACACGGTGCTGGACGCCGACGGGATCGTCGTCGCCGAAGCACGCATCGACGAGCTCGCCCCGGAGGTCGACGCACTGCTCGACGCCCACGGTGCAGCGTCCGGCGTGTTCATCACGGCCTGGAACCCCCGCAGCGAGCCGACGGACGACGCCGTCAACGCCGAGGCGCACGCGCGGCTGGTGACCCACTTCGAGGAGACCGGTCACGTCGTGATGCCGCATGCCGGCGTCGGCCAGGACGCCACGTGGGCCCCCGAGCACGGCCTCTTCGTGCTCGACCTGTCCGAGGACGACGCGACGGAGGTCGCGGCGAGCTACGGGCAGAACGCGGTCGTGACCATCCAGCGCGGCCACCCGGCGGCGCTGGTCCTGACCGGCATCATGTCTTCGTGAGCGCCGACGCGGCATGGGCGGCGTGAGCGCCGGTCTTGTCGCTCTCGACGACGAACTTGGGCTCGTCGTCGGACGCCGTGAACTTCTGCTTGGCGAGCTGGAAGTCCTTCGTCTTCTTCTCCACGATCTTCCCGTGGGTGCGGCCCTGCGGGGTGTCCAAGCTGACCTTGTCACCGATCTTCATGCCTCCATCGTGCGTCAGGCAGGGTCTCGCGGCACGTCGACGAGGCGGACCGAGGATGAGGGGTCGACGTTGCCGGAGCGGCCCGAGACCCTCGTCGTCCGTCCTCACCCGGCGGGCTCAGGACAGGTCGAGCCGCATCAGCACGCGCGGGAAGCCGTTGAGGACGGAGTCGGTGTCGGCGGCATGGCTGAAGCCGGCCCGCTTGAACAGGGTCCGGGTGCCGACGTACGCCATCGTGAGGTCGACCTTCTTGCCGTTGTTGTCGACGGGGTAGCCCTCGATCGTCGGTGCGCCGTGATCGCGTGCGAAGTCGACCGCCCCCTGCAGCAGGTGCGGCGAGATGCCCTGGCCGCGATGTCCGGGCCGCACCCGGATGCACCAGACCGACCAGACGTCGCTGTCGTCGACGTGCGGGATCTTGCGGCTGGTGGCGAAGCTCGTGTCGGCCCGCGGGTGCACCCCGGCCCAGCCGACGACCTCGCCGTCGTCGTAGGCCAGGACACCGGGCGGCGGTGTGCGCCGGCACAGCTTCTCGACCAGGTCGCCGCGGGCGGTGCCGGTCAGCTCGCGGTTGTCCTTGGCGGGGATGCGATAGCTCAGGCACCAACAGACATTGGCGTCGGGGCGCTTGGGTCCGACCATGGTGCGGACGTCGGCGAACGACGTCGCCGGCCGGATCTCGATGTCGCCCATGACTCCTCCTAGTGGCTGGCCGGTGCCTCGACCCGGGGCTTGTAGCGCGTGACGGCAACGCCGAAGAGGCACATCGCGCCACCGACGAAGGCCAGCGACGCGGGCACCTCGTCGAGCACGGCCCACGAGATCAGGGTCGCGACGGCCGGCACCAGGTAGGTCGTCGACGCGGCCTGGCCCGTCGAGATGCGCTTGAGGGCGTACGACCAGGTGCTGAAGCCGATCGCGGTGGGGAACACCCCGAGGTAGACGAGCCACGCGATGTCGTGGAACGAGGCGCCCGACAGCTCGTCGACCAGCGTGGGGGCGAACGGCAGGCACACCACGACGCCGACGAGGCAGCCCAGCCACACGGACATGACGGGCTCCATGTGCCTGAGTGCCGGCTTCTGGGCCAGCGCCCCGAAGGCGTAGAAGACGGCCGCGGCGACGCACAGCGCGACGCCGGTCGTGCTGGCGGTGTCGACGGCGGACGAGTCCTGGTCGGTGCTCAGAGCGATCAGCACGACCCCGGCGAAGGCGATGCCCATGCCGATGAGCAGCGGCTTCGGGAAGCCCTCCTTGTAAAGGAACCCGGCGACGAGCGCCGCGATCGCCGGGCCGATGTTGACGATCAACGCGGTCGTGCCCGCATCGAGGTCGCGCTCGGCCGCGTTGAGCGCGATGTTGTAGGCACCGAACCAGACGGCGCCGTAGAGGACCACCAGCAGCAACGGGCGTCCGGTCGGCAGACGGTTGCGGCCGGGACGCGCGAACAGGGTCAGGACGATCGCGCCCACGAGCAGACGTCCCAGGCTCAGCGAGCCGGGGGTGTAGGTGTCGCCGACGGCCCGGATGCCCACGAAGGCGGACGCCCAGAGCAGCACCGTGACGAGCAGGGCGAGCACGGAGAGGTCGCGGGCGGTCTTCACGTGTCCACGGTAGTCATCACCGGGGACAGGGACGAGCGAGTTCCGGTCATCTTTGGTGGAGATGCTGTCTCCCACGATCCTGGGCGTCGGCGCAGGAGTCGGCCTGACGACGACGCAGGCCCCGACATCGCTGTCGGGGCCTGCGTCGGGGGGGGTGAGGGGGTTACTGCGCCGTGCCGCCGTCGCTGCCGAGCGTGACCTCGACATCGGACTTCTGGCCACCGCGGGTGTAGGTCACGGTGATCTTCTCGCCCGGGTTGAAGCCTCGCACCGACGCGACGAGCGCCTCGGAGCTGGGGATGATCGCACCGTTGACCGCCGTGATGACGTCGCCGGTCTTGAGGCCGGCGTCCTGGGCGGGCTTGCCGGTGACCTCCTTGACCTCGGCGCCGATGCCGGTGATGCCGTCCTCGCCGAGCGTGTTGTCGACGCTGACACCGATCTGCGCGTGCGCCACGGTCTTGCCGTCGAGCAGCTGCTTGGAGACGTTCTTGGCGAGGTCGATGGGGATCGCGAAGCCCAGCCCGATCGACCCGGCGTCGCCTGACGTGGTCGCCGCCGACTTGATCGCCGAGTTGATCGCGATGACCCGGCCCTGCAGGTCGACCAGCGGACCACCCGAGTTGCCGGGGTTGATCGCCGCGTCGGTCTGGACCGCCGGAAACGTGGTCGCCGTGCCGGAGGAGCCCTCGGCGCCACTGGACGAGACCGGGCGGTTCAGCGCGGAGATGATGCCCTGCGTCACGGTGCTCTCGAGGCCGAACGGCGAGCCGATCGCGACGACCTCCTGGCCGACCTTGAGATCGGCCGACGTGCCGAGCGTGGCCGGCTTCAGGCCGGTCTTGCCGTCGGCCTTGATGACGGCCAGGTCGGTCTTCGGATCGGTGCCGACGATCTCCGCCTTGGCGTTGCTGCCGTCGCTGAACGCCACCGTGATGGTGCCGCTGTCGCCGGCGACCTCGACCACGTGGTTGTTGGTCAGGATCTCGCCGTCGCTGCTGATGATGATGCCCGTGCCGGAGCCCGACTCCTGGCCGCCGCGGACGTTGATCTGCACGACGGAGGGCAGGACCTTGGCGGCGACCTGCTCGACCGTGCCGGCCGCCGCGTTGGTCTGCGTGGCGCTGGTCTCGCCGTCGAGAGAGCTCACGGTGGTGCCGTCGGCGCCGCCGTCGTCCTGCTGGTCGAAGGCCCACGCGCCGCCGTAGCCCGCGCCACCGGCGAGGACCAGGAAGGCCAGGGCGCCCACGAGCGTGCGGCCACGGCGCCTCTTCGGCGCGGCCGTGACCACGCCGCCGCCGTCTCCACGACCTCCGTCGCCGGGCGCGGCGAAGGCGACGGTGGGCTCGGGGGTGCCGAAGGGGTCGCCCTGCTGCGACTGCGGTGCGGACGCCGCGTAGGCGGCCGACGAGAGCGGGTCGCCCGCACCGACGTAGCGGTGCGTGTAGTCGTCGGTCGGCGGCGCGTAGGCGGGCGGCGCGGGGGGCGCGACCGGCGGCTGGTGAGCCGCGGGTGCGGGCTGAGCCGGAACCTCGACCGTCGGCTCCGTCCCGGCTGTCGGGGGCGCAGGAGGTGCGGAGGGAGACGCGGCGGGGGCCGGGGTCTCGGAGCTCGTCACGGGCGCGTCGGCCTCGTGCGGCCGGACGTCCGCACCCTCGGTCGTCGGGGCGTCCGACGAGGGGGTGGCGGTCGTCGGTGTGTCGTCTGCGTGGTCGCGATCCGTGGGGGGCTGGTACGGATGGGCGGCGAACGGATCCTGCGAATCGGTCATAGCCATACATTGTCGCTCATCGCTGAGACTGATCTGAGAGTGACGTGTGAGCGATCGAAGAGATTCGAGCGGTTGCCGGACCCTCAGGGCAGCTCTGCGGTGGCGGCCTCCGGCAGGACGAGCGTGAACGTCGTCCCGCCCGCCGGCGGTGACTCGACGTCGACCGTGCCGCCGTGACGCTCGGCCGCGCGCTTGACGATCGACAGCCCGAGCCCGGAGCCGGGGAGCGTGCGAGCCTCGCTCGAGCGGTAGAACCGGTTGAAGATGTGCGGCAGGTCCTCGGCGTTGATGCCGGCGCCGTCGTCGGCGACCGTCAGCTGCCCGTCGCGCAGCCGCACGCGGATCTCGCCGTCCGGCGGGCTCCACTTGGCGGCGTTGTCGAGCAGGTTGGTGACGGCGCGCTCGAGCAGCTGTGGCTCGCCGATGACCATCCACGGAGACAGATCGACGTCGATCCGGACGTCCTGGGCCCGCAGCCGGACCCGGTCGACGGCCTGCCGGACGACGTCGGCGAAGTCGAGCGGCTCAGGATCGCGTGACATCGGCTCGTCGCGGGCGAGCTCGACGAGGTCCCCGACGAGGGTCGTGAGCTCCTCCAGCTGTGCGCGGACGTCGCCCATGATCTCGTGACGCTGGTCGTCGGAGAGGCTGCGCTCGGCGTTGTCGGCGGCCTGGCCGATGAGCTCGATGTTGGTGCGCAGGCTCGTGAGGGGGGTGCGGAGCTCGTGCCCGGCGTCGGCGACGAGCTGCCGCTGGCGCTGCTGCGACGCGTCGAGTGCCTGGAGCATCGCGTTGAAGGACGTCGTGAGGCGCGCCAGCTCGTCGTTGCCGTGCACCTCGATCGGGGTCAGCTCGGTCGTGCGGGCGACCCGCTCCGTCGCGGCGGTCAGTCGCCGGACGGGACGCAGGCCGTTCGTGGCGACGGCCCAGCCGGCGAGACCGGCGAGTGCGACGCCGGCGGTGCTCGCCAGCAGCAGGATGATCTTGAGCCGCTCGAGCGCGTCCCGGTTGGACTCCATCGACTGGACGATGACGAGCGCCTGTCCCTTGCCGGCGGGAACGGCGACGACACGTTGGGGGACGCCCTGCAGCCGGACGGTGCGGGCGGAGTGGTCGCGCTGCCCGTTCGAGACCTCCAGCTCGCGATATCCCTTGAGCTTGGCGTAGTCGTCGTCGGAGCCGTTCGTGTAGCCGATCAGCTGGCCGGACTGCACGAAGAACGGGGTGATGCCGATGTAGGCGAGAGCTGCCGTGGACGGGCTGCTGAACAGGTCCGCGCTGATGCCGCTGCTGACCGCGGCGTTGGCGCGCCGGATCATCGAGTCGTCCATCGAGCTCTCGAACTCGGCCCGGACCGTCACGAACACGACGGCGCTGACCATGCCCAAGGTGACGGCGACCGCCGCGGTCGTGAGCACGGCCACACGCAGGGCCAGCGTCATGCGTCCCGTGATCTTCTGCAGGGCGCGGTGACCGGTCTCGATCACGGAGGGGTCTCGCGCAGGACGTATCCGACACCGCGGACGGTGTGCAGGAGCCGCGACTCGCCCTCGGCCTCGAGCTTGCGGCGGACGTAGCCCACGTAGACCTCGAGCGAGTTGGCCGTCGTCGGGAAGTCGAAGCCCCACACCTCCTCGAGGATGAACGAGCGCTCGAGGACACGCTTGGGGCGCTGGAGGAACAGCTCGAGCAACGCGAACTCGGTGCGGGTCAGGGAGAGCGAGCGCTGGCCGCGCGTCACGTCGCGCGTCACGGGGTCGAGCGACAGATCGGCGAAGGTCAGCGGCGCCTCGTCGGGCTCGACCTCGGCGGCGCGGCTCGAGCGACGCAGGAGGGAGCGGACGCGCGCGAGCAGCTCCTCGAGCGCGAAGGGCTTGGTCAGGTAGTCGTCGGCACCGGCGTCGAGGCCGTCGACGCGATCGGAGACCGCGTCGCGTGCGGTGAGCACGAGGATCGGCACGTCGTTGCCGGCTCCGCGGAGCGCACGGGTCGCCTCCAGACCGTCGAGGCGCGGCATCATGACGTCCATGATGATCGCGTCGGGATTGATCTGGGGCACGCGCGCGAGCGCCTCGGCGCCGTCGGAGGCGAGCTCGACGGTGTAGCCGTTGAACTCGAGGGACCGGCGGAGCGAGTCGCGCACGGCACGGTCATCGTCGACGACAAGGATGCGCATGCGTCACAGTCTGCCGGTCTCGCCTGAGATCGCGCTGAAAGACGGCGCCATCAGGCCGAGAGCAGCTGCTTCGCGGCAGCCGCCGCGCGGGCGCCGTACGTCCCGCCGAACAGCACCGAGTGCACCAGGAGGGGGTGCAGCTGGTGCAGGGGCAGCCGGTCGCGCCAGCCGTCGGCCAACGGTGCGGCCTCGTCGTACGCGTCGAGGATGCGCTGTAGGTGGGGGGCGCCGAACATCGACAGCATCGCGATGTCGGTCTCGCGGTGACCTCCGTGGGCGGCCGGGTCGATGATCCAGACGTCGCCGTCGGCGCCCCAGACGATGTTGCCCGACCACAGGTCGCCGTGGATGCGCGACGGTGCCTCGTCGGGCCCGGCGAGGTCGTGGATGCGTCGCATCGCCGCCTCGATCGTCTGGGCCTCCTCGGGCGTCAGCGACTTGCGGTCGAGGGCGGCACGGACGTACGGCATGACGCGACGGGACGCGAAGAACTCGGGCCACGTGGGCAGCGTCCGGTTGGGCAGCGGGGCCAGGCCGATGTAGCCGTCGCGCGGCCCGCCGAACGTGTCGGCACCGGCCAGGTGCGTCGCGGCGAGGCTGCGTCCGAACCGCTCGGCCAGATCGGTCGTCGGCTTGCTGGGCTCGACCCAGTCGAGGACCAGGCAGTCGTCCGCTACCGCGAGCACCTGCGGCACCCTCGCTCCGCCGGCCTCCGCGAGCCAGGCGAGGCCCTCGGCCTCGCGCTCGAAGAATCCCTCCGGTGCGTGCGGCCGGGTCTTGATGATCGCGCCGCGTCCGTCGGTCAGGCGCAGGCGGGTGGACGTGCAGATGTCGCCGCCGGCGACCGGGGTGGTCGACACGACGCCGAGGCCCAGGAGCGTCTCCGCCCGGGCGGCGGTCCCTGCCATGCGTGCCATGCCCATGACGTTACCGTCTGCGCGGGCGCGCGGGTCACGACTCGATGAGCCGGGGCAGCTGGTCGACCAGCTCGTCGGTCGTGCGCTCGATCATCGCGAGGACGTCGCGGAAGCCGTCGCTCCCGCCGTACCAGGGGTCGGGCACCTCGTCGTCGCCGTCCGAGGCCTCCGGATCGAACTCGCGGAACAGCCTCACGCGGGCCCGCTGCTCGACCGTCGGCGACTGGTCGACCATGTCGGCGCGGTTGCTGTGGTCCATGGCCAGCAGCAGGTCGTACTCGGCGTACCAGTCGGTCGAGAACGTCCGGGCGCGGTGGCGGGACGGGTCGTAGCCGGCGTCGCGGAGCACCGCGGCGGCGCGGCGGTCCATGGGGTCGCCCTCGTGCCATCCGCCCGTCCCGGACGACACGACCTCGACCCGGTCGTCGAGACCCGCCCGCGCCAGTCGGTCCTCCAGCACGACGTGGGCCATGGGGGAGCGACAGATGTTGCCGAGGCAGACGAGGGCGACGCGGTAGGTCATCGTTCGTAGCGGGTCATTCGCACGGGAGGACTCTTCGGCCCGACGAACGCGTTCACGACGCTCTGGCTGACGGAGATGACGATCGACGCGAGCACCGCCCACCAGAAGCCGTCGATGTGGAAGAGGACGTCGAACGCGTCGGTGACCTTCTCGGTCAGCAGGAGCAGCAGCGCGTTGATGACCAGCAGGGCCAGGCCGAGCGTGACGATGATGAACGGCAGCGACAACAGCTTGAGGACGGGGCCGACGATGCTGTTGATGAGCGTGAACACCAGCGCCACGACCAGGATCGTCACGATGCGGCCGAGGGTCGAGTCGCTGGACTGGCCGATGTCCATGTGGCCGCCGAGCAACCCCGCCGCGACGGACAGGGCAACGGCGCTGACGAGCCAGGTCGAGAGAAATCGCTGCATGACGTGATTGTTGCACCTGTGGCCGCGCGACCACAGCGCCTACGGCGCGGGGATCGTCAGGTCGACGCGGCGCGACGTCTGGGCGAGCACGATGCCCGCGAGGACGCCGACTGCCCCGACGACCTGGATCGGCGAGAGGGACTCGCGGAACCAGCCCCAGCCGAGCACGACCGCGATGACGGGCTCGAGCATCGCGACGACCGTCACGATCGTGGCCGGCAGGTGGCGCAGGGCCACCATCTCGAGGAAGAACGGGACGACGGTGCCGAGCACGACGACGGTGCCGAGGACGAGCCACGGGTTGATCGAGACGTCGCTCAGACGGCCCAGGCCGCTGGTGGTCGCGGGGAGGTCCGGCGTCGTCCAGATCGGCTGGATGAGGTTCATGCAGACGGTCGCGACCACGAAGGCCCACAGGATGACGCGCAGGGGGTCGTCGAATCCCACGTGGTGCTCGCCGAGGAGGAAGTAGGCCGCGAAGCACACCGCTGCGAGCAGTGCCATGACGACGCCGAGCCCGTCGAACGTCAGGCCGTTCCAGGCGCGGCTGACGACGGCGAGACCGACGACGGCCAGCGCGACCGCCGCCCACATGCGCGGGTGGACGTCCTCCTTGCGGACGAAGCGGACCCACAGCACGACGAGCACGGGTGCGAGGTACTCGATCAGCAGGGCTATGCCGAGCGGGAGCCGGTCGATCGCCACGTTGTAGGTCAGCTGCAGGCCCGTGACGCCCACCAGACCGAGGGCGACGACGAGCAGGAGGGCCGTCCCGCGCGGCCGGCGCAGGGCGGGACGCCGGAAGGCCGCGGCGTACGCCACGAAGACGACCGTCGCGCCGGTGATGCGCAACGTCGTGAACGACTCGGGGCTGAGCCCCGCCCCCATCGCGACGCGCGACACCCCGCCGTTGAGGCCGAACAGCACCGCGGCCAGCACGACCAGCGCGTAGCCGAGGCGGGGGTTCGGGTGCACCCGGTGATTCTGTCAGGGCCCGGCCGTGTGGCCGTGGCGGCCGTGGGTACGTCGTTGCCATGACGAGCTTCGGCTACACGTTGATGTGCGAGCAGTCCGATCCGCGATCGCTGGTGCGTGACGCCGCGGCGGCCGAGGAGGCCGGTTTCGGGCTGGCCGTGATCAGCGACCACTTCAGCCCGTGGCTGGCCGAGCAGGGCCATGCGCCGAACGCCTGGCCGGTGCTCGGGGCGGTGGCGCAGGCGACGACGACGCTCGAGCTCATGACCTACGTGACCTCGCCGATCGCGCGGTACCACCCGGCCGTCATCGCGCAGCAGGCCGCGACGGTCGGGCTCCTGAGCGACGGCCGGTTCACGCTGGGCCTGGGATCGGGCGAGAACCTCAACGAGCACGTCATCGGCGAGGGCTGGCCCCCGGTCAACGTCCGGCACGAGCGGTTCGTCGAGGCGCTCGACATCATCAACGCCCTGTTCGACGGCGGCCACGTCAACTACGTGGGCGACCACTACCGCGTCGACTCCGCGAAGCTCTGGGACCTGCCGGAGACCCGCGTCCCGATCGGGGTGGCCGTCAGCGGTCCGCAGTCGATCGAGGCCGCCGCGCCGCGCGCCGACGTCATGATCGCGGTGGAGCCGGACGCCGACCTGGGCCCGGCCTTCGACGCCGCGACCCGGGCGTCCGCGCCGGCACGCAAGGTGGGCCAGCTGCCGATCAGCTGGGACGTCGACGGTGAGGCCGCCGTGACGCGTGCCCACGAGCAGTTCCGTTGGTTCGCCGGAGGGTGGAAGGTCAACTCCGAGCTGCCGGGGCCCGCGGGGTTCGCGGCCGCGACGCAGTTCGTCCGTCCGGAGGACGTCGCCGACCAGATCCCCTGCGGCTCGGACGTCGTGGCGGTCGTCGAGGCCGTGCGCCCGTTCGTGGAGGCGGGCTTCACCGATGTCGCCCTGGTGCAGATCGGCGGCGAGCACCAGACGTCGTTCCTGTCGGCCGCCACGTCCGAGATCCTCCCCGCGCTGCTGGAGGAGTTCGGCGCGACGTGAGGTGACCTAGGGTTTCGGCATGAGCATTCCCGCCGCGCGCAAGGCCCTCGACGACATCCCGGTGTACCGTCCCGGAAAGCCCGCGTCGAGCGAGGACCACAAGCTCTCCAGCAACGAGAACCCGTACGCGCCGCTGCCGGGCGTCATGGAGCGGGCGAACGCCGAGCTGGCCCGCATCAACCGCTACCCCGACGCCGGCACGACCGATCTGTACCGGGCGCTGTCGGAGCGGTTCGGGCTCTCGACCGACCACTTCGCGGCCGGCACGGGATCGGTCGCGGTGCTGTTCGCGATGCTCAACGCGTACCTCGAGGACGGCGACGAGTTCGTCTACGCGTGGCGATCGTTCGAGGCCTACCCGATCGCCGCCGACCTGACCGGCGCGACGACCGTCCGGGTCCCGCTGCGCGCCGACGCGACGCACGACCTCGACGCGATGGCTGCCGCGGTGACCGACCGCACCAAGGTCGTCATCGTCTGCACGCCCAACAATCCCACCGGACCGGTCGTGACCGCCGCGGGGCTGGCGGGCCTGCTCGCGACGGTCCCCGACCACGTCCTCGTCGTGGTCGACGAGGCGTACGTCGAGTTCGTCCGCGACCCCGACGCCGCCGACGGGCTCGCGGCGCTGGCCGAGCACGGCAACGTCGTCGTGCTGCGGACGTTCTCCAAGGCGTACGGGCTCGCGGGTCTTCGGGTCGGCTACGCCATCGCGCGTCCCGAGGTCGCGATGGCGATCCGCAAGGCGACCCCTCCGTTCGCGGTCACCGACCTCTCCCAGGCCGCCGCGGTCGCGTCGCTGGAGTCGCAGTCGGTTCTCGACGAACGTGTCGAGGCGATCGTGCAGGAGCGTGTCGCGATGGTGGCTGCGCTGCGCCAGCAGGGCTGGGACGTCCCGGAGACGGAGGCCAACTTCGTCTGGCTGCCCCTGGGCGACGACGCGCTCGACTTCGCCGCCGCCTGCGACCCGGTGTCGGTGCGGCCCTTCGCGGGCGACGGGGTGCGCATCAGCGTCGGCTCGCCAGAGGTCAACCGCGAGCTGGTCGCGGCGGCGGGCGTGTGGCTGGACGGCCACCGGGCGTGAGTTGGTCGCGCGGCCCCCGCGCGTTACCGTTGACCTAGATGTGATGCCCGTCACGTCCGTGTGAGCACTCCGGCCGTCCGCCACCTCGCGACGACGGAGCTCGCAGCTTTCGACACCGGTGCGGTGATCCCGCCTCCCGGCTGAAGGAGGAGTCGCATGAATCCACTGACGGTCGACGACGGCAGCCCTGAGGTCCCACTCGTCCAGCTGCTGACCCCCGAGGGGCGGCGCACCGCGCACCCCGACTACTCGTTCGACGGCGACCGCGCCGAGATCGAGAGCCTCTACCGCGATCTCGTGATGACCCGCCGGGTCGACACCGAGGCGTTCGCGCTGCAGCGTCACGGTGAGCTCGGCCTGTGGCCGCCGGCCCTGGGCCAGGAGGCCGCACAGGTCGGTTCGGCCCGCGCGCTCCGGCCCCACGACTTCGCCTTCCCGACCTACCGCGACCACGGCGTCGCGTGGTGCCGCGGTGTCGACCCGGGCCTGCTGCTCGGCATCTACCGCGGCTCGGAGCTCGGCGGCTGGGACCCGGCCGACCACCAGCTGGCGTTGCCCAACATCATCATCGGATCCCAGACGCTGCACGCCACGGGCTACGGGATGGGCCTGACGCTGGAGGGCCTCGTCGGCACCGGCGACCCCGACCGCGACAGCGCCGTCATCGTCTACTTCGGCGACGGCGCCACCAGCCAGGGCGACGTCAGCGAGGCTCTCGACTGGGCATCCGTCCACCAGTCGCCCGTGGTCTTCTTCTGCGAGAACAACCAGTACGCGATCTCCGCCCCGGTGGCCACGCAGACCCGCGCGCCGATCGTTCAGCGTGCCGCGGGATTCGGCCTGCCGGGCGTCCGGGTCGACGGCAACGACGTCCTCGCCTGCCGGGCCGTCACCGAGACCGCCCTGCAGCGGGCGCGCGACGGTCAGGGACCGACGCTGATCGAGGCGGTCACCTACCGCATGGGTGCCCACACGACGTCCGACGACCCGACCCGCTACCGCGAGTCCGCCGAGGTCGACGAGTGGCGGGCCAAGGACCCGATCGACCGCGTGCGCCTGCTGCTCGAGGCCGAGGGGACGGCACCGGAGCTCTTCGCCGACCTGCAGACCGAGGCGGACGCCCTCGGGGTGCACCTGCGCGAGGCGTGCCGGCTGATCCCCGAGCCGGATCTCGCCGAGCTGTTCGACCACGTCTTCGTGGAGAGCACCGTCGAGAACCAGCAGCAGAGGGCTGAGCACGTCGCCTGGCAGGCATCGATCGAGGGGAGCGTCGCATGACGACGATGTCGATGGTGAAGGCGCTCGGCTCGGGGCTCCGGCTCGCGATGGAGCACGACCCGAAGGTGCTCGTCATGGGAGAGGACGTCGGCCGGCTCGGGGGCGTCTTCCGTGTCACCGAGGGGCTGCAGAAGGACTTCGGCGAGGGACGGGTCATCGACACCCCGCTCGCCGAGTCGGCGATCGTCGGCACCGCGATCGGCCTGACGTTCCGGGGCTTTCGGCCCGTCGTCGAGATCCAGTTCGACGGCTTCGTGTATCCCGCGTACGACCAGATCGTCAGCCAGGTGGCGAAGTTGCACTTCCGGTCGAAGGGCAGCGTGCGCATGCCGCTCGTCATCCGCATCCCGTTCGGCGGCGGCATCGGGGCGATCGAGCACCACTCCGAGAGCCCCGAGGCGCAGTTCGCGATGACGGCCGGCCTCAAGGTGGTGGCCTGCGCCGATCCGCACGACGCCCACTGGATGATCCAGCAGGCCATCGCGTCCGACGACCCGGTGGTGTTCATGGAGCCGAAGCGCCGCTACTGGGAGACCGGCGACGTCGACACCGAGTCGGCGTCGGTGCCGCTGTTCTCCTCACGCGTCGTGCGTCCCGGCCGCGACGCGACCGTCATCGCGTACGGCCCGATGGTCCGGACGTGCCTCGACTCGGCCGCCGCGGCGGAGGCCGACGGCGTCGATCTGGAGGTCATCGACCTGCGGACGCTCTCGCCGCTCGACCTGGCACCGGTGGTGGAGTCCGTGCGCCGCACGGGTCACGCGGTCGTCGTCCACGAGGCGTCCCGCACGCTGGGGCTGGGCGCGGAGATCGCCGCCCGCATCACCGAGGAGTGCTTCTACTCGCTCGAGTCGCCGGTGCAGCGCGTCACGGGGTACGACATGCCGTACCCGCCGAGCCGCGCCGAGCACGACTTCCTGCCGGGGCTGGATCGCATCCTCGACGCCGTCGACCGCGCCCGCGCGTACTAGGAGACCAGGTCCATGAGTGAGTTCAAGCTGCCTGACGTCGGCGAGGGCCTGACCGAGGCCGAGATCGTGTCGTGGAAGGTCGCCGTCGGCGATGTCGTCGGGGTCAACGACGCCATCGTCGAGATCGAGACGGCCAAGTCCCTCGTCGAGCTGCCGAGCCCGTTCGCCGGCACGGTGCAGGCGCTGCTCGTCGCCGAGGGCGACACGGTCGAGGTCGGCCGTCCGATCATCTCGATCGGGGCCGAGCAGGCCGCCGACGACCCGGCGGCGCTGTTCAGCAAGGTCGAGACCGCCGGCGCGATCGTCGACGGCGGCGGTGATGAGCGTCAGCCCATGCTGGTCGGCTACGGGCCCCGCGACGAGAAGCCCGTCCGACGGCGCCGCCTTCCCGACGCCCCCGCACGCGTCGCCTCGGTCGACACCGAGAAGGTGCCCGCGCGCCCCGCTCCGGAGGCAGGCCGTCCACTGGCCAAGCCGCCGGTGCGCAAGCTCGCCAAGGACCTCGGCATCGACCTGTCCGAGGTCGTGCCCACCGGCGACGTCGTCACCCGCGCCGACGTCGAGGCCCACGTGGGACGTCATCCTGAGCGTGGCGTCGGCGCTGCACCGGGGATGACGTCCGCGGAGGGCGAGCCGTCCGGCGAGGGGGACGTGCGGATCCCGATCAAGGGCGTCCGCAAGGTCACCGCCGAGGCGATGGTCCGGTCGGCGTTCACGGCCCCGCACGTCACGGAGTGGGTGACGGTCGACGTCTCGCGCACCGTGGAGCTCGTGGCGACGCTGAGGGCGAACCGGGCGTTCGCCGACGTCAAGGTGTCGCCGACGCTGATCGTGGCCAAGGCCGTCTGTCTCGCGCTGCGCACGACTCCCGAGCTCAACGCGCGGTGGGACGAGGACGCCCAGGAGATCGTCGTCAAGACGTCGGTCAACCTCGGCATCGCGGCCGCGACCGATCGTGGACTCGTCGTGCCGAACATCGTCGGAGCCGACCGGATGTCGCTGCTGGAGCTGGCCGGCGCACTCGGTGAGCTGACGACGACGGCACGCGAGGGCAGGACGCAGCCCGCTCAGATGTCGGGCGGGACGTTCACCCTCACCAACATCGGCGTGTTCGGTGTCGATGCCGGCACCCCGATCCTGAATCCCGGTGAGTCCGGCATCCTCGCCCTCGGCTCGATCGAACGCCGTCCGTGGGTCGACGCGGACGACCAGATCGTCCCGCGGTGGGTCACGACCCTGGCGCTGAGCTTCGACCACCGGGTCGTCGACGGCGAGCAGGGATCACGCTTCCTGGCCGAGGTCGCCGCGATCCTCCGCGATCCCGCCCTGGCCCTGACCTACTGACCCACCCCGACCCAGATCTGCGGGTCCTTGCACGGAATCTTCGACCCGGAACGGTGCAAGGTCCCGCAGATCTGGGTTGGGGGGGCTAGAGCTGCTCGCCGGCTTCCACCCGGACGCCGATCGTGTTGCCCGGCGGCGCCAGGGGGCACTGCCACGCGGGGTTGTACCGGCACGACGGGTGGTACGCGAAGTTGAGGTCGAGCGTGATGGCGCGGTCGGTGCCGCCCAGCCACGCGCCCTTGGCGGTGTCGAGCAGATAGCGGCCGCCGCCGTACGAGCCGTCGCCGGAGGTGCCGTCGCGCAGCGGGACGAAGATGCCGCCGGCGTACTGGTGCAGCCACCAGACGTCGAGCGTCCCGCCGATCGGCAGGGCGACGCGGCCGATCAGCCGCATCTCGATCGTCCCGTCGCCGCCGGCCTCGACGATCCGCGGCTCGGTCTCCTCGGCGGACAGGAGCTCGGCCTCGAACCGCAGCGACGGGTCGTAGGGCCAGAACGGCAGCCCGGTCTCGCGGAGCGGGTCGTCCTCGAGCAACGGCGTCTGGGGGTGTGAGCGCAGCAGCTCGTCGCGGTCGGACCGCCACCGCTCCCAGCCGGCCACGTGATCGGTCTCGGCGCGCACGGCGGCGTACATCTCGCTGACGCGGCGGCGCCAGTCGACGAGGGTCAGCGGGGAGGACGTCATGGCGTCCACCGTGACACATCCCGGGTGGGGCGGCCCGTCGGACCAGGTGGTGGATCGGCCACTACGATCGATCAGTGAGCCAACCCGCCCAGACCCGGCACACCGGTGCGTACGGAGTGTGGTCCGTGGCTCTGCTGGTCTACCTGCTGGCGGTCTTCCACCGGTCGTCGCTCGCCGTGGCCGGGCTCGACGCGACGGAGCGGTTCGGCATCTCGGCGTCCCAGCTCGCCACGTTCACGATGCTGCAGCTGCTGGTCTACGCGGCGATGCAGATTCCCGTGGGTCTCCTGGTCGACCGCTTCGGTCCCCGGCGGGTGCTGATGACGGGCGCCGTGACGCTGACGCTCGCGCAGGTGGGGTTCGCCTTCGCCGACAGCTACGCGCTCGCCCTGGGAGCCCGTTTCTTCGTCGGGGTCGGCGACGCGATGACGTTCATCTGCGTGCTGCGCCTCGTCAACACCTGGTTCGCGCCCCGCCGCATCCCGTTGATGACGCAGATCACCGGCGTCGTCGGCCAGCTGGGCGCGATCATCGCCGCGGTGCCGATGACGATCGCCCTGGGACATCTCGGCTGGACGAAGTCGTACCTGATCGCCGCGTCGCTGGGCATCGTCCTGACGGTGGCGCTGGCCCTCGTGGTGCGCGACGTCCCCGGTTCCTGGACGGTGAGCGGCCCGGCGATGTCGTTGACGTTCATCCGTCACAGCCTGCGGGCGTCGTGGGCGCAGCCCGGCACGCGGCTCGGCTTCTGGATCCACTTCACGACCCAATTCAGCGCGACGACGCTCGCCCTGTTGTGGGGCTACCCGTTCTTCGTCCAGGGGGAGGGCCGCTCCGACCACGTGGCCGGCCTCCTGCTGTCGCTCATGGTCGTGGCGATGATGTCGGCCGGGCCGGTGCTGGGTTGGGCCATCGCCCGACACCCGTGGCACCGGTCGTCGATCGTCCTCGGCATCGTCAGCGCGATCGTGGTCGTCTGGACCGTGGTGCTGGGATGGCGTGGCGATGCCCCGCTGTGGCTCCTGGTCGTGCTGGTCCTGGTCACCGGCGTCGGCGGGCCGGCCTCCGTCATCGGCTTCGACCTCGGGCGGACGTCCAATCCGGCCGATCGCCTCGCCAGTGCCACCGGCATCATCAACCAGGCGGGCTTCATCGCGAGCCTGGTGCTGGTCGTGTCGATCGGGCTGATCCTCGACTGGCGCACCCCCGGCGCGAGCACCGACTACACGCCCTCGGCGTTCCGGTGGGCGATGTCGTTCCAGTACGTCCTCTGGGCGATCGGGATCGTCCAGATCTGGCGCTTCCGCGTGCGCACGCGCACCAAGATCCTGGCCGAGGAGCCGGAAGCCCGCGGGCGCACGCGACTCTGACGCCGAATGTCGACACGTCGACATGTGCCGCGCGGGGTCAGACGGTGAAGGACACTCCGGCGGCCGACTCCGACGCGGCCCACAGGTCGTCCGCGAGCTCCTCGTCGCGGGCGACCTTGGTCATCCCGACGAGCTTCGGACGTCCGCGCACGCCGCCCAGCGCACCGGGGCCGACGTACTCCCCGCCGGTCAACGACGGGTCGGTCGCCGCCATGAGCAGCGGCCACGCGCCGTGCGACGCCGGCTGGCCGACGATCTTGCTGACCTGGTGCAGGCCGATCCCGGGCAGCGACAGGCCGTTGACGGACGCGCCGGTCTTGGTGAGGTTCGTCGACGCGTACCCCGGGTGTGCGGCGACACTGACCACCGTGCTGCCGGACGCCTTCGCGCGACGGTCGAGCTCGAGGGCGAAGACCAGGTTCGCGAGCTTGGACTCGCCGTACGACTGCCAGCGCCTGTAGCGTCGCGCGCTGCCGCCGGGCGTGAGCGACGTGAGGTCGATGCTCCCCACCGTCGTGTGCACGAGGGACGAGACGGAGACGACACGCGCCCCGCTCGCGTCGAGCAGCGGCCACAGCCCGGCCGTCCAGGCGAAGTGGCCGAGGTGGTTGGTGCCGATCTGCAGCTCGAAGCCGTCCGTGGTCTCGCTCTCCGGCGTCGCCATGATGCCGGCGTTGTTGACGAGGACGTCGATCCGGTCGTAGGCGGCGGTGACGTCGGCTGCGGCGCGCCTGGCATCGGCCAGGTCGGCGAGGTCGAGCGACACGACGTCGATCGACGTGCCCGGGGAGTCCTTGAGGATGCGGGCGACGGTGTCCTCGGCCTTGGCGGCGGAGCGGGCCGTCACGACCAGGTCGGCGCCCTTGCGGGCCAGGCCGAGGGCGGTGTGGAGCCCGAGTCCGCCGGTCACGCCGGTGACGACCGCACGCCGGCCGGTGAGATCAGGGATGTCGTCGGTGTGCCAGCTCATGCCGCCACGCTAGTGGCGCACGCCCCGTCGTGCCGGGCGAGCGCGTTCAGTCGTCGAGCAGGGCAAGGCGGGCGTCCCGGCGCGTCTGCCGGCGGCTCCAGAAGACGAAGCCCGCGAACCCCACCGCGAGGGCCACGCCGATGTAGGCGATGCCACGTCCGTTGTTGACGGTCGACTCGTAGCCGGTCACGGTCGCGTAGCCGTAGATCGCGTTGTCGACGCGTTCGTCGGCGGGGGTGCAGACGATGCGGAGGCCGTCGCGGCCCTTCTCGAGCAGGCCGATGAGGTGCCAGCGGGTGCCGTCGCCCTCCGCCGTGACGTCGATGCCCTTGTCGGGGATCTCGATCCGCCCCTTGTCCTCGTCGCCGTACCGGCCCCGGCAGTTGATGTCGCGGTCGCTCTGCACGATGTCGGTGTAGATCGCCAGGGTCGTCCCGGCGGCGTCGACCCGCTCGGTCACGGGGGTCACGACGGCGTCTCGGACGGGGTCGAACGCGCTCGCGGCGACCGCCGTGGCGGCCATCGCGCTGGCGATGGCCAGCAGGAACGCCGCGAGATACCAGAGCGGGTTGGTGAGTCTCACCCGCCAACTTTCCCACACAGGGGTGTGCGCGCGGTGTCTTGACGGGCCCCTTCGGCTGGACGATCATCGGCGATCGAACACTCAACCTTTGGAGGTCAGCACCATGGAAGCAATCTTCCTGATCGGCCGGATCCTGTTCGTCTTCCTGCTCCTCGGCTCGGCGCTCGGGCACCTCACGCAGACCGATGCCATGGCCGGCTACGCCGCGTCGAAGGGTCTGCCCAACGCCAAGGTCCTCACCCAGGTCAGCGGCGTCGCGCTGCTGCTCGGCGGGCTGTCGATCCTGCTCGGCATCTGGGGTGACGCCGGCTCGCTCGGCATCGCGATCCTGCTGCTGATCATCGCCGTGACGATGCACGCGTTCTGGAAGGAGACCGATCCGCAGGCCAAGCAGATGGAGATGGTCAACTTCAAAAAGAACGTCGCTCTGGCCGGCGGTGCCCTGGCGATGTACGTCCTGTTCTACGGCACGGACGGCTACGGCTACTTCACGATCACCGGCGCGCTCTTCAACTGAGCGTCGAAGCCCCCGCTGCCAAGGGCTGCGGGGGCTTCGCGCTGCTCACAGGGAGGTGATGGGCTCGTCGGAGCCCGTCCCCTCCGGATCGGGGTCGTTGACACCGGGCTTGGCCTCGGTGTCGGGTTCGGGCTGGGGCTCGTCAGGGATCTGGGTCATGAGTCGGCCGTACCCGATCGCGGGACGTCCAGACGGGCGTGAGGCATCGGACGAGGGGTACGCCTCGATCATGACCGACACCACGCACGAACAGGACATCGCCCAGCTCGTCGAGCTCACCAAGGACTCGCGCTTCGTCATGCTGACGACCGTCGACGCGGAGGGCCACCTGGTGGGCCGTCCCATGGCGCGCCAGCAGGTCGACCTCGACGCCGACCTGTGGTTCATCGCGACGCGCGACTCGCCCGAGATCGACCACATCCGTGCCAATCCCTCCGTGGGGCTGACGATCACGACGCAGAGCTCCTGGGTCTCGATCGCCGGACGCGCCGAGGTCGTCGACGACACGGCCAAGCTCAAGGAGTTCTGGAGCAGCTTCGCCGAGGCGTGGATCCCCGAGGGGCCCGAGGACCCGAACGCGATCCTCATCCACGTCGACGCCGAGACAGCCCACTACTGGGACAACCCGGGCGGACGCGTCTCGAGCCTCATCAGCTTCGTGAAGTCGAAGGTCACGGGCGAGCCCTACGACGGCGGCGACAGCAAGATCGTCACCGACCTCTAGGTGGACCCGACCGTCGACCACCGCGCCCACCCGGAGGAGTACCGGGTGGGCCGCGGCGAGCAGGGCGTCTTCCAGGTCGAGCCGTACAAGAGCGAGCTGCTCCCGCTGTGGCGGTTCGCCACGCCGGACGACGCCCGGGAGAGCAGCGCGGCGATTCGCCGCGCCTTCGACGAGTACCTGGCGGACGGCGACCTCGTCGGCGCCGACATGGCGCGCAAGTACCTGCAGATGGGCTACACCCGTGCTCGCCGGTATGCCCGGCACCGGGGCGGTCGGAAGTACGACGGGCCGGTGCCGGCGGACAAGAAGGGCCGGAGCGGCGCCCACGGCCGGGACGAGCTGCCGCCCGATCCGGAGGACCCGGTCAAGGCCGAGTCGGCACGGATCTTCAAGGCCGCCTGGGACGAGGTCGCGGTGGACGAGACGTACGTCCGCCTCAAGGCCGAGCACCGGGAGCGCTTCGGCTGAGACCCACGACGGCGCTGGGCCCGACGTCTCGACGGACACGCCGTCGGCGTGCTGTCAGGACGTCAGGCCCAGCGGCGGGATTCGATCAGAACGACGCTTCGTCGAGCTCCATGAGCGAGCCGTCGATGTTCTCGGCAATCGCACGCTCTCCGGCCAGCAGCGGCAGGACGTTGCGCGCGAAGAACGAGGCCGCGGCGACCTTGCCCTCGTAGAACGCCTTGTCGGCGGGTGAGACCTCGGCGCCGAGCTTCTGCAGGGCGACGTCCGCGCCGCGGAGCAGAAGCCACGAGACGACGAGGTCGCCGAGCACGTAGACCAGCCGGGTGGTGTTGAGGCCCACCTTGTAGATGTTGGCGATGTCGCCCTTCTCGTCGGCCGGGTTGGCCGACATCAGGTCGTTGAAGATCGCGCCGATGATGGCCTGCGCGTCCTCGAGGCCCTTGGCGAGCAGCTCGCGCTCGATCTTGAGTCGACCGTTGCCGGCCTCGCTCTTGATGAACGCCTCGATCTCCGCGGCCAGGTGCCCGAGCGCCTGACCCTTGTTCTTCACGATCTTGCGGAAGAACAGGTCCTGGCCCTGGATCGCGGTGGTGCCCTCGTAGAGGGTGTCGATCTTGGCGTCGCGGACGTACTGCTCGAGCGGGTAGTCCTGGAGGAAGCCCGATCCGCCGAACGTCTGCAGCGACTCGGTGCCCAGCAGGGTCCACGAGCGCTCCGAGCCGTAGCCCTTGACGAGCGGCAGCAGCAGGTCGTTGACGGCCTCGGCGAGGGACGTGTCCTCACCCGCGGCCTCCTTGATCATGACGTCGTCCTGCCACGTGGAGGCGTAGATCATGAGCGAGCGCAGACCCTCGGCGAACGACTTCTGCGTCATGAGGGAGCGGCGCACGTCGGGGTGGTGGGTGATCGTCACGCGGGGAGCGGCCTTGTCGGACGCCTGCGTGAGGTCGGCACCCTGCACGCGCTCCTTGGCGTAGTCGAGCGCGTTGAGGTAGCCGGTCGACAGGGTCGCGATGGCCTTGGCGCCCACCATCATGCGGGCGTTCTCGATGACGCGGAACATCTGGTTGATGCCGTCGTGCACCTCGCCGAGCAGCCAGCCCTGGGCCGGTGCACCGTCGCCGAAGGTGACCTCGCACGTCGTGGAGACCTTGATGCCCATCTTCTTCTCGACGTTCGTGACGTAGGCGCCGTTGCGCTCGCCCGTCAGCTCGCCGGTCTCGTGGTCGAAGTGGAACTTCGGCACGAGGAAGAGGCTCAGGCCCTTGGTGCCCGGGCCGCCGACGCCCTCGACGCCCTGGGGACGGGCGAGGACCAGGTGCATGATGTTCTCGGTCAGGTCGTGCTCGGCCGAGGTGATGAAGCGCTTGACGCCCTCGATGTTCCACGAGCCGTCCTCGTTGGGGAACGCCTTGGTGCGGCCGGCACCGACGTCGGAACCGGCGTCGGGCTCGGTGAGCACCATCGTGGCGCCCCACTGCTTGTCGACCATGAACTGGGCGATCTTCTGGTCGCGCTCGGTGCCGTTCTCGAAGACGATGCGCGCGAACGCGGGGCCGCACGCGAACATCCAGATGGCCGGGTTGGCGCCCAGGACGAACTCGGCGCTCGACCAGATGAGGGAGGCGGGGCCGCGCTGGCCGCCGAGCTCCTCGGGGATCTGGATGCGCCACCACTCGGCGTCCATCCAGGCCTGGTAGGAGGCCGCGAAAGCGGGGTTCATCGTGACGGTCTTGGCCTCGGGGTCGTAGACCGGCGGGTTGCGGTCGGCGTCGTCGAAGGACGCGGCGAGCGGGCCGGAGGCCAGACGCTCGATCTCACCGAGGATGCTCTGCGCGGTCTCGGTGTCGATCTCCTCGAACGCACCGGTGCCGTACACGCTGCCGCGGTCGAACAGCTCGAACAGATTGAACTCGACGTCGCGCAGATTGCTCTTGTAATGGCTCATGCCAGCATTCCTTTGTGGGATATGCGCTGCAGTGGGCAGCCTTGCTACTGGTTAGTAACTTAAGTATCCGCCCCGGATGCAGTGAATAACAAGTCAAACCCCGATTGGTCACTGTTGACCGGGTCACATTCTTGGTGGAGCCTCGCGTGACAGCCATTCGGGCAGGTCCGACAGCGACGTCAGGACGGTGCCCGCGCCGGCGTCGAGGAGCTCCTCGGCCGAGCTGGGTCCGGTCGTCACGCCGATGCCGAAGGCCCCCGACGAGCGGGCCGCCTCCATGTCGTGCACGTGGTCGCCGACGTAGGTCGTGGCGCCCTGGGCCCGCAGGACGTCCGCCTTGCCCTCGCGCCAGGCTCGCCCGAAGACCTCGTCGATCGCGAGGCCCAGCCGGTCGACGTGCAGCTGTGCGCTCGGGCCGTTCTTGGCGGTGATCAGGATCGTGCGGCCCCGCGACCGCGCGGCGTCCAGCGCCTCGTGCGCTCCCGGCAGGGTCGTGATGAGCTCGAGGGCGATCGACGGGTAGAGCTCGCGGTAGCGGTCGGCCCAGTGCGTGGCGTCGGCCTCGGGCAGCCACTGCGCGAGCTCCCACTCCACCGGAGGCCCCAGTCGTGAGACGACCAGGTCGGTGTCGATCACCGCGCCGGACTCGATCACGATCTGGTCGTACACCGCCTTGATGCCGGGTCGCGAGTCGATCAGCGTCATGTCGAGGTCGAAGCCGGTGGTCGTCACGTCCTCGACGCTACCGGCGCGATCCGCGGTCGGCGACGGTGAGGATCCTCGGTGGGGGATGACCGGTTGGGTACCGCCACTCGGGGACGGCGGGGCCCGTCGGCAGGGTCGCCGTTCCCTCCCCGCGGCAGTGCCGCTCGCCGTCCTGACACCGGGAACGCCCCCACGACGTGGTCGTGGGGGCGTTCCTCGTGCAGGTATCTGCGGAATGGTTCAGAGGTGGCGGGTGGGCACGCGTCCGAAGCCATCCGTGGAGACGGACTGCACCGTCTTGGCTGCGCCGATGACACTGATGCCGGCAAGAACAATGGCGATGACGATCATGGTGGCCTCCTTCAAGGCTTCCGGTGAACCGCTGCTCGGTTCGCTACGTCCAGTCTGGTCGTCGCGATCGTGCAGGACAAGCCAACATTTCTATACCCAACATGTAGTCTTGCTACATGGATGTACATCGTCTGGCGCTATTGCGGGAATTGGCGGAGCGCGGCACCGTGGGAGCCGTCGCCGACGCGATGAAGGTCACACCGTCCGCCGTCTCCCAGCAGCTCAAGGTCCTGGAACGGGAGGCCGGCTACACCCTGGTCGAGCCGGCCGGCCGCGGTGTCGCGCTCACCTCGGCAGGACGTGCCCTGGCCCAGACGGCCACCGAGATCGCGGTCGCGATCGAGCGGGCCGAGGGCCGGTGGCGCGAGTACATGGAGAGTCCCGCCGGACAGGTGCGGGTGGCGACGTTCCCGACCGGTGGCGAGATGCTGCTGCCGGGCATGCTGACCCGCATGGCCGACGTCCCCGAGGTCGAGCTGATCTGCTCGGACGAGGACGGGGTCACGGTCGACTTCGCCGATCTGACGCCCGACTACGACCTGGTCATCGCCGACACCCCGATGACGTCGGCGTCCTGGCACGAGCGCGGACTGCAGGTGGTCCCGCTGATGAGCGAGCCCCTCGACGTCGCGCTGCCGGAGGATCACCCCTTGGCGCGCAAGGCCAGCCTGACGCCGAAGGACGTCGTCGGGGAGGCGTGGATCGGCGCCCCGCACGACTACCCGTTCGACCGGGTGCTGAGCCAGGTCGTGGCGGCGACCGGCGAGCCCGTCCGCATCGCCCAGCGCATCTCCGACAACGGCATCGTCGAGGCCCTCGTCGCCGGTGGTCACGGCATCGCGATCCTCCCGCGGTTCACGACGCGCGAGCACGGCAACGGTCTGGTGACGCGCCCTCTCGTCGGCATCCGGGCCAAGCGTGAGATCGCGGCGCTCCTGCGGCCCGACCGGTTCGAGCGTCCCTCCGTGCGCCTGGTGGTGCAGGCGCTACGCGACGAGGCGCGCGCCGTGGCGGACCTGCACCACGCGGTCTGACCTGACAGGAGCCGGACAGCACAATGGGCGCCTCCCGAGAGAGGCGCCCATTGGACCGTGCGTGCCACCCGGTGGGCAGCGGTGTCAGCTGCTGATCAGCTGGCGGGGGTGGTGTTGACGGTGATCTTGGCGATGCCGACGAGGAGCTGGTCGGTGACGGCGTCGGTCTTGAAGGTGTCGTTGAGGAGGCCGGCGGCGACGGGGGAGACGAAGACCTTGGT
>Ga0247730_1000187_pt1 | contig 60269 bp, 45 predicted proteins | sample UWRJL073202C2_FD_180959 | JGI IMG/M metagenome (GOLD analysis project Ga0247730, IMG submission 180959) | Plant litter microbial communities from Arlington Agricultural Research Station in Wisconsin, United States - UWRJ-L073-202C-2 | ecosystem: Environmental > Terrestrial > Plant litter >... | reverse complement strand
TTTTTGGTGGTCAGGAAGCTATTGCAGGAAACATCTTAGTACGTCAGCGCGGAACTAAACACCACCCTGATAAAGGAGTTGGTATTGGTAAAGATCATACTTTATTTGCTCTTGTAGACGGTACAGTAATCTTCAGAAAAAAACAAGATAACAAATCTTATGTATCTGTTTTACCTGCTGCTGTTGTTGCACCAGTTGCTGAAAAAATTGCTCCTGCCCCTAAAGCTGCAAAAGCCGAAGTGGAAATTGAAGCACCAGTGGCTGAAGCACCTGCAAAAAAAGCACCTGCTAAAAAAGCTGCTAAAGCTGAAGTTGTTACAGAAACTGAAACTGCTACAGAAACAGAAGCTGCTCCGGCAGAATAATTTCATATACTCTAACAAAAGGGCCGCAACGAAAATCGTTGCGGCCCTTTTGCTGTTCTGATCCTCTCAGGATACGATCATTTCATTTTTGAGCTGTTCCAGCTCTTCTTTCAATTGGCTCAGTGATACGGAGAAGCTCTTTAAATTGGCCTCCAGTTCCTTCACTACAGCTACAAAGGAAAGGTTCATGCGGCTGATCTCAGCGCTCTCCTGTTCCTCCCGGCCATGCAGCAGCCACTCGTAACTTTTATTGTAATGTCTTGAGATCGCATTTAACGTGTGATATGTAGGATATTGGTTGCCCAGCTCAATCTGAGAATAGTTACTTCTGGACAAATTTAAAAAATTAGCTACATAGGCCTGGGCATAAGCCTTTTCCATCCTCAAGGATTTAATTCTCTCTCCTAATATTTTCTTTGACAGAATTTCTTGCATAAATAATATTTTTTTTGTTGGTTTGTCTCTTTATTCTATGGGTGTAAAAAGGCAATTATTGAACCATTATGGCTATCGGTGTTTGGTAGTTACGAATCTGAAAAGATTTTGGATTTAAAAAAATGATTAAATGTTTAAGAAAGAAACAATGAATGCTTGTATTTGTGTCATATTAATGGAAATCAGCCATGAAGCTTAGTGCTCATTGTGATTGTTATGATGATAACTCTTATTTCCTTTTCGACAAAAAAAATCAGATCACTTTTTTCAAAATTCATTCCATTGAGAAAATAGGGTATTTTTTAGACAGGAGTCCGGTGGTTGGGGAATCTTTTGTGGAATTCATTTCACAGAAATATGTGAAATCATTTACCGGGCTCATCGCCCAGTGTTTTCAGGGGAAGTCATTTAACATCGAGAAGAGATTAAAAGTACAGGATAAGGATGATGTGTTGCTGCAGGTAGTTTTGTCGCCCGTATTTATAGCTCCTGATCAGCAATATGTGTCCTGTACAATTATAGAGAGCAACAGGAAGACTAACCAGATGAAATTGCTGGATGAATATTCCCACCTGGCTTCGCATGACCTCCGTGCACCTATTACAAACATCCTCAGCCTTTCCAGCCTGCTCAATTATCCTGAAATGGAATCCCTGGATACCAGTAAGATCAAAGAATTACTAAAGGATATCAATTTTCAGGCAGAGAAACTGGATGATATCATAAAGATGCTGAACCGGTTAATCAATAAGGATGATGCCCCTGATGATTTCACTGTAGAAGCTACAAAGACCGATTCAAAGCATATTATGCTGGTGGATGATGATCCCCTGACGAACAAGCTGCATCATATGATCATCACCAAGTACAATAAAAATAAAAGAGTTGTTCAGTTTGACAGCCCTGTACAGGCACTGGAATACCTGAATGACAACCGGCCGGACCTGATCCTGCTGGACCTCAATATGCCGGAGATGGATGGCTGGGCCTTTTTAAGGCGACTGGAGGAACTTCAGATCGCAATTGATGTAGTAATCATCTCTTCTACCATTGACCCCGCTGAACGCGTCAGGGCCCAGTCATTTAAAGCGGTTAAAGACTTCCTTACAAAGCCCCTGACCTATGACAAGATCAAACACCTGGTTGACAGCTGATCAGGCTAATGTTCCCTGTTGATCAGCAACTTCGCAAGCTGGCTGAGTTCAGCCTTTCTGGCGGCCCCGATATTTACTTTTTCCAGCGATGTAAAAGCAATATCTGCCCGGCGTTCCATTTCGGCAACAGCAAGCTCCCTCACTTTATAGCGGTTGTAAAGCATGGTGATTGATTGCACCTTGGCAGTGTGATCTGCAGAAGAAGAGAGGTTGTCCAGCAGCTGCAGGTCTTCCGCAGTTGCCAGCTCCTTCAGCTTTAGCAGTAAAAAGGTCTGTTTATTGGAGATGATATCCCCGCCCACCTGTTTGCCAAATTTCAGCGGATCGCCGTATACATCCAGGATATCGTCCTGCAGCTGAAAGGCCAGGCCAAAGTTCACGCCGAAATCATACAATAAATCCGCATCCTCAGTTTGGGCACCGCCAATGATGGCACCTATTTTCATACATCCGCCAACCAGAACAGCAGTCTTCAGGCGGATCATATTGATGTACTCCGGGATGCTCACATCCACTCTCTGTTCAAACTCCATATCCAGCTGCTGGCCTTCGCAAACCCCGCTTGCGGTATCATTAAAGCAAGTGAGCACATCTTTGAGCACTGAAACATCCAGCCTGGTCAGGTGGCGGTTTGCCTCTACCATCATTACATCTCCGCTCAGTATCGCATTATTTACTCCCCATTTGATATGTACAGTATCTTTTCCCCTGCGTATCGGTGCATTGTCCATAATATCATCGTGTATCAGCGTGAAATTATGGAAGGTCTCAATAGCCAGGCCCCCCTCAATAGCAATGGTAACGTCGTCATTAAATAATTCGCTGGAAAGCAGGAGCAGTACCGGCCTCATTCGCTTGCCGCCAAGGCCCATGATATAGCGGATGGGTTCATATAATTTTGAAGGTTCTGCCGGGTATTCGACTTTTTTAATCGCCGTTTCTATTATTTCCTGTAGTTCTGATATGGTATGCATTATTTATTTACTTGGGATGTTTTTTCTAAAATTTCGATTGCCCCCTGTTCCTTGTCCGTTCGTTTGATCCCCTGGTTCTTTCTCCAGAAATCAGCATCATAAGTGATGGCTTTGACAAGGTTGGTATCATCTATCCTGGGGGTAACTTCTTTTAAGAGGCTCTGATCTGCGGGCTCGTCATCTACCATGTAAAGTGTTGAATACAGGTCGGTATCTTTCACTCCGAAGCCCAGTACTTTCATTCTGTTGGTAGAGTTCAGCAGCGAGTAATCCAGGACATTGTCGCCTGCTTTGTTGAGCTTGTACTGTGCAATGAGTACTGTCTCCACGTTTTTTACGCTGACAGGGCCGCCTCCTGTAAAAACGACGCCCTTTATGGAACCTTCAATCTTAAGTACATTATTAGTGACTGTATTTACATAATAAGTACCTTCAAACCGCTGTCCTTTCTTCAGAACGGGTTTCGGTGTACAGGTTATCTTGGCAATTTCCTGTCCGTCCTGTTCATAGGTTCCTGCCAGTTTAAATGTATACAGCGAGTCAACCCTGCCCAGCATAGGCTTTTTATGTACATTATTTGGCAGGTAACCTGAGAGTACAAAAGAATAATAGCTGAAGTTTGTATAAGAGAGGCCCCTGCTGCTTTCCAGGTGCCGGGCCTGGGTAGGGTGCCAGGCAATCAAACCGTAGGGCCTCCATTCGGCATCAAGAAATATTTCATTTAAGTAAACAGGTTTAGCGCCATCATAGGCGATCTGCCGTAAAAAGGCTTTGCCGAAATTGGATTTCTTATAGTTTTTTACCGCTTTGTCGCTCGCTTCCTGCATGATTGCTACTGCCGGGTTCCCAACTTTCACCTCCTTTAGCGTCAGCACCTTCGCTTCAAGTTCAATTTTAAGAACGGGCGAGGCGTCAAACACTTTGGTAGTGACGGCTTCATAATTCAGGTGTGAAATACCGAGCAGAGCAGGCAGGGCTGTTACGCTGATCTCAAATTCACCATTGCCGTTGGTCAGCGTGCTTTTGGCATTTTTAGCCTGAATGGTGGCAAAAGCCACCGGGTCTCCACTGTTCTTTTCCACCACTCTGCCTGTAATCTTCTGCTGCGCGCTAAGTGTAAAGGAAGAGAGCAGCAGGAACAGGAGTATGATACTATTTGATTTGTATACCATGCCTTAATCCTGTACCAGTGAGAAATCAATCTGCCTTTTGGACAGGTCTACTTTTTTCACTTTTACCTTCACTTCATCACCCAGCTGGTATTTCTTTTTCTTGCGCTGGCCAATGATACAATAGTTTTTTTCATCCAGTACGTAGAAGTCGTCTGCAATATCCTTCAGCCTGATCATGCCTTCACATTTATTCTCTATCAGTTCCACGTACATTCCCCATTCTGTTACACCAGAGATGATTCCCATAAAGAGCTTGCCTACGTTCTCTTCCAGGTATTCCACCTGTTTGTATTTAATAGAGGCACGTTCTGCATCGGCAGCACGTTTTTCCATCGCAGAGGAGTGAGAGGCCGCTGTTTCATATTCATCTTCATTTGCCGAGCGTTCTCCGTTCAGATAGGCCGCAAGCAATCGGTGTACCATCACATCAGGATAACGGCGGATAGGGGAGGTAAAATGCGTATAATGGTCAAATGCCAGTCCGTAATGGCTTGTTTTCCTGGTAGTGTAAACCGCTTTAGCCATAGAGCGTATGGCCAGTTGCGTCAATACGTTCTGCTCTTTTTTACCTTCCACATCTTCCATCAGGAAGTTCAGCGATTTGGCAATGTCTTTGTCAGATTTCATATTGATCTTGTAGCCAAAGCGCGCTGCAAATAGTGCGAAGTTACCCAGGTTTTCCAGGTTGGGCGAATCATGGGAACGGTACACGAAGGTGTATTTCTGTTTGCCCTTGCCTTTTTTGGCAATAAACTCCGCAACCTTTTTATTGGCCAGCAACATGAAATCCTCAATCAGCTTATGGGCATCCTTACGTTCTTTTACATAAACGCCAACAGGTTTTCCTTTTTCGTCCAGCTGGAATTTTACTTCCGTACTTTCAAAACTGATGGCACCATTTTTAAATTTCCTGTCGCGCAGGATATAGGCCAGCTCGTTTAATTTGAGCAGTTCAGCGGCATAATCGCCATTTTTATTTTCTATAACCTCCTGTGCTTCTTCATAGCTGAAGCGCCTGTCAGAATGAATAACGGTTCTGCCAAACCATTCATTTTTAATGTTGGCCTCATCATCCAGTTCAAAAACCGCTGCAAAGCAAAGTTTATCTTCATGGGGACGGAGGGAGCAGACGCCATTGCTCAGCCTTTCCGGAAGCATCGGGATCACCCGGTCAACAAGGTATACCGAAGTGGCCCTGGAATAGGCCTCTTTATCAAGCCAGGATTTTGGCTGTACATAATGTGATACATCAGCGATGTGAACGCCGATCTCGTAATTTCCGTTATCCAGTTTTTTAAAGGAGATTGCATCATCAAAATCTTTCGCATCTGCAGGATCTATAGTGAAGGTAACCGTTTCACGGAAATCCTTCCGGTTTTTAAGGTCTTCCTCTGTAATCTGCTCCGGAATGTCATTGGCTTCTTTTTCCACTTCAGGAGGAAATGATAAGGGGAAACCATATTGGGCCAGGATGGCGTTCATCTCCGTATCGTTCTCTCCCTGGGTGCCCAGGATATTAATGATCTTTCCGATAGGGTTTTTTGCCCCTTCAGGCCAGTCGGTAATAGCTACCTGGACTTTCTGCCCGTTCTTTGCACCGGCAAGGTCAGTAAGGGGTACAAAAATATTGTGCAGCATCTTTTTATCGTCAATGCTCACAAAAGCAAACCGGTCTGATATTTTTATTACCCCGATAAAATCGGTCTTCAGGCGCTGAATGATCTCAACAACCTCTCCTTCATTCTTTCTGCCGCTCTTTTTTGCATAGATATAAACCTTTACCTTATCACCATGCAGCGCATTATGCAGCTTTCTGGCAGACACAAACACGTCTTTTTCAAATTCATCATCAGGAATAATGAATGCGGCGCCATCGGCTGTCATGTCTACTTTTCCGGTAATAAATGTTTTTAAGTCCTTGAGTTTGAACTTGCCTTTTTCTGCTTCAGTAAAAACGCCCTTCTGGGCCTGTTCTTTCAGAATCTCCAGGATAGTCTCCCTGGATTCCGTATCTGTAATGTTCAGTTTGGCTGAAACCTGTTTGTAATTCAGGGCTTCATTATTGCTATTCTCTAAAACGTCACTTATTAATTGGGTTAATACGAGTTTTATTTGAGAAGATTTCTTTTTTGCCATAGTATATTTGTCAATATTCCGAAGGTAACACTTTGAAACGATTTATAGGTTAAACTTGATCACCATTAAGCATTGAGGGCAGTTTAATTCAATTTAACAGACTCAAAAATACAGATACTGCATAAAATGATAGAAGAGAAACAGAGAAAGATAAAGAGCGAGATTTTTATGATCCTGATCAAAACAATAATTTTTGTGCTATTGGTGTATACCAGGATCAGTGAACCTGCTTTTTTTATTCACTACCACTGGATAGTGAGTTTAAACAGTGCGCTGATCGTGTTTCTGGGGCCCAGTGTCGCTGTTTCTTTCCTCCGTCTGATCATTATCTACTGGTACATCAGAAAACACCAGTTAAAACCCAATATTAAAGATAATTTTATACTGGGCATCAACAGGATCGTATCAATACTCAATACCGCCTTTGGAGCCGTAGCCTTTATGATCTTTCTGGGAATTAAGCCGCTTGAATTCCTGACGAGCATTACCATTGTCGCGGCGGCCATTGCAATTATCTTTAAAGATTATATCACCAATATGATCAACGGGCTGATCATTATGTTCTCTGACAGGCTCTCCCTGGGTGACCACATCAGGGTACAGGATACTGAAGGAAAGATCCTTGATATTACGCTGATCAATGTGATCCTGCAGAATGAGGATAATGATATGGTCATCATCCCTAATTCTGTGATATTCAGCTCGGTGATTATCAATCAGTCGAAACAGAATATTAAAAAGCTGAGCATCGAATTTGAACTGCCGCTTCAGCTTGGTCTTTCACCGGAATACCTGGAAAGGTACCTGGAGAAGGCTGTGGCAGGCTTTTCTGATTATATCGTTTCCGGCGGGCTCACCATCAAGACGCTGGCAATCAGTAAAGATGTAGCCAGGTTTAAGGTGCAGGTCCTGTTAAATAATTATGATAAGCTGAAGGAAAGGGAGATCAGAAGAGCACTGAATACTGCTGTAATGAAATTATCTGTTGCTGATCCGGATCAGCAGGCCTGAGGGACTATTTTGCCAGGTAACCGCCGTCTGCCACAAAATCAGATCCCGTAATAGCAGAAGCATCGTCTGAAGCCAGCCAGGAAACAAGTGCGGCAATCTCCGCTGTTTCTCCCAGACGGCCCAGCGGAGTCTGGCTTTCCAGGATGGAGATCTGCTCTTTGGTCAGGTTCTCCTTATATTTTGAAGTAAGGATATAACCCGGGCTTACGCAATTTATTCTGATCTTTTGATCGGCATATTCAAGTGCTGCTGCTTTTGTCAGTCCGGTTACCCCATGTTTGGAAGCTACATAACCTGCCGCAAATTTTCGCGCTGTTTGCCCGAATATAGAGGAGATATTTATAATACTGCCGCCACCTGCTTCCAGCAATGCCGGAATTTGATAGTGCATCCCGTAAAAGACACCAGACAAATTGATGCCTATTATTTTGTCCCAGTTCCCGATAGTGAAATCTACTATATTGGCCAGCGGAGTGTTTATCCCGGCATTGTTCACTGCGATATCGAGGCGCCCGTAACGTTTAACCGTTTCTGCAACCAGCCGTTCATGTTCAGCAGGGAGGGAGAGGTCAGCCTGTATGAAAAATGCTTCCCCGCCTTCGGCTGTAATCCGTTGCGTAACGTTATTTCCGCGATCCTTATTGGTTCCGTTTACAATAACTTTTGCCCCTTCTGCCGCAAATGTTAGGGCAATTGTTTCGCCAATACCTGAAGTTGAGCCCGTAACGATTGCAATTTTGCCAGCTAATGATCCCATAGATATAGAATAAAATTTATCAGACCGTATGGTTAAGGTCCTGAATTGTTGTAAATATGTTTCTATATTAACGCCAATACGGATTGTAAATTTTACTTTAGGGAATAATACTTGCTCTTTTAATGGTTAATGGGAATTAGACCTTTAATAATGGTGAAACTGCGTCTTTTACAGGCTTATTTTTCCTGGAATGGCTGAAATCAGTTTTTTGGTGTAATCTGTCTGGGGACTATTATAAATCACCTCCGGAAATTCCTCTTCTTCTATCTTTCCTTTATTCATGACTATCATCCTGTCCGAAATATGTTTAACTACAGCCAGGTCATGTGAAATAAAGATATATGTAAGGCCGAGTTCCTGCTGCAGTGTCCGCAATAAATTGAGCACCTGTGCCTGTACGGAAACATCCAGCGCAGAAACAGATTCATCACAGATAATCAGCCTGGGCTGTAAGGCCAGGGCCCTTGCAATAACAATACGCTGGCGCTGGCCCCCTGAAAATTCATGTGGGTAGCGGTTCAGGTGTTCCGGTTTGAGGCCTACAAGTTCAAGCAGGTGCTGTACATGGGCCAGTCTCTGGCTGCCGGAACTGAACACCTGGTGTACCTGCAGCGGTTCCATCAGGGCATTGCCTACGGTTAACCTCGGGTTTAAAGAGGAATAGGGGTCCTGGAAGATGAGCTGGATCTCCCTTCTTAATTTTCGCAGTTCAGTGTTTTTCAAATGGGTGATGTCCTGTCCCTCAAAAGTAATGGTGCCGCCGGTAGGTTCAACCAGCCGCAGGATACTTCTGCCGAGGGTGGTTTTTCCACAGCCGGATTCGCCAACCAATCCAAGTGTTTCACCGGGGTAAAGCTTAAAACTGACGCTGTCCACCGCTTTTACTACTTCGGCCGGCCGACCAAATAGTCCGTGTTTTACGGGGAACCAGGTGCAGAGGTTGCTAATCTCCAGCAGGGGCGGGGCACTATACAGTTTTTTCCTCCTGTCGTCAATCTCTTCCTGCGTATAACTGTTCGTGCTGAGCAGGTGCGCTATGGGCTGATCTGCTGTAGCACCGATAAAGTCTGCCACTACCGGCAATTTTTTTAAACGGTAAAGCGGGGAAGGCCTGCAGGCGAGCAAACCTTTGGTGTATGGATGTTTGGGATGGTGGAAAAGCTCATCTACCGTGCCCTGTTCTACAATTTCCCCTTTATACATTACGGCAACCTCATCGGCGATCTCGCTGATCACCCCAAGGTCATGTGAAATAAAGATCATGCCCATATTCCGTTCCTCTTTAATTTTCAGGAGCAGCTGCAGGATGGTCTTCTGAACGGTTACATCCAGTGCAGTGGTAGGTTCATCTGCAATAAGCAGTTCAGGGTTGCAGCTCAATGCCATTGCGATCATCACCCTTTGTTTCTGCCCGCCGGAAAGCTGATGCGGATAAGAACTGAACATTTGTTCAGGGCGCGGCAACTGTACTTCTTTAAAGAGTGCTATAGTTTTTTCTTTTGCTTCTTCTTTGCTGAGCGACTGGTGCAGTATAATCGCTTCCTGCACCTGGTATCCGCAGGTAAAAACAGGATTGAGCGAGGTCATGGGTTCCTGAAAGATCATTGCGATCCTGTTGCCCCGGTAGGCATTCATCTCTTTGTCTGACAGGCCGGGCAGGCTCACCTCATTGAAAATGATATCCCCGCCGATCCTGGTATATTGAGGATCGTGTAAACGCATGATGGAAAAAGAGGTGACTGATTTTCCGGAGCCGGATTCACCAACTATTCCCAGCACTTTGCCTTTTTCAGTATGGAAACTGATCTTCTTAACTGCTGTGTTCCAGGAGCGTTCTTCCTGATTGTAGAACTGGATATTTAGATCGATTACATTTAGCATCACAAGAGCAATATAGAGAAAATTATCCCCTGAATTCCGTCTTTTGTGCTATTTTTGCGGAATGGAAAGAGAAATTCTTGATACCAAGCGTAAAGCCTTGAATATTAACCTAAACCCTAATATTTACGGAACTTTTGCTGAGATCGGGGCAGGACAGGAAGTAGCCCGTAATTTTTTTACTGCGGGTGCTGCTTCGGGTACGGTGGCTAAAACCATGTCGGCCTATGACATGACATTTAGTGACGCCATTTATGGTGCTGAGGAAACGGGGAGATACGTAAGCCAGTCACGTTTAAAAAAAATGCTCAATCACGAGTTTGACCTGCTGACAGAACGCTTGTCTGGTGAAAAGTATGACAGCCGGACATTTTTCGCTTTTGCAGATACGGTAACTACCCTAAACTACAACAAATCAAATGACCCCCATGGCTGGATAGGTGTAAAATTCCAGCTTCAACCGGGGGGCGAGCCTAATGAGATCTTCTTTCACCTGCGTTTGCTGGATACTGACGCAGCCTTACAGCAGAATGTATTGGGAATCATAGGCGTAAACCTGGTATATGCCGCTTTTTACTACCACAATGATCCTAAAAAGATGATTGAATCACTGGTAGAGAACCTTACCGTAGGTTCCGTAGAGATTGACCTGATCTCTGTTAACGGCCCTGTCTTTAAAGGGATCAATAATGTATTGCTGAACCTGTACCTGGTGGTGAAAGACTTCTCTGACGCCGCGATATTTGACTCACTGGGGAATCCCTGCCTGGCCAAAGATCTTTTGTACAAGAAAGACATCATGATCCTGAGAACTAAATACGCACAGAAGTCCCTGCCCAACTTCAGTATGTTCAACAATGCAGTGGACCAGTTTGTAAGAACAGAAAATGTAAAAAAGGAAAACCTGAGTGTGCTCATTGAAGTACTGATGTCAAATGTGCTTACTGCCAATGATGAAGTTCCTGAAGATATTGATTTGAATGCCGTAGCCCTCCGCGCAGAGGAAATGTTCAAAACCGGAAACCTGGTTATTGTATCCAACTTCGCCAGGCACAATAAGCTTGCAAAATATCTTGACCGCTGTAAACCCAAAAGTGTGGGCATTTCCACCAATATCAATAACCTTAAATTTGTGTTTAACTCCAGTAATTTCGGCGGTAACTATTCCAGCCAGCTGCTGAGTTATGTAAGTGACATGTTCACCAAAAACGTAAAGCTGTTTGCCTATCCTTTCCTCGACAAAAAAACAAACAAGGTAATTACCAGTGCAAATATGCCTGTTACACCCGATGCAAAGCCACTGTTTGATTTTTTAATTCTTAATGGATATATTACCGACATCAGGGAATACAGTGAGAACGATGTGAAAACCGTCTGACGGCCCTGTGACCATATATTATATGCTGCAAATTTATGAAAGTTTTAAAGTCTCTTGTTTTTATTGCATTGACGTCTGTTTCGGGTGCCTTTGCACAGCAGGCAGCCACATCAGGGAACCCCATATTCAAAGGCTGGTATGCCGATCCCGAATCTGCAATATTCAATAAACAATACTGGGTTTACCCAACATATTCTGCTCCCTACAAAGAACAGGTTTTCCTGGATGCCTTCAGTTCCAAAGACCTGGTCACCTGGAAAAAACATGAACATGTACTGGATACTTCAGCTGTAAAATGGGCCAATAAGGCGATATGGGCCCCTGCAATTGTGGAGAAAGACAAGCGTTACTATTTATTTTTTGGAGCCAACGATATCCAGAGTGACAAGGAAAGCGGTGGAATAGGAGTAGCCGTTGCCGACCGTCCTGAAGGACCTTACAAAGACCATATCGGCAAACCCCTCATTGATAGTTTCCACAACGGTGCACAACCGATAGACCAGTTCGTATTTAAAGATAAAGACGGGCAATATTATATCATTTATGGAGGCTGGCAGCACTGTAATGTTGCAAAACTGAGCAATGATTTCAAATTCCTGGTGCCCTTTGAAGATGGAACAACTTACCGGGAGATCACTCCTGAAGGATATGTTGAAGGCCCGTACATGTTCATCCGAAATGGGAAATACTACTTCATGTGGTCTGAGGGTGGCTGGACGGGGCCGGATTATTCCGTGGCTTATGCCATCGCTGATTCGCCTATGGGGCCGTTTAAAAGGATCGGCAAGATCCTAAAGCAGGATCCGAAAATCGCGACAGGCGCCGGGCACCATTCCGTGATCCACAATCAGAAAAAGGATCTCTGGTACATTGTTTACCACAGGAGGCCGCTGACAGAAAAAGATGGTAACCACAGGGAAACCTGTATCGACGTGATGTCATTTGATGAAAACGGACTCATCAGACCGGTAGTGATCACTAAAGAAGGCGTAAAAGCACAAAGATTAGACTAATCTTCGTGCCTGCTATATGCGTTTTTGATGACGATGGCCATCATGCTTTCCGGGTTCTCCAGTGGCGCAAAGCCAAACTGGCTGTATAAACTGTGCGCATCCTGTGTGGCGAGCATATACCTTCTCAGGCCCTGCAGTTCTTCATGAAAGAGCATGATCGTCATTAATTTCTTTGATAAGCCCTGGCCGCGGAATTCCTCCTCCACGTACACATCGGCTAAATAGCCAAAAGTGGCACCATCGGTGATCCAGCGGGCAAACCCTATCTGTCTGGTGTCTTTGTATATCCCAAAACAGATGGAGTTGGCTATCGACTTTACCACAGTTTCCATAGGGATATCCTTTGCCCAGTAAGATTGCGTGCTGAGGTAATGGTGCACAGCTGCGGCATCAATCTTATTCTTGTCGTCTGAAAAGATAAATCCGTTTTCTGTAATCTCCATTAGTTGCGCATGTTGATGAACTGCAGCGGCTGACCGAAATCTTCGCCCTTACACAAGGCAATCACTTTCTGAAGGTCATCAATGTTCTTGCTCTGTACCCTTACCTGGTCATCCATCATCGACGGCTGAACTTTGAGTCCGCTGGCCTTGATCTTCGCGACGATCTTTTTAGCAACTTCCTTATCAATTCCTTCCTTGATGGAAATTTCCTTTCTGATCATATTGCCGGATGCATACTGTTCCTTTCCAAAGTCAAGACTTTTTGGGTCCATATTTTGCTTTACCATTCTTGAAATGATAGCATCTTCGATGGCTTTTAAACGCATGTCATCTTCGGTAACGATCGTAACTACGTTAGTCTTCTTGTCGTGGTCAATGGTACTTTTAGAAGTCGAGAAATCATAACGGTTCAGGATTTCTTTTTTTGCGTTGTTCATTGCATTGTCCAATGTTTGCGCATCTACTTTACTTACGATATCGAAAGTGGGCATGATAATAGCTTTAGAATAAAAAAAATATTAGATTTAAATATTAATCTTTTAACGTTCAGGCTAAAAAATATATTATGAAAACCAGAAAACCAAAAGTGCAAAAAAAACTTGCTAAAAAAGCAGTTAAGAAAGAATTAGAATTAAGTCTTGCACAAAAATTCGTTGAAGCAGTCACCCATCTCGGACATGATGCTGAAAAAATTGGTGGTGACCTGGCAAAGGCGGCCAAATCAATTGCCGCTAAACTGGCCAAAAAATTTAAACCGGAAGAAACAGCGGTAACAGTGAAAGCAGAAAAGGTTCAGAAGTCTGTCGTCAAAGGTGCTAAAAAAGCCAAGAAGGAAGTGGAAAAAGCTGTGGCCAAAGCAAAACCCGTGGTTACCAGTATTAAAGTTCCTGCAATCAAAACAGCAGCAGATGTCATTGCTAAACCTGTTAAAAAAGAAACCGCTGAAGTAAAGGCAGAAACAGTTGCTCCTGTGCAAAGGACTAAACGAGTGGCTAAACCTGCTGCAGTTAAAGCTGTTGTTGCTGAAGTGAAACCAGCCGCTACTGCTAAAAAAGCTCCATCCGCTGCAATTCCCCCTGCTAAAAAAGCACCTGCTACAAGAAAAACACCGGCTGTAAAAACAACTGTTCCGGCAGCGAATCCTGAGACCCTTCCATCTGCAGAAGATACTACAGAAAATATTAAATAAATAGCGGTAATTCTATTGTTAATGACAGCATAATTAACATGGAATTAACAATAGAATATGCAGTTTTGAGCATCCGCTCCCTGCAGGGAATTTTTGATTCTGATCCATGACTAAAAAGAAGGTACCATTTTTAAATAGAGAAATCAGCTGGTTATATTTTAATGAACGGGTTTTGCAGGAAGCGGCGGATGAAACTGTTCCCCTGATAGAAAGAATCAAATTCCTGTCAATTTTCTCTTCCAATCTGGAAGAGTTCTACAGGGTACGGGTGGCTACAATGATGAGGCTGTCCAATTTAAACGACAAAACAAAAGAACTTCTGGGGTTTAATCCCAAAAAGATCCTTAATGAGATCAAAAATATTGTAGTCAGGCAGGAACGTAAGTTTGAGCAGCTTTTCCAGGCCACGCTCATCAATGAGCTGGCGCAGAACCGTATTTTTATCCTCAATGATACCCAACTGAACGTTGCCAGGGGAGAATTTGTAAGGGAGCATTTCCGGGACAGGATCCTGTCCAACCTCGTACCGATCATGGTAGACCTTGACAAGCCTTTCCCTGAACTGAAAGACCGTTACCTGTACTTTTTTGTCAGGATGAAAAAAAAAGCCGGCAAAAAGGATGAAAAATATGCCCTGATAGAGCTTCCTCCAAATCTTCCGCGATTCCTGGTGTTACCGGAAACCAATGGTTTAAAGTTCATCATCCTGGCGGAAGACATCATTAAATATTGTCTTGATGACATCTTTTATATCTTCAAGTATGATGAGATGGATGCCTATTCCATCCAGCTGACCAGGGATGCAGAACTGGATATTGACAAGAACGTTAGTGAAAAGTTCGTAGAAGAGCTGAAGGCCAGTCTGGATAAACGTAAAAAAGGCAAGCCCATGCGGCTGTTGTACGATACAGAAATGCCTTTTGATATGCTGGGCGTACTTGTAGCTAAAATGAAAATTGAGGCCGAAAGCTTAATTCCGGGGAACCGTTATCACCGCTTTGGGGATTTTATCCGTTTTCCGAATGTGGGTGATAAAAGCCTGGAATATGCCCCTACTATCCCGCTTAAAGTACATGGGTTACACCGTACTCAAAGTATATTTGATAAACTGGCTGAAAGAGATTACCTGATCAATTTGCCATATCAATCCTATGACTATATCATATTGTTCCTTCGGGAGGCAGCAATTGACCCTAAAGTAACGGCCATCAATATTACGCTTTACAGGCTTGCCGAAGATTCCAGGGTGATCAATGCGCTGATCAATGCCGCAAAAAATGGCAAGAAGGTAAACTGCCTGGTTGAACTGAAGGCCCGCTTTGATGAGCAGGCAAATATCTTCTGGACCAACCGCCTGGAAGAAGAAGGCGTACAGGTAAATTATGGCCTGACGGATTATAAAGTGCATTCCAAGATCTGCCTTGTTACCCGGATAGAAAAAGGCCGGCCAGTGTATTACGCAAATCTGGCAACAGGTAATTTCAATGAAAAAACCGCAAGGCTTTACTGTGACCACAGTATCTTCACTTCCAGGAAGGAGATCACACATGACCTGATCAAACTGTTTGCCGCACTCAATAAAAAGACCGTGGCAACAGGGTTTAAACACCTGATCGTTTCTCCGCTGGATACCAGGAATAAATTTTATCATTTGATAGACCGTGAGATCAGGATCGCTAAATCAGGAAAACCGGCATATCTCATCTTTAAGGTAAATAGTCTTGCGGATGAAGGGATCGTAGAAAAATTATATGATGCCAGCAACGCCGGTGTGAGGGTAAAGCTGATTGTCCGCGGTATCTGCTGCCTCATCCCCGGGGTAAAAGGATTCAGTGAAAATATCACGGTGATCAGTATCATCGACAAGTTTCTGGAACATGCCCGTGTTTTTATTTTCGGGAATAACGGCAAGGAAGAGGTGTTCCTTTCTTCAGCAGACCTGATGAGCAGGAATTTTGAACACCGGGTAGAAGTAGGCTTCCCTGTACTTGACCAGGAAGTGAAACAGGAGATCCGGGATATCATTGACTTCCAGTTACAGGATAATGTGAAGGCCCGGGACATTACCCGGATGAATAACAATAAATATCATAAAAACCGTATCAGCACCAAGGTGAGGGCACAAGTTCAAACATATAGTTACTTAAAAACAAAACATCAATAAAGATATGCTCAGATACGCTGCAATTGACGTTGGCTCTAATGCCGTTAGACTGCTTATTGCAGATATAACCCATAGTGACAACGGTTTTAGCTTCAAAAAAAATACTTTAGTGCGGGTTCCGCTAAGGTTAGGTGATGATGCCTTTTTAGATCATAAAATTTCTGAGCGTAAGATCGAAGATCTGCTGAAAACCATGTCGGCCTTTAAAAACCTGATGGAAGTTTACCAGGTGACCAAATATCTTGCCTGTGCCACCTCGTCTATGCGGGAGGCCGTCAACGGGCAGGAGATCATTGAGCGCATCAAAGATAAGGCGGCTATTGACCTGGAGATCATTGAAGGACAGCGGGAAGCCAATATCATTTATGCCAATCATATTGAAGACAGCCTGGACATCAAAAAGAACTATTTGTATATTGACGTGGGCGGCGGAAGCACCGAGCTTTCTGTGTTTGTAAATAAAGTACCCATAGCCTCCAAATCGTTCGACATTGGAACGATCCGCATCCTGGACAACCAGGACAAAGAAGAAACCTGGGAAGAAATGAAGCTTTGGGTAAAAGAGCAAACGAAATTCCACAAGAACCTGGCTGGTATCGGTACCGGTGGAAATATCAATAAACTGTACAGAATGGCAAATGAAAAAGAAGGTATGCCGCTGACTTTCCTGAAGCTGAAATCTTTGTACAACCAGCTGAACAGTCATTCCCTGAAGGAGAGAATCCAGGTATTTGGTTTAAATCCGGACCGTGCGGATGTGATCATCCCTGCTGCCGAGATTTTTATTACCCTGATGAAATGGACAGGTATCAAACAGGTTTATGTACCAAGGGTTGGAATGGCCGACGGGATCATCAATCTGCTGATAGAAGAGAACCTGAATAAACAATAGCCACATATTTACCGTGGTGGCTTACCGAAGCGATCAGCTTGCAGCCGGTAGGGTGATGGATCATGAGGGGCAGGCCCGTTGAACTCTTTGTCAAAAAATAACCGGGAGAAGACCGGTTGAAGTCTGCCCTGTAATCAGCTGAATTGTCCATGTAGGATAGCGTAAGCTCTTCCAGATCTTCCTTTTTGAGGGCTGCGGCAGAATGGACCATCCGGGAGCTGATCTCACTTTTAATAAAGATCATGCTTTCATGATGACTGACAATTGCAGTGGCCCGTGATCCATTGGTGACCAGGCCGCTGCACAAAAAGCTTTGTGGCGAATAACTGCGTATAGCAGTCATGCGGTTCACCGCCTTGTAAGCTGCCTCTTTCATGGTCCAGAGCAGCCACACCATAACCGAAGGCTCAGCTGCTTCCAGGATCATCGCCTGTTCTTCAGGTGTATATATCTTGCCGAGGTAACCTTTCCTCTGCCAGTTACTGTCAGCTGCAGCCTGCCTCAGGTCAACAAGGTCATTTCCTATCAACACCTGCCAGTTTATCTTCAATGATCTCTATTGCCGCTTTAACGGTCAGCATTTTTGCCATTGAATCGTTATCGATCTCTATGCCGAACTTTTCTTCCACGTCCAGCACAACATCTACCAGATTTGCCGAATTGATTTTCAGGTCTTTAATGAAGTCTGTGTCTTCACCGATGTTATCCAGTGCTTCCGGATCCTGCGCGTAAGGGGTTACAATAGTTTTTAGTTCTGTAATCAATTCTCTTTTATCCATGTTCGTATCTTTTAAAAATTATACAGGCATTTACATCTCCAAAACCAAAGCTGGCTTTGGCAAGAATATTAAATTGGTGTTCCAGGCATGCTGTTGGAATACGTGCCGGGTCAACCAGTTTTTCAATATCCGGGTGCAGGTCTTCGCAATTGATATTCGGGAATATAAAGCCCTCGGCGAGTTGTAAAACCGATGCCACGCTCTCTATACTGCCAGCAGCACTGATGCAATGGCCAATCATTCCTTTAATCGAATTGATATAAGGGAAATCCTTACCGGAACGTTCCAGTGCAGCTACCCAGTTCTCTATCTCCGTTACATCTTTTGATGTAGCCGTGAGGTGTGCATTAATTACATCTACTTCCTGTTTCTCTACACCGGCTTCTTTAAGCGCCATCGTGATACAGCGCTGAACACCGGAACTATTGGGGGCGGTCATCGTTCCTGATCCCCGTTGTCCGCCGGAATTCACATGTCCGCCAAGGATCTCTGCATAGATCCGGGCTCCACGGTCAAGCGCGCTTTCGAGTGTTTCCAGTACCATTGCACCTGCACCGCTGCCGGGTACAAAACCACTGGCCGTAACACTCATCGGCCTGCAGCCTTTTTCAGGCTTGTCATTGTATTTATAGGGGCATACTTTCATTGCATCAAAGCCTCCCCATATGTAGGCGCCGCTGTCACTGGTGCTGCCTGCCAGCATCTTTACCGCACGGCCTGTTTTAATGCGTTCATACGCCATTAAAATGCTTTCTGCACCCGTAGCGCAGGCAGAGGAGTTGGTGCATACCTGGTTGCCCAGACCCAGTTTTCCCGATAGATAAGCACTTACGCCGCTATTCATGGTTTGTGCTACCACTGTACTGCCAAGTTTACGTATCTCCAGGGCATCAACTTTATAGATCGCCTCCCTGAATTTGTCTATTCCTGATGTGCCTGTGCCAAATACAGAGCCGCTGTCCCAGTCGGGCGTCCCATTTGCGTCAACCGGTTCAAGGCCTGCGTCTTTCCAGGCGTCCATGCCTGCGATCACGCCATATATGATACCGGTACTCTGCAGTCCGCGCAGCTCCAATGGTTTGAAATATTGCTGTAAACGCTCGTTGTCAATCACAGGTTTACCTGCTATCTGGCAGGAGAAGAGGAGTTTCTCCAGTTGCGGGTCATGCTTAATCCCGGACACACCATTTCTGATGGCATGCCTGAATTGTGCAAGATCATTCCCGTTGGGCGAAACAACCCCTAAGCCGGTGATGACAACGCGGTTATTCATGTAATTTTGCTGTCACCATTCCCGAGATATTTCCTTTGCACACTGTTTCTCCCGCTTCATTTTTCATCACCACATTACAGTTCAGTTTTTTAAAACGGAAGTATCCTTTCTCGGCTGTTACTGTAACTTTTTCTCCGGGGAATACAGGTTTCATAAAGTCAACAGCAACCGAGGTCAGCATCACATGTGCTTTCATTTCTGCATTGCTGTCGCCATAAAGATAAATGCCCAGGCAAACCAGGCCAATCTGTGCCATTGTTTCTGTCATGATTACCCCCGGGGTAACCGGTGAATCCTTGAAATGCCCCTTGTAAAAATCAAGGTCTTTATCATATGTAAATGTCCCTACAGATCCGTTCTCGTCAATCTGCAAAAGTTCATCAACAAAAAGAAAAGGTTTGCTGTAAGGTAATTTGTCTAGTATTTCCTGTGCTGTCATGCTGTTATATTATTTTTTGTAAAGTAAATACAAAAATCGTTTACCATTGCAATAAAACTCTCTGTGCTGTGAACCCGGGCCCAAAGCTGAGCATTAATCCGGTTGTTCCGGGTTCGGGCCGGCTGTCCATGATGCGCTCCAATACATACAATACGGTAGCGCTCGACATATTCCCGTATAATCTCAATACTGCTTTGGTTTCCTCAATATCCTTTCCCAGGTCTTTGAATAATGTTTCTACCAGGTCAATGATCTTCTTACCGCCCGGATGAAAGATCAGGTAATCCATGTCTTTAATCTCCATTCCGTTCCTGGCCAGAAAGGGATGGATAACGGCGGGGAAGTGTTTTTCAATCGCATCAGGCACACCAATATCCAGCACCATCTGAAGCCCCGTATTGGTTGGTTTAAAGCCCATCAGCCCCTCCGATTCATAGAAGTGGTACATTTGTTCATCAATCATCTCGGGTCCTTCATCATCAGGATGTGAGGACATCAGCACACATGCGGCGCCATCGCCAAAGATGGCGGCGCTCACAATATTAGCCATAGAATAATCATTGATCTGGAAAGTAGCCGTTGGAGATTCTACAGCAATCACAGCTGCCCGTTTCCCGGGATTGGCTTTCAGGAAGTTCTTTGCATAGATCATCCCCGATACGCCGGCTACGCATCCCATCTCTGTAACAGGCAGGCGTACAACATCCTGGCGAAGGCCGAGAATATTAATGAGGTAGGCATCCAGTGAGGGGATCATAATGCCCGTACAGCTTACCGTAATCAGGTAGTCTATATCCTCATTCTGCCATCCGGCCTTATCTATTGCGCTTTTCAGGCATTTGGTGCCTAATTTGACCACCTCTCTGCTATAAATATCGTTTCTTTCTTCAAAGCTAAGGTCACTGAACACTTCTTCAGGCGACATGATCGAGTATCTCCTGTCAACCATCGCATTCTCAAATATTTTTTTTACTTTTCTAATGAAACGGTCTTCCTGTCCGTGCAGCCAAATATCCAGAAACGGGATGATCTCGTCTGTACGCCTTGAATAATCTGGCAGGGTCTTACTTACAGCTTTTATTTTTACACTCATAATTTAACTATCCATTGATAGCGGAATGCCCATTTCCACCGGATTAAAAAATTCTTTAGTTCTAGTTTTTTTGTATAGGAGATCAGATCTGCTCTTTTGAAGCCCCGGAGAATGGAAACCAGCCCATCCTCGCGCGACATATAATTTAATCGGAATACAAAACATAAGGCCTGAAAGAGGTAATATGCCACCGCACTCCGGTGCAGATCGTTGATCACAAATCCCAGACGCGCAGCTTCCCTGAACCTCTGTAGCAATGAAATGATCTCTTCATCCTTAAAATGATGCAGGGTTAAGGTACACAGAAAGATTTCGCATGTTTGAAGTGGCTTTTGCCGGTCAAAAATGTCTGTACATTCGTAACTGATATTCGGATAATCTGACGAAAGGTTGCGCGCATGTTCAATTGTGTAATTATTCGCATCTATCCCATACAGGATAAAATTCAGTTTATTTTTAATGGCATAATCTGCCAGCGCTCTCAACATATTTCCGTTTCCACAACCTATATCTGTGATACGGATTGGCCTGTCCTTTGGTTGCTCTCTGATCAGCAATTCAATACCTTCCAGGGTCACTTTATTACCACCCAGTAACTGGTTGATACTGGCAATTTTATCCAGTGCATCTTTTAATATTTCCCCCTCCATAGTAAAATCATCCATAATTTCAGGGGCGGTACTTCTGTACGTGGTATCTATGAGCATCTATTCGTTTACGGTTAAAATTTCTCCATGTGTCTTTCTGATGATCAACGGCAGCGAAGAGGGGATACGTACCATCCCGTCGAGTACAATATCGGCGAGGCTTTCCCGTCTTAAAATAGAAGAAAGGATACTGCCCATTCTTAAACGTGATCTGAATTGTTTATTCCAGGATGAAATATACAGTTTTTCGAGCACAGGCCTGCTGATTGTTCCGCGGAAAAATCCGGTCAGCAGTTCTGCGCAGATCTTGGCACTATGTATAGCCATGCCCATTCCATTTCCGCAAAGCGGATGGATCAGCCCGGCGGTGTCACCTATCATCAGGATATGACCGGCAACAGCTGTTTTTGCACCAAAGGCGAGCTGGCTAACGGTTAGTGGTGATTCAAAGAGTGGTGTTGTATTTTCAAAGATGGTCTTCAGTTGCTTATTCTGGTAGAGTACCTGTTCCTGATAAGTATTGATATTCCTGTGTGCTTTGAAAGTACGGTAATCTGCCAGGTAACAGATATTGATCTTTTGATCTTCTACTTTAGAGACCCCGCAGTACCCGCCCCGAAAATTATGCAGTCCTACAAGGTTATCTCTGAACTCTCCTGAATAATGCGCTTTCACGGCCAGAAAAGGAGACCTGTGCTGCATAAAAGTTCTTTTCAGCTTAAGATCAATCGCCGAGCGTTTACCGTAGGCTCCGATCACCTGCCGGGCCAAGATCTTTTTTTCTGTCAGGGTAGCGACGCTGAACTGTTCCTTGTCATAACTTACTGCACTTACTGTATCATGGATGACTGTACCACCTCCGGCAAGAAATCTTTCATACAGAAAATTGTCGAGCGTATACCTGCTCAACCCAAATCCGCCGAGTGGCAGCGTAGTAGAGATGCTTTTTCCCGAAAGTGTAGAGAACTGAAGTTCGGTGATGTTTGTTGCCCCCAGTTTGGCAGGATCTGCGTCCAGCCATTGCAGATAGGGCAGTACTTCATTTGAGATGTATTCACCGCATACTTTGTGATGAGGATAAGTGGCCTTTTCGATCACAATTACATCTAACCCAGCTTGCTGTAAATGCAGTGCCGCCGTTAACCCGGCGAGCCCGCCCCCAATAATTAGAATATCTGTTTCAAAATGCATATTATACAGGCGGAACTTTGAACAGTATAACATCAACAAAACAGGAATTGTTTAACAATAAAAGCCCTGTTCGAATTGAATCGAACAGGGCTTTAGTTTAAAGACGTTTAAATTAGTTATCCAGCAATTTAGCAGCTTCGCTATCCAGGAAGAAGGTAAGGCTACCGTCTATCGGGTCAATTAGCTGAGAAGGATAAAGCTCAGGGTTTTTGGTCTGATCTTCGATCACATGTTTGATTGCTTTAGCCTTAGCTTCTCCGAAAACCAGGAAAGCTACATTTTTTGCTTTGTTGATCAATGGAGCGGTGAAGGTGATCCTGTAGGTTGAAAGCTTCTCTACATATACAGAATCTACCGTTACGTCCTTATTGCCCAGTACTTCGGTACCAGGGAATAAAGATGCCGTATGCGCATCATCACCCATACCCAGCAGGATCAGGTCAAATGAAAGATCAGCGCCTTTAAAATGCCCGGAGATCTCTTTTGCATATTCAATGGCCGCCTTCTCCGGAGCTTGCGTAGTATCTACAAAAAAGACATGGTCTGCAGCAACGTTCAGGGGGTCCAGAATTGACTTTCTGGCCATTAAGCCATTATAGCTTTCATGTCCCGGCGGAACATTACGTTCATCACCGATAAAGAAATATACCTTAGTCCAGTCTAGTTTTTCTCTGTAATCCATGGCCAGCATGGTATACAGCTCCTTTGGCGAATTTCCACCGGTAAGTACAAAGTTAAAGCAATCGTTCTCGGCAATAGCCTTTTCACCGATTGTAATAATGTACTCTGCGAGGTCTTTAAGCAGCTCAGTTTTTGTTTTATAGATCAGTAAGTTCATTTTAATCTTTGTTTTTTAAGGGTAACGTAAACCAGTGGAAGCCGTCTCTTGCGATCAGTGCTTCAGCATCTTCAGGCCCCCATGAGTCCGCAGGATAGTTAGGGAAACTCAGTGAAGTTTTGCTTTCCCATGCATTGATTACAGGCATTAACAGTTCCCATGCACTTTCAACCTGGTCTGCGCGCATAAATTGAGTCTGGTCAGCGATCATTACATCCAGCAGCAGAGTTTCATACGCCTCAGGAGCTTGTGAGCTGTAGGTGCCTTTGTAATCGAACACCATATCTACAGGGTTCAGTACCATATCCAGTCCGGGTCTTTTCGCCTGTACCTGTAAACGGATACTCATCTCAGGCTGGATACTGATGATCAGCCTGTTTTGCTGCCAGTGTTCTGTCACTCCGGCAGGGAATACCTGATGAGGTACATCTTTAAACTGTATGGTGATCAATGAAGAAGTCTGGAATAAGCGCTTTCCTGTACGTACATAGAAAGGAATTCCCTGCCAGCGCCAGTTGTCAACAAAGAATTTTGCTGCTGCAAAAGTTTCTGTATTCGATTCCGGATCTACATCTTTTTCAGTTCTGTAACCGGGAACTTCCTTACCTTCAACCCAGCCTTTGGAATATTGTCCGCGAACGGTGCTCAGGCGGATATCTTCCGGAGAGAAGGGGCGCATGGCTTTCAGTACATCAACTTTTTTATTCCTGATCTCGTCGGCGTCAAAGTTGATTGGTGTCTCCATTCCAATCAGGCAAAGCAACTGAAGAATATGATTCTGGATCATATCCCTGAGTGCACCTGCACCATCGTAGTAACCGCCGCGGTCGCCCACACCCAATTGCTCTGTTACGGAGATCTGAACGTGATCAATATAGGTACGGTTCCAAAGCGGCTCCAGGAAGGAATTGGCAAAACGGAAGGCCATGATATTCTGAACAGTCTCTTTGCCCAGGTAATGGTCAATTCTGTAGATCTGTTTCTCTGTGAAGATGCCTGTCAGTAACTTGTTCAGCTCTTTTGCTGTTTCAAGGTCATGACCAAAAGGTTTCTCAATAACTATACGGCAATTGTCTTCATTTCCTACCAGGTCATATGTAGCCAGGCACTGTGCAATCAGCGGGAACAGGTTAGGGGCCACCGCCAGGTAATAGATCACCTGGGTTTTAGGGCCGAAGTCTGTTCTTAACTTCTCAATATTGGTTTTCAGTACTGCAAAGGTATCAGGGGCAGATACATCAACAGAATTGTAATATACATTTTTTGCAAACTCATCCCATTTTTCCTTTTTCACTTTTCCGGAGCGGGAGAAAGAGTTTACGCCTTCCATAATCGTATTGCGGAAATCCTCATCCGTCAATTTCTTTCTTGCTGTCCCAATAATTGCATACTCCTTAGACATAAATCCGTCAGAATATAAATTGTAAATCGCTGGCGCAAGCTTGCGCAAATTTAGATCACCAGTACCGCCGAAGATGACAAATATGGTGGGATTGAGGCATTTACTTGTTTTCATCGCTTATATTTTTTTTTTAATTGTCATGAAGCTATCATCAGCATTATTGCTGTTTGTCAGTTATATGCTGATGATGGTTTCATCTTATTTATTATTAAGCATTTATAGGATTCCAGATCGCGTGGAAAGTTCCTTCAGCATCTGTACGTTCAAATCTGTGTGCACCGAAGAAATCTCTTTGTGCCTGAATTAAGTTGGAAGGCATTCTTTCTGTCCTGAGTGAATCAAAATATGTAAGGGCAGAGGCAAATGCCGGAATAGCCAGCCCGCTTTGAAGGGCATGTGTAACTACCGATCTCATTCCGGGAAGGATCTCTTTCATTTTTTCCTGAACGCCGGCATCTGCATACAGGTGTTCAAGATCCGGTTGTTTTTTATAAGCCTGGTAAATATCTTCCAGGAATTCTGCCCTGATGATACATCCGCCGCGCCAGATCTGTGCGATCTCATGCAACTGCAGTTCGTATTCATAAGAGATAGAAGCCTGCCATAACAAGTGAAGGCCCTGCGCATAAGAGGTAATCACCGAGAAATAAAGGGCCTGCTCCAATTCGATGATGAACTGCTCTTTATCTTCTGCCAGTGTATTGTCCTGTGCGTAAACTTTTGAGAGGGCAACACGTAATGATTTATATTTTGAAAGGTCTCTGGTACTTACGGCCTCATTGATCGTAGGAATAGGCAGCTGCAGGTCCATAGAAACCTGTGAGGTCCATTTTCCTGTGCCTTTGGACTTAGCTTCATCCTTGATCATATCCAAAAGGAAATTGTCAGTTTGATCGTCCTTTACCTTAAAGATATCTCTGGTAACTTCCAGAAGGAAAGATTTCAGGCGGCCGTTGTTCCATTTTTCGAATACACTGTAGATTTCCTCGTTAGAGTAATCCAGTGCATTTTTCATGATGTCATAACTTTCTGCCAGCAACTGCATCATCGAATATTCGATACCGTTGTGGACCATTTTCACAAAGTGCCCTGATGCTCCGGGGCCAATGTAAGCCACACATGGATCGCCATTCACTTTTGCTGAAACAGCTTCAAGGATCTCTTTCATATTGCCGTATGCCGTTTTATCACCACCCGGCATAATGCTCGGGCCAAAACGTGCACCTTCTTCTCCACCAGATATTCCCATTCCGAAGAAGTGGATACCGATTTCGGAAAGTTCTATTGCTCTTCTGCTGGTATCTGTAAAATGTGAATTTCCGCTGTCAATGATCATATCGCCTTTTTCAAGCAGGGGCTCAAGTTCTTTGATTACGCTGTCTACAATTGGTCCCGCAGGTACCAGTAACATGATCCTTCTTGGTAATTCCAGGCTCGCAACGAAATCTTCTAAAGAGGAATAAGCGGTAAGATTGTGTTTTGAACCATCTTGCTTCAGCTTCTCGATCATTTTCGGGTCTTTGTCGTAGCCAGTAACAGCAAAGCCGTTATCTGCCATATTCAACAATAAGTTGCGCCCCATGGTGCCGAGGCCTATCATTCCTAAAGTGTATTTACTTTCCATTTGATGAATTTAATTTTGGATAGGTTGTGAAAACGTGGTATTTCTCTTTAGCGGCCCATAACTTGGCACCACCTTTAATCCCATCTCTGTTTGAGACAATATGTATATTATGATCTAGTTCAAAATCGATTTGTTTGGCATTCCCCCCTCCAAGATAAAGCTCGTCGTAGTTGAATACCGTTTTGTAGATCTGGATCACCCGGTGAACGCGCTCATTCCAGTCCTTTTTGCCTTCCTTCACAAAAGCCTTATCACCGATATACGCATCGTAGTCTTTATTTTTGGTCACAGGAAGATGTGCCAGTTCCAGATGCGGCAGTAATTCTCCGTCGAAAGTCAGTGATGTGCCGAAGCCTGTTCCCAGGGTGAGTACAATTTCAAAGCCTTTGCCTCCTATGATACCCAATGCCTGCTGGTCAGCATCATTAATAAGCCGCACAGGTTTGTTTAAAAGGTCACTGATGTGTTGTGCGAGGGGGAAACCCGCCCATTTGTTTTTTGCCAGGTTAGGGGCTGTTTCTACGACACCACATTTCACATAACCGGGAAAACCAATGGCTACCTTGCTGTAAGGGGCCAGTGGCGTAACGAGTTCATGGATAACTTTAATAACGGCCTCGGGAGTGGAATTCTTGGGCGTAGGAAGTTTTGTGTATTCGGAGAATAAATCACCTTTTTCTGTTAAGATACAAGCCTTGATACTTGTACCGCCAATATCAATAGATAGGATATGAGTGGTTTCTTCTTTTTTTTCTACGCTTGACATGTTTCCTTTTTTATGAGCATTGCTTCAAATATTCGATGGTTCAAAATAACAAATTTTCAGCCATATAAAGTCGAATCCCCTTCAATTTGTCCAAATGTACATTTGAATACATGAAAAGTCTAATTATGGCTTTCCGAGATGCAATATCACGGGTAATTTGATATCTGTATGACTTTATTAACATTTGGAAAACGCTTTGAGTTTCCGGGATATATCAATTTAGCAAATAAGAAGGTATCAATTGAGATACAAAAAGATATTTTTCTTTGACATAAGCAAAGAGATCATCAGTTTCTGCAAGCCAAGGAGCATTAGTTTCTGCAATTCATGGAGCATCAGTTTCTGCAATTCTGGGAGCATAGGGATTATCTGGCTTCGCTGAAAAAGTGGAACTGCTGTTTCGATGCTGCCGGCTGCTGAAGCGCAGCCGAGAAGGCATCGAAACAGCAGTTCCACTTTTTTAAAGTTTGTCCTGTAGCATGGTGCCCGGGGATGGTGTCCATGCGTGATGGCTGGGCATGATGGCCGGGCACGATACCATGCATGGTGCCCGGGGATGGTGTCCATGCATGATGGCTGGGCATGATGTCCGGGCAGGTGGGTTATGCATCCTGCATGGACACCCCCTTAGAGCAGCTGTGTAAAAAAAATGGGGATAGTATTTCGATGCCTTCTCTGCTGCCCTTCAGCAGCAGGCAGCATTGAAATACTATCCCCATTTTTTAAACTTAGATGATCTTCCCCTTTACTTTTTGGCGTTCTGCATCGGGTTGCCTCCTGTAGACTGTCCACGTGCTGCATTACTCTTTTGTTTAAACAGCTGGAATTTCGAAGGCTGAGACTTCCCGCCCCAGGTGTTGTTACTTTCGTCTATATCCGCCGTTTCACGCATTGGATCAAGCTGAATGGAGGCTACTTCTTTATCCTGAACGTAGAATTTGGTTACGTTTTGTTCGTTATGTCTCCAGATCTGTGCAGGTATTCTGTCGATTGCTTTTGTTCCGTCTGCGTAAGTGAATTCTACGATGATCGGCATTACCAGGCCGCCTTTATTACTGAACGACAGCTCATAGAAGAACTTGTTGGCATATTTCGACTGGTCTTCTGACGACAGGGACTCATATGGTGATTTCACTTCTTCTTTGCGCTCGGTGCCGTCATATTTCTCCAGCCCGCGGTCGTATCTCCAGTAGAAATCCTGTGTTGCTTTGTCTTTGTCTGTATAGAACTGGATGTTTTTATCATCCCTGTTCCTCACTTTAGAAATATCATCAAAGGCGTTTACCAATGGTGCATCCAGTTTTACCATTTTCGTTTTTGAGGCCGGTACTTTGGAATCTACATCCGCCTTTGCGTATTTTACTGCGTCCAGTGAGATATCACATGGGTCGGTGCTGAAGAACCATCCTCTCCAGAACCAGTCCAGGTCTTCACCGCTGGCGTCTTCCATTGTTCTGAACAGGTCGGCAGGGGTAGGGTGTTTAAATGCCCATCTTCTGGCGTATTCTTTAAAGGCATAGTCAAATAATTCCCTGCCCATGATCGTTTCTCTCAGGATGTTCAATCCTACGGCAGGTTTGGCGTATGCATTCGGGCCAAAGCGCTCTATATTCTCAGAGTTGGTCATAATAGGCTCCAGCTGATCTTTAGGGAGCTTCATATAATCAACTATTGAATAGGCTGCACCTCTTTTTGTAGGGAATTTATTGTCCCACATTTCTTCGGTAAGGTATTCAACGAAAGAGTTCAGGCCTTCGTCCATCCATGTCCACTGGCGCTCGTCACTATTGACAATCATAGGGAAGAAATTGTGTCCCACTTCGTGAATAATTACGCCCAGCATTCCATTTTTTGAGCTTTCACTGTATGTACCGTCTTTTTCTGTCCGTCCGTAGTTAAAGCAGATCATCGGGTATTCCATACCGTTTGAGGCTTCTACGCTTTGTGCTACCGGGTATGGATATGGAATAGTAAAATGGGAATAGGTTTTGATGGTATGGGCAACGGCCTTTGTAGAGTAATTTCTGTACAGGTTATAGGCTTCTTTGCCATAAAAACTCATGCACATTACGGTTTTGCCTTCAATTTTCTGTCCCATTGCGTCCCATACGAACTTCCTTGACGAGGTCCATGCAAAATCACGTACGTTATTTGCCTGGAATACCCAGGTTTTTGTAGCCTTGCTTTTTTCTGTTTCAGCTTTTTTAGCCTGGTCAAGCGTTACAATTTCTACCGGCTCTGTTGCTGTTTTCGCCTGGTTATATTTTGCAAGTTCGGCAGGAGAGAGTACCGCGCTGTAGTTGATGCATTCCCCTGTTCCGCCAACTACGTGGTCTGCAGGAACGGTCATTTGTACTTTGAAATTTCCAAATGTAAGGGCAAACTCGCCTCTGCCGGCAAACTGGTGGTTCTGCCAGCCCTGGAAATCGCTGTATACGCATAATCTCGGGTACCATTGTGTCATCGTAAAGAGGTAGTTCCCATCTTCAGGGAAGTATTCATAGCCGCCACGGCCGCCTTCAGACATCCTGTCTGTGATTTTGTATTTCCAGTTCACATTGAAAATAAACTGCTGGCCAGACTTTAATGGCACTGGCATTTCTACCCGCATCATGGTCTTGTTTACCGTATATTTAAGTTCTTTGCCCAATGCATCTGTGATTTTCAGGATTGAAACCCCATTGCCATTATCAGTATTACTGATCACTGCCTGGTCTATTGTTTTTGTAGTTGCGATCTCAGGGAGCTGTGTACTGCTCTGGTAATTTGCATTGTTGACGTTGCTGTGCTGATTTTCATCCAGCTGCAGCCAGATATAGGTAAGCGCATCCGGTGAATTGTTGAAATACGTGATCTTTTCGGCACCGGTCAGCTGAAGCTTCTGTTCGTCCAGGCTACATTTGATGTCATAATCGGCACGTTGCTGCCAGTATTTTACACCAGGGGCACCGCTTGCGGTCCGCTGTTCGTTTGGTGTAGAGAGGGTTGTTCCCAGTTGTTCGAACTTATTCCCGTGGTTGCTTCCAGGGTTATTCTGTACATTTTGGGCGTAGGAAAACTGCAAAGCAGTGCCAAGCAGCAGTAATATAGGGAGAGCTTTAGTCATTTGATATTTTTTTGTTGGAAGTCTAAATTTAAAACGTTTTTTTGTATGGAAAAAATAAAATCATATGATGATGCCATTGTTACACCAATCTCTATTAATTTGTTACTTAATTTTCGCTGGTGTAAAACCTTCGGGCGTCAGCAGTGTAAAAATGTACAGGCATCCTTTACACCTGAGCTCAACAGAATTGAACTGTAACCCTAAAACTAATACGGTAGAAGTAAGCTGCCGGATCTTTACAGATGACTTTGAAGATCTGCTGGGTAAAAAATATAAGGTAAAACCAGATCTTTCCTCCGCGGCAAAACATCAGGAAATGGACCTGCTGGTGAATAAATATATGGTGTCACACCTGCAGCTGGCAGCAAACGGAAAGCCCCTGCAGCTGAATTATATGGGGTATGAAAACGATAAAGAGGCCATTGTGGTCTATCTGGAGTCGGCCAAAGTGAGCGGCCTTCGCCGGATGGAAACAACGAGCACTGTGCTGTATGATCTTTTTGACGACCAGATCAATATCTTTCACGTGACTTTTAACGGGAACAGGAAAAGCTCTAAACTAACTTATCCTGAAAACAAGTTGCTATCTTCTTTTTAATCCTTAAATTCCGATCTGAAATTTTATTATAGAGCTGTATGAACAAATTAGTACAAACCATGCGCTGGTATGGCCCCAATGATCCTGTTAGTTTATCTGATATTTTACAAGCCGGATGCAGCGGTGTTGTTTCTGCATTGCACCATATTCCCAATGGGAAAGTATGGACCGTTGAAGAGATCAAAAAACACCAGAAACTGATCAGCGATGCCGGTATGACCTGGTCTGTGGTGGAAAGCCTGCCTGTCCACGAAGATATTAAGGTAAGAAAAGGAAATTATGAGCAATACATAGCAAATTATAAGGTATCCCTGGCAAATCTGGCCAGCTGCGGCATCACTATCGTGACGTATAACTTCATGCCTGTTCTGGACTGGACAAGAACGCATCTCGATCATAAATTGCCCAACGGTGCCGAAGCCCTGCTGTTCAACAAAGCTGCGCTGGTAGCTTTTGACGTTTTCATCCTTCAAAGGGCAGGTGCAGAAAATGACTATACTGCAGCAGAACTTGAACGTGGTGAACAGTATTTCAATGGTCTTTCGGACGAAGAAAAGCTGAAGATAGAACGCAATATTATTGCCGGTTTACCGGGAAGCGAAGAGAGCTTCGGGCTTGCAGAGTTCCTGAATGCACTTGCTGCCTATGACGGAATTGATGAAGAAAAGCTGTTTACAAACCTGACTACGTTTTTGTCTGAGATCATGCCTGTGGCCGAAGCAAACGGGATTAAGATGGTGATCCACCCGGATGATCCGCCCTATGCAATATTTGGCCTTCCGAGGATCGTTAGTACGGCCGTACAGCTGGAAAAGCTTTTCAGCACAGTACCTTCCCTGTCTAACGGCCTTTGCTATTGCACGGGATCTTTAGGGGTAAGGCCCGATAATGATCTTGTAGCTATCCTGGAGCAATTCAGGGACAGGGTGAATTTTGTTCATTTACGCAGTACCAGGAGAAACGATTTCGGTGATTTCTTTGAAGATAACCACCTGGAAGGTGATGTGGATATGTTTGCTGTGGTACAAAAACTTACTGATATACAGCATGAAAGGAACATCAGTATCCCTATGCGCCCGGATCACGGGCACAGGATGCTCGATGACCTGAAGAAAAAGGTAAACCCGGGATATTCGGGTATCGGCAGGCTGAAAGGCCTTGCTGAACTGCGCGGGCTGGAACTGGCTATTCTGAGGATACGCAATAACTAATACCGAATGCGCTTATCCTTCCGCAGGGCGGATAGGCGCATTGATCACCTTTGCAATAGCTGCGCTAAAGGGCAGCTATCGTGAAATCAGCTGCTGATAGGCAAAATCATATATAATGAAGAGAAAATGATATAAGGAAAACTGTCTTCAGCCGGATAGATTTGCAATGCGTTGCTTAAATTGCAAATATGAAGAGTTTACCGGTATTGGATCTGGCAGTTATTGCAATTTATTTAATCAGTATGATCCTGGTGGGATTTTATTTTTCCAGGAAGAACAGGAGCTCTGACCAGTTTACCAAAGCCGCGGGTTCCATTCCGGGGTGGGCTATCGGGCTGTCTATCTATGCTACCTTTTTAAGCAGTAATACTTTTCTTGGTGTTCCGGGAAAGGCTTTTGGAACAAACTGGAATAACTTTGTGTTCAGTCTGGCCATGCCTCTGGCGGCCTGGATTGCCTCAAAATATTTCGTTCCTTTTTACCGGAGGACGGGGGAGGTTTCTGCCTATACCCATCTGGAGAAACGCTTTGGGCCCTGGGCAAGAACCTATGCAGTTGCCTGTTTTTTACTGACACAGCTGGCCAGGATGGGCTCCATATTCTTCGGCATTGCCCTGAGCCTGCAGGCACTTACGGGTTACAGCATGCAGTCTATCATGATCGTTGTGGGCACCTGCATTATTATCTATACCGTACTGGGAGGGATCGAGGCGGTGATCTGGACGGAGGTGGTACAGGCCGTGATCAAAACGCTGGGTGCCTTTCTGATCCTCTATCTCATTGTGAAAAATATACCTGGCGGAGCATCCAGGATACTTGAGATCGGAACGGCAAATCATAAGTTTAGTTTGGGGAGCCTGTCACCAAACCTGAAGGAATCCACTTTCTGGGTTGTGCTCTTCTATGGGTTCTTTATTAACCTGAATAATTTCGGTATAGATCAGAATTATGTGCAGCGTTACCATACTGCAACAAATTCCCGGCAGGCATCGCGGTCGCTCTGGATCTGTGTGGTCTGTTATGTACCGGTATCACTGCTGTTTTTTATTATCGGCTCTTCATTATACGCCTATTACCAGGTAAACCCTGGCCTGATTGAGAGTGTAAAACATCAGGCTGCCCTGGAGCGCCTGCCACTGCATTCCACAGCTGCCACGGTCAAAGCAACGATGAATGCCCTGGTGCCTGCGGACTACGGAGACAAGGTCATGCCGTACTTTATGGTCACGGAAATCCCTACAGGCCTGGTGGGGCTGATCATTTCGGCAATCATGTCTGCAGCGATGAGCACCATCAGCTCGGGTATGAATTCATCCGCCACTGTATTCTCTATCGATATCTACAAAAGATATATTAACCCGTCGATGAATGAGAAGCAGCTGATGAAACTGTTATATATCACCACAGCGATCTTCGGCTTAATGGGAATGACAACCGGGATCCTTATGATCGGGATTAAAAGTATTCTTGACATATGGTGGCAGTTATCCGGTATTTTCTCCGGTGGCATGCTGGGCTTGTTCCTGCTGGGCATGATCAGCAGGAGGACGCAAAATGCAGAGGCACTTACGGCTACAATTATCGGGGTGCTTGTAATTTTATGGATGACTTTCTCTGCCGGCCTGCCAGATGATTACGCCTTTTTAAGAAACATGCTGCACAGCAATATGATTGTGGTGATCGGCACACTGACCATATTTTTGTCGGGTTTACTCCTGACCAGCTTGCGGAGGGCTGTACCTGCTGATTAGTTTTATTTAACCCAAAAAATAGATAATAATACGATGGAAAGATCAGAAAAAGGTTTTATCCCTGTGATGCTGACGCCTTTTAGTGAGGATGGTAAAATAGACTATAAAGCATTGGAACTGCTTACTGCACACTACCTTAAGGCCGGAGTGAAAGGCTTGTTTGCCAATTGCCTGTCCAGTGAAATGTTTGAGCTGACCAATGAAGAAAGAATTGCCCTGACCGCTAAAGTTGTGAAAATTGCGGACGGGACGGTGCCCGTTGTAGCTACTGGAACCTTTGGAGGCCCGGTTGCTGAACAGGCGGAGTTTGTTAAAAGGATTTATGACACGGGTATCGAGGCAGTGATCCTGATCACGAGCCTCATTGCTGCAGAAACGGATTCAGATGAGATCTTTGATGAAAAGGTGGCAGAATTGCTGCGGCTTACTCCATCCATACCGGTGGGTTTTTATGAATGCCCTGTTCCATTTAAAAAGGTACTGACTGCGGAGCAGCTAGGACGTTACGTAGCTACCGGACGGGTGATCTACCATAAAGATACCAGCCTGGATATTAACCAGGTAAAAGCCAAACTTGCTGTGACGGACCGCCCCGGATTTGGTCTCTACGATGCTTATATGGTACATGCCCTTGCCTCTTTGCGGGCGGGTTCTGCAGGGCTGTCCTGTATCCAGGGGAACTTTTTTCCGGAGCTGATCGTTTGGCTCTGCGAAAACTACAATAACCCTTTATTGACTGATGAACTCAATGCACTGCAGGATTTCCTGATCCTGAACATGGATGTGATGCATGACGTTTATCCCTATGCGGCCAAATATGCCCTGCAGAAACAAGGTCTGAACATCTCCACGTTTACCCGGCGGCAGGTAGGCCATTTTTCATCTGACAATGTGAAAGGTATTGAACAGCTGTATGCCGACTATAGCAGGTTACAGCAGCGGATAGGGATCTGATCTGCTGCTGTAGCCCTACGGCTGAACCGCTTCAGTTCAGCAGGTATTTTCTTTTATAGTCCATCGGCGTCATTCCTGCAATCTTTTTAAAGTGGCGGTAAAAATTGGATACATTGTTAAAGCCGCAGTCAAAACAGATTACTTCTGTAGGGATCTTATCCTCCACCAGCAGGCGGCAGGCATGGCTGATCCGTATTTCGATCAGAAAGTCATAGTACGTTTTTTTTGTCATTAGTTTAAAATAACGGCAGAACGAGGTGATGCTCAGGTGGCTGATCGAGGAAATTTCCTCCAGGCTGATCTCTTTTTTATAGTTGGTCAGTGTGTAGGAGTAAATCTTATTCAGACGGATGGTGTCCGACTCATTTGAGCGGTAAAAGGCGTAGGCTGAGGTGATCGGCTCATATTCATCCGTTTCGGCAAGAAGGTTCAGGATGGATAAAAAGAGGATCAGTTTCTCCATCTGAGAAGCTACTGTAGCTTCTTTCATCAGCTTTGCCAGCTTTTCCCTGGTTTCACCGCTGATCACCATTCCCTTTTTTGCTTTTTCAAATAGTTTAGGGATCAGGTAAGCTTCAGGAAGATTGAAGAGCTCCCTGCCCAGGCAGTCGGGCAGAAACTGCATCACTATGGCTTCTACTTCCAGCTCATTTGACTGCTGGTAATATTCATCGCTGCACCTGAAGGTGTGCGGCAGGTTTTCCCCAAGGAGAATAATCTCTCCTGACGAAAAGTTACTGATGTTATCGCCAATAAATCGTACGCCTTCCCCGCGAACTACGTAATGAAGTTCAAGTTCGGGGTGGTAATGCCATATTTTGCCGAAATTAGGTTCAATATTGTGTTTTATCCCGAAGGAGCTTTGAATATTGATCGGGACCTTATGAAAAAGTGGTTTCATATCCTGTTCGTGTTTCTGGAATTATATTTGGTTTTTCGCGTGTTAAGCTTCGCAATAATACAAAAAGCGATGGTAACATGATATAAAAAGTTGATAATAATTGGTAACAATGATGTGAAAGTATTGGACATATTTGTGCTGAAGTATATCATGTTACCATCTGTTATGAACCAAATAAGAATGTTTTTGCTGATGATCAGCATATCTGCCGTATCATTTTCCGCCATGGCACAAACCCCTGCCGAAACTGCAGCCTACCATAAAATGATTGACGGAAGGGCCTGGAAAATTGTACAAAAGCTAAATCTTCCTGATAGTGCTGTAGCACATAAAGTGAGTGGCCTTGTTGCAGATCACTATATTGAACTTAACGATATTTATAAGGCAAGGGACAGTTCCAAATTGAGTCCGGCGCTTGCAGATTCTGCTGTAAATAAGATGCATATGCCTTTTATCAGTAAGCTTTCCGTATACCTTAATCCCAGCCAGGTAGTGCAAATAAAAGACGGGCTTACCTATGGAGTACTGCCAATCACCTATGCTGCTTATCAGGATATGCTGCCACAGCTCACTGCCGCTCAGAAAACGCAGATCATGATCTGGCTAACGGAAGCACGGGAAAAGGCTATGGATGCAGAGTCGTCCGAAAAAAAACACGGCTGGTTTAAAAAGTATAAAGGGAGAATAAATAATTACCTGTCTGCAGCCGGTATAGATATGAAAAAAGAGGGTGAAGCCTGGCAGGAGCGGATTAAAGCCAGAGCAAATAAGTCAAGATAGTGAGTTGTGTTCCTTTAAAGATAATATTGTACAACACAAGGGGAAAATGATATATAAAAGACTTTTATCCTAACGATATATTTGATTAAAAAATATATAACCAGCATCATTTAATTTAAAGCCTCAGTAAAACAAACCCGGCTGAAGAGCGGTGAAGACGGTATTTTTTATCACCATTCTTACAAAAAAAAGCCTGAATGCCAGTCACCAGGCGTTCAAAATATTGCCAAATATAAATCGAGTATACATATGATGTCACATTTACAAACGCAAAATTATTTGGGTAAATGGCCGAAAATTGCCTGTGCCCACATAATCATCGCTCTGACACTGACGGGCCCTGCTGTTTTCGCAGAAGATACCCCCAAAGAGTCAACAAAAGCGTTAAAAGTAATGTCCTCCAGGAAAAATATCACTGGAACGGTAAAAGATGCACAGGGAAAACCCCTGCCCGGGGTTGTAGTGAAAATAAAAGGAACCAGCACAGCAACCTCTACGGACTCTGAAGGTGTATTCCGCCTCAATCTGCCGGTTGGTAACGAAACTTTAATCATCAGCTACCTGGGGTATAAAACTCAGGAAATTGCTGTGAACGGCCAGAATCAAATCCAGGTGCAGCTGCTGGAATCTTCTTCAGACCTTACCGAAGTAGTTGTTGTAGGATACGGTACACAGGAGAAAAAGCACCTGACAGGATCTATTGCCACAATTGATGTAAAGGCCATTGAGGATATTCCTGTAGGGAGCTTAACCGCTGCCCTCAGAGGGCAGATCCCCGGCGTAACCATCGCAGGCGGATATGCAAGGCCCGGAGATAATGCAACGCTCACCGTAAGAAATCCAACCTTCGCGGTAAAAGATGGCGGAAGAACTGAACCACTGTACATCATTGATGATATTTTCAGGACCTCTGATGATTTCAATACGCTTGATGCCTCCGAGGTAGAGAACATCTCCATTCTGAAAGATGCCGCAGCAGCGATCTATGGTATCCAGGGCTCTAACGGCGTAGTAGTGGTAAGAACCAAAAGAGGAAAGCCGGGAGCGCCGAAGATCAATTACGGGGTTTCCGTAGGTGCTGCTGACGCTACGATGCTGCCTAAAGTAATGACAGGTATAGAACAGGCCACCTATCTGAATGATTATACGCGTGCCGCAAAAAATTATGTTGCAGATGGAAACAGCGGTTACCTGGCCGATGCCGCATGGTATTCACCGGATGAACTGGAATATTTCAAAAACAACAGTACCGACTGGCTGAAAAAGGCCTGGCAAACAGCATATACCACACGCCATACCATCAACGTCAGCGGCGGTAGCGAAAGGGCAACCTATTTTGCCGGTGCAACCTATATAGATCAGAGCTCAAACTTTGACGGCATCAACACAAAAAAATGGACTTTCAGGGCCAGTTCTGATGTGAGGCTGAATAAAGGGCTTACACTTGGTTTCTCCCTGAGCGGCGATCTGAGTAAAAATGAACGTTTCTGGTTTAAGCAGGGCAGTGAAAGCGCCGATAACGATGTGAGATCACTCATTGGTACCCCGCAGTTTAATCCTTTCTATGTAAATGGCTTACCGGTACTGCTTACTACAGGCAATACCGGATCTGTAGACGGCACGCATTTCTTTGAAGTACAGCGGCTGAACAACTTTACCAATTCAAGAACAAACGGATTGAACGTTCAGGCTACGCTGAATTATGAAGTTCCTTTCCTCAAGGGACTGAAAGCCGGACTGAACTACAGCAAAAACCTGGATAACTCTTTTAATAAACAGTTTGGCACAAGATACAATGTGTACCAGTTTAGCATGCTTGGGGACAAAAAACATATCTATGGCGGTGACGTCATCAAAACCGTAAGCGTAAGCAATGGCGATAGGGTCAGGATCAGCCCATCTTATAAGGATAGCTACCAGCTGAACGGAACGCTGAACTATGCACGCAAGTTTGGCAAGAACCAAATTTCTATACTTGGGGTATATGAGCAGGTGGAAAGTGAAAGCGACCTGGTGAATGCTTCAAGGGAAGGCGTACTGCTGGGCGGCTTACCCAATCAGCAATATGCAACCGGAACAAACCTTTCCGATGAAGTGCAGACTGAATTTGGCCGGTTGGCCTGGGCTGCCAGGGCAAACTATAGCTATGCAGACAAATACCTTGTAGAGTTCTCTTACAGGGGAGATGCCAGCGTATACTTTGCACCGGGCAACAGGTGGGGTTATTTCCCTTCCCTGTCTCTGGGCTGGGTATTGTCTGAAGAGCCATTCTTTAAAAATAATGTAAAAGCAGTAGATTACCTGAAAATCAGGGCTTCGGTTGGTTTACTGGGGATAGACAACACCAAAAACTTCCAGTACAACAGGAATTTCTCGCTGTCTACCGGTAAAGGTGCCGTATTCGGCGGCAACTCAGACCGCCCGCTGTCCATCAATCCCAACATCGCCCTTGCCAATACCAACATGAAGTGGGATGATGACACGAAATATAACGTAGGTATTGATGCACAGTTCCTCAAAAGCAGGCTTTCCGTAACCGCAGATGGTTTTCTTGACCACAGATATAACCAGCTCACTACCCTCAGCTCCGCCGTTTCACTACTGATCGGAGCTTCTATTCCAACCGAAAATTATGGTATTGCCAATAACTTTGGTTACGAACTATCAGTTACCTGGAAAGACAAGATCGGTAAAAACTGGGGATACAATGTAAACACTTTTCTTTCATGGAGTGATAACAAGCTGATCCGCCTGGACCAGACCCTGGGTAACTACGGAAACTTCCTTGACAACACCGGCTTGTCCAGTGACAGGGGGGTGCTGGGCTACAAAAGCTTAGGCATGTTCCGTACGCAGGCCGAAGTGGACGACTTTATGGCTAAGAACCCGGGTTACCGGGCTTTCGGAGAAGTACCCAAACCAGGTATGCTGAAATACCAGGATATCCGTGGGCCGAAAGATGCCAATGGTAATTTTACTGCGCCAGATGGCGTAGTAACTGAAAATGTAGATTACGAATACCTCACGCCAAAAGCAAGTAACCATTATTCGCTGGGCTTCAACTTTGGAGGTAACTATAAGTCATTGAGTTTTTCAACGGTAATTGGCCTTTCATGGGGCGGACAGGGTTCCATAGAAAGTGGCGCCATCAAAGCAGCTACTGCTACATCAAACAGGCCGGACTTCTGGGCTGATCACTGGACACCCGAAAATACCAATGCCAAATATCCGAATCCTTATTATGCCAACAACTATAACAGGACAACAGATTTCTGGTTTGTAAGCTCGGTTAGTTTCAGGATGACAAACTTCAATATATCCTATGGAATACCCGAACAATGGGCTGCGAAAGCGGGGCTGAAATCTGCAAAGATATTCCTGGTAGGCACAAACCCTATCAATTTCTATAACCCATATGGTTATAAAGATAATACGAGCATGTACGATGTATATCCGCAGTTAAGGACTTTCTCACTCGGTTTAAATATTGGTTTATAATAAAAGGAACATGAAATCAAACATAAATTTATATATGGCCTTTTGCGGAATACTTGTACTTACAAGTTGTAAAAAGGTACTTGATAAAGGAGATCTGGGAAGTATCCCAACTGATCTTGTCTATAACGACTCTACCCTGGTTAACCTCAATGTAGGTTATATCTATGACCAGAACCTGCCTACATGGGGAGGCACTTCCACGCTCACCGGAAGTGTTCCTGCAGCGGGCGGTACGCTTACCGATGAATCTTACGGTGATAACAAGTTTATGGAAGGTACGCTGACTGTAAATGATGTCATTGAAATAGGTACCGCACTGAATGCCAGCAATAATTATGGAAAAATCCGTACCATCAATATGATGATGGCTGATGTGGATGCCGGAACCTTACCGCTGGGCACAAAAAACAGGCTCAAAGCACAGGTTTATTTTTTCAGGGCATGGAGGTATTTTGACATGGTACGCCTGTACGGAGGAGTGCCTCTGGTACTTACACCGCTGGATGGCGTAGGCCAGGATGCCAAGGATGCTGCATTACTGCCGAGAAATACAACTGCTGAATGTATCAAACAGATCACGGCTGACCTCGATACGGCTATCAAATACCTGCCGGGAAGATGGGGCAACTCTGCAGACTGGGGCAGGATCACCAGAGGCGCCGCCGCTGCTTTAAAAGGCAGGGTGTTGCTTACCTATGCAAGTCCGCAGTTTAACCCTTCAGATCTGCAGGAACGCTGGCAGGCAGCATATGACGCAAATGTACAGGCCAGGGACCTTTTAACTGCAGCTGGTTTTGGGCTGCATGCTTCCTACAGCGATATGTGGTTTACAGAAGTGAACAACCCTGAGGCAGTAATGATCACAGGTTTTAATACCGCTACCGGAGATCAGAGCAAAAAGAACAATGACTATGATAATAACACCCGGCCAGCTTATACAGGTACCCGTGGTGGCTCTAACCAGCCCGCATGGAACCTTGTAAAAGCCTATCCGATGAAAGATGGAAAGAAACCGGGTGCCTCAGCCCTGTATCCCTATGCTGACCAGACCTTTTATAAAAACAGGGACCCGCGCTTTGACAAGACGATCGCCTATAACGGAGCGATATGGCCCATCAATAACAATGTCAATTACCATTTGTGGACTTACTTTGCAGGTGGCAAGACCACAGAGTCTACAGCATCCAATACAGGCTTTTATTTGCGTAAAGCAATTAACCCTACGGTGCTGACCAGTGATGTACAATATTCAGGTACAGACTGGATGGAGATCCGCTACGCTGAAGTATTGCTGAACCTGGCTGAAAGTGCCTGCGGTATCAATAAAACAGGAAGCGGAGATGAAGGTTATGCCGGCATTGTAGCCGTAAGAAAAAGGGCTGGCATTGAAGCCGGTGCCGATGGCTTATACGGTTTAACGTCCGGAATGAGCAGGGCAGACCTCTTCAGCGCCATCCTGTATGAACGGCAAATTGAATTTGCATTTGAAGGCAAGCGTTTCTGGGACCTGAGAAGATGGAAACTTTTTGAAAGCACCCTGAACGGGATCAAGAGAAAAGGAGTGGTCATCAACCTGAAAACAGGCTCCGGCATTCCTACAGCGGCGCAGTTTGCTGATCCGAACAATGCAAACTACAGGGATAAGGTGAATCTTGACCAGGCCTATGCTAATTACTTTACCGTGGAATTCAAAGACCTCGATACGCGTTATGCGATCAACTGGCAACAGTCATACTACTTCTTTGGTATACCAACCCAAACCATTGCCAATGATCCAAAAATTATTCAGAATACGACCTGGGGCGGAAGTTTTGACCCCCTTAAATAAATATGACAGTAAATAAAATATTATTATGAAAATCAGAATCCTTCCCTTTTTCTACGCAGCAGCACTATTAACAATCTCACAATCCGCATTTGCACAGTATCCTGATATCCCCAAAGATATACAGGAGCAAAGCAATGCGTTAATGAAAGAAACCGAGAGGTTATCTGATATCGCATGGCTGAAAGCTGTTCCTGTCATTGAAAAGGAGTCAAAAGAAGGCAAGCCTTATATTCCATGGGCTGCCCGTCCTACGGACCTTCCGCAATCGCCTTTGCTGGCCTTTCCGGGAGCAGAGGGTGGCGGTGCGCATTCCTTTGGCGGCCGTGGCGGCAGGGTGATCGTGGTAACCTCACTGGCAGACAGCGGCCCGGGTACGCTGAGGGAAGCCTGTGAACAGGGTGGTGCCAGGATAGTGGTTTTCAATGTGGCAGGTATCATCAAAATAAACAGTCCTCTGATTATCAGGGCACCCTATATTACTATTGCCGGGCAAACAGCGCCGGGTGACGGTGTTTGTGTAGCCGGTGAAAGTGTGTGGATCAATACCCATGACGTGATTGTGCGTTTCATGCGCTTCCGCAGGGGCGAGACCAATGTTGGCCGCAGGGATGATGCCATTGGCGGTAACCCTGTTGGGAATATCATGATCGACCATGTTTCAGCAAGCTGGGGGCTGGATGAAAATATGTCTATGTACAGGCACATGTATAATGACAGTACCGGTAAAACGGAACAGAAACTCGGAACCGTAAACATCACTATACAGAACTCCATTTTCTCAGAAGCGCTTGATACCTGGAACCACGCCTTTGGCAGTACACTGGGTGGCGAGAACTGTACCTTTATGCGTAACCTCTGGGCAGATAACGGAGGCCGGAACCCTTCCATCGGATGGAACGGCATATTCAATTTTGCAAACAACGTAGTATTCAACTGGTACAACCGCTCTACTGACGGAGGGGATTATACAGCTTTATATAATATCATCAACAACTATTACAAACCAGGTCCCGTTACCCCAAAAGATGAGCCCATCAGGTACCGCATCCTGAAACCTGAGGCTGGCCGAAGTAAATTAAAATATGTGGTATTTGGCCGTGCCCATGTGGAAGGCAATATTGTAGAGGGGAATGAACGGGTCACAAAAGACAACTGGGACGGCGGAATCCAGATTGAAGGAAAAGACGGAAAGGTATTTGAAGAGAGCGAAGCCAAAAAATATTTTGCCGCAATGCGGGTACCAAACCGTTTGCCAATGCCGGCAATCACCATCTTACCAACACTGCAGGCGCGCGACTATGTGCTGGCCAATGCAGGTGCCACTCTTCCTTTAAGGGATGCGGTAGATACAAGGGTCATCGCGCAGGTGAAAACCGGAAAAATTACTTTTAAAGAAGGTGTGAAACTTCCTGAAACGAATTTCAAACACCGCCGCATGCCTATAGATTCTTACAAACTGGGAATCATTACTGATGTAAGCCAGGTTGGCGGATACCCGGAATATAAAGGCACGCCTTATAAGGATGCGGACAAAGACGGAATGCCTGATGCCTATGAAATTAAAAATGGTTTAAACCCTAAAGATGCGGCTGATGCTTCAGCGATCACAAAATCGGGTTATTCTAATATAGAGGTTTATCTGAACAGTGTAGTCCCTGTGAAGATCGTTAAGCCTTAAAAGATTTATTTGGTTACAGTGTGATTGGGGGGAGCCGCTTGGACACGGCGTCCCCCTTCTTTCGCTTCATCAATAAATTGCTGATCTATAGATTGTAACATAACTGAAATTACTTGATGTTGCTGATCTGAAAAGGTTATTTTAGGATCAGTTCACCAATTTTGCTGAAATATATTTCAATTCCTGTTTAATGATGTCAAGACGGAGCCTTCTGTTGTTTTCCCTGATACTTGTAGCCGTTTCCAACACAATGGCCCAAAAGAAAGTGGTCCCCAAAGCGCCGGTTTACCTGGCCGCAGGCGGAAAACTTGCTTACACACCCGATGCCCTCGGAAACCGCATTCCTGATTTTTCATTTTGCGGATACCGGGCAGGGGAGTTTCCCATTCCGGATGCGGTCATTAAAGTTGTAGTGCCTGCAAGAAAGGGAGACGCCACAAACGCCATTCAGTCGGCCATTAATTATGTATCTGCTCTGGCACCCGGTAAAGATGGATTGCGGGGCGCTGTGCTGCTACAAAAAGGACAGTACGAAGTTGGCGGTGCTTTGCATATTCAGGCTTCGGGCGTGGTATTGCGTGGCGCCGGAACAGGGCCTGGCGGGACGGTATTGCTGGGCACCGGCACCAGCCGCGAAACGCTGATCAGCATTTCCGGAAAAAACAACAAAACAGAAGAGAAAGAGCAAAAGATAGATGAAACGTATGTCAGCGTGAATTCCTCCAGTTTCAAAGTCCTGAACCCTTCGAAATTTAAAGTGGGCGATCAGGTTACCGTGCGCCGTCCCTCTACTGCAGCATGGATCGCTCAGATCGGTACTGATCATTTCGGCGGCGGCATTACCGCGTTGGGATGGAAGGCCGGGCAGCGCGACCTGTTCTGGGACAGGACAATTACAAACATTAACGGTGCTGTAGTTACTATTGATGCCCCGCTGACGACAGCTTTAGACAGTACTTATGGCGGCGGTTATCTGTCAGCCTATGCCTGGGAAGGAAGAATTTCAAATACCGGAATAGAAAATATAGAGTTAGCCTCGGCTTATGATGCTGCCAATCCGAAGGACGAAGCGCACCGCTGGATGGCCATCACCATTGAAAATGTAAAAGATGCCTGGGTAAGGCAAGTGAATTTTAAACATTTTGCAGGTTCAGCCGTGGAAGTACTGGCTACCGCGAGAAGAGTTACTGTAGAGGACTGTAAGTCAACCGAACCTGTTTCTGAGATCGGTGGACAAAGGCGAAATACATTTGTAACCACAGGGCAGCAGACTTTATTTCAGCGGATCTATTCGGCTTATGGCTACCACGATTTTTCAACCGGTTTCTGCGCTGCCGGGCCAAATGCCTTTGTTGAATGTAAGGCCTATATGCCTTACAGCTTTAGCGGGGCCACGGACAGCTGGGCATCCGGTGTATTATTTGATATTGTGAATATTGACGGGCAGGCGGCGCTGAGTTTTATGAACCGCGGACAGGAGGGGATGGGAGCAGGCTGGGCTGCTGCAAACAGTGTTTTCTGGCAATGCGCTGCATCCAGGATAGACTGTTTTCAACCTCCGGGAGCACAAAACTGGTCGTTCGGCAACTGGGCACAGTTCTCCGGTGACGGTTACTGGGACAGCTCCAATGAACAGATCAAACCACGCAGCCTCTACTATGCCCAGTTACAGGACCGCCTGGGCAGGGACCTCACTGCTACCACTTACCTCATGCCAACACCTACAGAGGCTTCCAGCAGCCCTTCAGCAGAAACAGCGGCAGAGCTTACACGCCTGTCAGCAAAGCCGGCTTTATTACTGGAAGACTTTATTGATCAGGCAGCCGTAAGGAAATCTATCCCTGCAGAGGCCAAAACGATCAGGTCTATTGACCAGATTGGCCTAAAAAACATAACACCGGTACCCAATTCGCCAAAGATGGCTGTGAATAACGGATGGCTGGTCCGTGGAGAAGCAGTAGTTACCGGCGGAAGGCAGGATGTGCAGTGGTGGACAGGCAGTGCCCGCCCTTATGCGCTGAAGGGAATGAAAGCCCATATCACGCGTTTTGTACCTGGGCAGACCGGCACCGGCCTGACGGACGACCTGAATGCCGTGACGGACAGCATGAAAGCAGATCACGTAGTGGCAATTGACCATAATTATGCCCTCTGGTACGAACGCCGGCGTGATGACCATGAAAGGATCAGAAGGATTGACGGTGACGTATGGCCTCCCTTTTATGAGCTTCCCTTTGCAAGAAGCGGACAGGGCACAGCCTATGATGGACTGAGTAAATATGACCTTACCAAATACAACAAATGGTACTGGGGAAGGTTAAAGCAGTTTGTCAACCTTGCAGACCAGAAAGGGCTGGTGCTCTTGCACCAAAACTATTTTCAGCACAATATTATTGAAGCCGGGGCACACTATGCCGACTTCCCCTGGAGAACAGCCAACAATATAAACGAAACCGGCTTTCCCGAACCCGTACCCTATGCGGGCGACAAGCGGCTTTTTATGGCAGAGCAGTTCTATGATGTAAGCAACCCTGCACGCCGCAAGATCCATGAGGCTTATATCCGCCAGTGCCTGGACAACTTTAAAGACAATTCCGGAGTGATCCAGTTCATCGGTGCAGAGTTTACAGGCCCGTTGCATTTTGTGCAGTTCTGGATTGACACCATCAAAGCATGGGAAAAGGAAACCGGCAGAAAGGCTTTGATTGCTCTGAGTACCACTAAAGATGTACAGGATGCAATCCTGGCAGACCCTGAAAGGGCTGCAGTGGTAGATCTCATTGACATCCGCTACTGGCATTACCAGGCCGATGGAAAGGCCTATGCTCCTCCCGGAGGGCAGAACCTTGCGCCCCGCCAGCAGGCAAGATTGTATAAGCCAAAGAAAACCTCCTTTGAGCAGGTATACCGTGCTGTAAAAGAATACAGGCAAAAGTTCCCGGCAAAGGCAGTGATGTATTCAGGTGACAATTTTGATCACCTGGGATGGGCGGCATTGATGGCCGGAGGATCACTAACCAATATCCCGGAAGTGCGTAACCCGCAGTTTATGACAGACCTGGCCGGAATGCAGCCGGCTGACCAGCCGGGCAATGCAACTTATGTACTGCTGAATAAAGGAAAAGCTTACCTGGCCTACCTCGCTGCGGGCCAACCTTTAAAACTTGACCTTCCGGCAGGTAATTATATTTTAAGAACAATCAATCCTGTAAACGGAGCTATTGACAGGAAAGAAAAACAGGTAAAAGGGAACTTCGGATACCTGAATGAGTCAACTGCTGAACAAGTGATATGGATCTCAAAAAAATAGGTTTATGGATATAAATAAGTTTATGAATAGAAATTTGCTGCTTGCCGCCTGTCTGATCCTCTGCCTTGCTGCCTGCAAGGAAAAAAAACCTGGAAAACGTGGAATGCAGGCACTGGCTGTCTCTGAGAACAAAAGGTTTCTGATGACTGCCGATGGTAAACCGTTTTTCTGGCTGGGTGATACCGGCTGGCTGCTGTTAAACAAACTTGACCGTAAAGAAGCTGATCAGTACCTTGCAGACCGCCGGAAAAAAGGCTTTAACGTGATCCAGGTGATGGTACTGCATACGATACCCGAGAAGAACATCTATGGCAGGCTTGCGCTGGTCAATGGTGATGTTAGCAAGCCCGATACAACTGAGGGCAATTTAGCTACAGATGCTACACAGTATGATTATTGGGACCATCTGGATTATATGGTTAATGAAGCAGAAAAAAAAGGCCTGTACATGGCACTGGTTCCTGTATGGGGCTCTCCTGTGAAAAGCGGTAAGGTTAGTCCGCAACAGGCGGGGCAATACGCCGCCTTCCTCGCAAAACGGTACCGCAACAAAACAAATATCATCTGGATGAACGGAGGCGATATCAAAGGGAGCGACTCGCTGAAAGTATGGCAAACCATAGGGCAGACCTTAAGGGCCAATGACCCGAACCACCTGATCACTTTCCACCCAAGGGGACGGTCACAGTCCTCTATATGGTTCCATTCCGCCCCATGGCTTGATTTTAATATGGTACAATCAGGTCACCAGCGCTATGAACAGGATACCTCTAAAAAAGAGACCCTGCATTATGGGGAAGATAACTGGAAATATATGGAGGCAGATTACAAACTGAAACCTGTAAAACCTACCATTGACGGGGAACCCTCCTATGAAGGGATTCCGCAGGGATTACATGATATTACACAACCCCGCTGGACGGATGCCGATGTAAGAAGATATGGTTACTGGTCTGTTTTTGCAGGTGCCTTTGGGTATACCTACGGGCAGAATTCTGTCATGCAGATGCACCGGAAGGAAGATAAGGAAAGTGCCTACGGCTCTGATGAACTCTGGACGTCGGCAATCCATGCACCCGGTGCCTCACAAATGCATTACCTGAAAGAGCTCATGCTCTCCCGTTCTTATTTTGACCGCGTGCCAGACCAAACCCTGATTGCAACCGGTCAGGGAGAAAAGTATGACCGTATTGTTGCTACCCGCGGAAAGGATTATGTGATGGCCTATACCTATACAGGAAGGGCCTTTTCGTTAAAGATGGCAAAGATTCCTGGTGAAAAGGTAAAAGCCTCCTGGTTTGATCCCCGAACCGGAAAAACAACCGTCTCCGGAGAAATTGCCAATACCGGCACTGCCAGTTTTAAACCTCCGGGAGAGAAAAAGAATGGTAACGACTGGGTGCTGATCCTTGACAAAATTTAGTCAGGATAATATACCTGCAATGCTGATAAATGTAAACGAATTATTGTGCTGAACCATAAAATGAGAAACACGCTGATCATATTGTTATTGTGCCTGTGTTCATGCTCAAGGGAGGTATATCTGTTCACCTCTTTTCATGAGCCTGCAAATGAGGGATTGCGTTTTTTATACAGTTATGATGGCTACAAATGGAATGACCTGGGATATAATTTCCTGAAACCAGAGGCCGGTGCGCAGAAAATCATGCGTGATCCTTCAATTGTACAGGGGCCGGACGGCATTTACCACCTGGTATGGACATCCGGCTGGAAGGGCAACAGGGATTTTGGATATGCCTCCTCGCGTGATCTTGTGCACTGGTCGCCCCAACGCCTCATCAGCATAATGGCCCGTGAGCCGGAAACCGTAAATGTATGGGCGCCGGAACTGTTCTATGATGATGCTGCACAGCAGTTTATCATTATCTGGGCATCTACCGTGCCGCACCGTTTCCCGAAAGGTACCGAAGAAGAAAACAACAACCACCGCATGTACTATACGCTGACAAAAGATTTTGAACATTTTTCTGAAGCAAAGCTGTTCCTTGATCCTGGTTTTAGTGTGATCGATGCAGTAATTACTGAACGTAAGTCTTCGGGAAAACCGAAAGACTATGTTTTGGTATTGAAAGATAATACCAGGGCTAACAGGAATTTGAAGGTGGCTTTTAGCAGTAACCCGCTTGGGCCTTATACCGATAGCTCTGCACCTTTCAGCGGTAAGCTGACTGAAGGCCCTGCTGTGGTCAAAGTGAAAGATAACTGGCTGATCTACTATGATGCTTATGGAGAAAAGAGGTACGCCGCTTACCGCACGGCCGATTTCAAATCTTTTACTGACATATCTGCTGAGATTGCTGTCCCGGCGGGCCATAAACACGGTACCATCTTTAAATCTTCAAAACGTATACTGAAAGGATTGAAAAAGGAAGCACAAGGCTTGAAAAACACCGGGCTGAAGTAGCAAACAAGCCGGAGAAAAAAGGCTTGAACTGAAAAACAAGCTTATCATAAAATAGAACAGAAAGAAAATAAAGAGAAAAAAATGAGATTTTTATATAAAGCCGCTGCCGTTCTTCTTTTTGCTTTGCTGCAGAACAATGTTTATGCACAGGATACAGCCCGTTATACCGGGGCTACACTTTCTAATGTAGATTACCACCACGGGCAGCTGGAACTGGCTGTCGGCGTACATAATATCCAGGCTTTTCGTGCCAACAGGGAACATCCCGAACTGGCGGGAGGGCATAACTGGACCTATAACCATGCACCTATGCTGGCGTACTGGAATAAGACATTTTACCTGGAATTCCTGAGCACTCCTGCCGGGGAGCATATCCCCCCGGGAGAAACCCTGATGATGACCTCAAAGGATGGTTACCACTGGTCTGCTCCGGAGGTGATCTTTCCGCCTTACAAAGTGCCGGATGGTTTCAAAAAGAAAGACTATCCCGGTGTAGCCAAAGATCTGTACGCAGTGATGCATCAGCGGATCGGATTTTATACCGCAAAGAACAAACGCCTGCTGGCACTTGCCTATTATGGCGTAACGATGGACGCAAAAGATGATCCCAATGACGGCAACGGCATAGGCAGGGTGGTTAGGGAAGTGTATGCCAACGGTAAGTACGGCACTATCTATTTTATCAGGAACAATGCCTCATGGGACAAATCCAAATCTGCTTACCCTTTTTATACCAGCAGTAAAGACAAAGGTTTTGTTGCTGCCTGCAATGAATTACTGGCTACGCCGCTGATGATGCAGCAATGGGTGGAAGAGGCAGACCGTAATGATCCCATCATTCCCTTAAAAAGGCCAATCAAGGCATTTAGTTTTTATCATTTACCAGACCACCGGGTAGTAGGATTCTGGAAAAATGCGCTGACCTCGGTGAGCACAGACGAAGGGAAAACCTGGGTGTTTAACCCGCTGCGGGCACCGGGTTTTGTAAACGCCAATGCAAAGATATGGGGGCAGCGATCAGCCGATGGGCGTTATGCAACCGTGTACAATCCTTCGGAATTCCGATGGCCGCTGGCAATTTCTACCAGTGATGACGGACTGAACTATAAAGACCTGCTGCTGGTAAACGGCGAGATCACCACCATGCGTTATGGCGGAAACTTCAAGTCTTACGGCCCGCAGTACGTGCGCGGGATACAGGAAGGTGACGGCGACCCGGGAGATGGAAATATATGGGTCACCTATAGTATGAACAAAGAGGATATCTGGCTCGCGGCAATTCCTACCCCTGTAATTTCAAGGGTAACTGAACCTGTGAACGAGGTGTTTTTAGCAATGAAAACAGGAACCGAACTGAGGTACTGGAATTTGTTCAGCCCGCTTTGGGCTTCTGCACAAATTGAGACCATAGGTGCTGAAAAAGCGCTTGTACTGCGTGACAGGGATAAGTTTGACTATGCAAAGGCAGAACGGGTCATCCCCTCTGCAAAACGTGTTGCCGTTGAGTTTACTGTGATTCCTGCACAGGCAGATAAAGGGATGCTGCAGATCGAATTTACAGACCGCAAAGGGCAGGCTGCCGTGCGGCTGATGTTTGATGCCGACAGTGTGTTTAAAGCCAAAGCAGGCTACCGTTACTCGGGCATCACGAAATATGAAAAGAACATAAAATATACAGTAAGAGTTGAACTCAATACCGCCACCCGTTCCTATGATGTGACGGTAAATGGAGTAAAAAAGGGAACGAAGATCTTCTTTGCGCCGGTTGCTGAGATTGCAAGGGTAACCTTCAGAACCGGCGAAGTGCGCCGTTTTCCTGATGCCGATACACCAACTGATCAGGATTTTGATCTGAAGGACGGCGGCGGAGCTGATCCCGAAGCGGCATATCGTATCGAATCTTTTAAAACACAATCTTTCTAAGCCCATGTACAGATCTATATTTAGCCCCTTACAAAATGTTCCTTCGGGCCAGAGCCTCATTTCGCTTTATAAAGAGCATGGTAATGGCGTACAGGAGTGGAAATGGCTGATATTTTTATTTTGCTTTTTTCTGCCAGGATTGCCGCATGCGTATGCACAGGAAGGGAAGGCAGGGGCGCAGGGTGGAACAGGGCAGGCAGTAGCACGTCCAACGGAAATACTGCAGCAGTCAGCAACACAAACGCTGTTCCTCTCCGGAAAGGGAAATGATGATCCCATCAAATGGGATTTCTTTTGTACAGCCGGGCGTAACTCAGGCAAATGGACAAAAATTGGTGTTCCTTCCAACTGGGAATTACAGGGTTTTGGCAAATATGATTACGGATTTGCTCCGGACAGCCTGCGAGGCAAGGAAAAAGGTTTGTATAAACGCTCATTTACAGTGCCTTCCGGCTGGAAAGGCAAAAAGATCAATCTCGTTTTTGAGGGATCGATGACAGATACAAAAGTTAAAATAAACGGAAGGTCAGCAGGTGCTATTCACCAGGGATCATTCTATTCGTTCAAATATGATATCAGCGATAGGGTAAACTATGGCAAATCAAACCTGTTAGAGGTTACGGTTTCCAAACATTCTGCAAACGCATCTGTCAATGCAGCTGAAAGGAAAGCAGATTTCTGGCTGTTTGGGGGCATCTTCAGGCCTGTTTTATTAGAGGCGCTGCCTGCTGAGCATATGGAAAGGGCATCTCTTAATGCCAGCGCAGATGGAATACTGAAGGGCAGGATAACCATTGCGGGAAAAGCTGACCAGCTTTCGGTTGATCTGTATGCTGCCGATGGTACCCGCCTTGGAGAAACCTTCAGAAAGGAATTGCGTAAAAATCCTCAGGATAATGATTCCGGCCCGGCAGGTACTGGTTCCGGTCTTTCGGAAGTCTTGTTTGAAACCCGCTATACAGGTGTTAAACTGTGGTCTTCGGAATTTCCAAACCTGTATACCGCAGTGATCAGCCTGTATGGTAACGGAAAGCTATTGCATACAGTACGGCATAAAACAGGCTTTCGCAGCATCGTTGTGAAACAGCGGGACGGCCTGTATGTGAACGGCGCCAAAATAAAATTCAAAGGTGTAAACCGCCACTCGTTCTGGCCTACTTCAGGCAGAACTACCAGTAAGAAAATATCGGTTGCAGATGTGCTGCTGCTGAAAGAGATGAATATGAACTCGGTAAGGATGTCGCATTATCCGCCTGACGGGCATTTCCTGGATGTATGTGATTCCCTGGGGCTGTATGTAATGGATGAACTGACCGGATGGCACGGCCGCTATGATACACCCACGGGTTCAAAGTTAGTCCCTGAAATGATCTCTCATGACGAGAATCATCCTTCTATCATCATGTGGTCTAACGGTAACGAGGGAGGGCATAATCTGGATCTCGATACGTTATTTGTGCAGCAGGACCTGCAGCACAGGCCGGTTATTCATCCCTGGATGGTGTTCGGAGGTTTTGACACACAGCATTACCGGGAGTACAATTACGGCATCGGCAATTATGACCATGGACGCAACATCATTATGCCTACAGAGTTTTTGCATGGAATGTATGACGGAGGCCATGGTGCCGGACTGGAAGATTACTGGAAGGCCATGTGGCTGAACCCGCTTTCTGCGGGAGGCTTCCTCTGGGACTTTGCTGATCAGGGGGTAGTGCGCACCGATAAGAATGGAAAGATAGATACGGATGGGAACCACGGAGCGGATGGAATTGTAGGGCCTTTTCATGAGAAGGAAGGAAGTTTTTATGCGATCAAAGAGATATGGAGCCCGGTGTATATTGAACACAGGGAGATCAGCACCGATTTTGACGGCTCTTTCGATCTGGAAAACCGCTTTGCCTTTACAAACCTGAAAGACTGCAGCTTTAGCTGGAAACTCGAAAAACTGGTTCAGGATAAAGTATTAACAGCAGATTCAGGTCTTGCTGCTGCCCCGGATATATTGCCGCTGGCAAAAGGTAAACTGCAACTGGCTTTGCCTGAAAACTGGAAAACCTACACGGTATTATACCTGAAAGTGAAAGGCCCCGACGGCAGGGAGTTGTTTACCTGGAGCTATCCTGTAAAACGCCCCGATGAGGTGGCCGCTGTACTTGTACCAAAAGATGGCCCTTCCGAGGTCAAAATTACCGAGACAGACAAACGTTTTGAGGTTGCCGTGAAAGATCTGCGCTTCTCCATCAGCAGGGACTCCGGAATGCTGCAGCAGGTGAGCAATGGAAAAGGGGTTATCCCGTTTACAAATGGGCCGGTACTACAGGAAGGGCTGAATAATTTCAGTAACTTCAGTCTACGGCGGGAAGGCAAAACAATAGTTATTGCTTCAGCATTTAACAGGAAAACAGCATTCAATACTTTGCAATGGACAATATATCCTTCAGGATGGCTCAAAATGGAAGTTGTTTATTTCCCCGGGGCTTACTTTACCAACTTTGCAGGCGTTAACTTCTCTTTCCCTGAAAAACAGGTGAAGGGGGTAACCTATATGGGCAACGGGCCATACCGCGTGTGGAAGAACCGCATGAAAGGGAACAGTCTCGGTATCTGGAACAAAACCTACAATGATGTGGCAACCGGCGAATACCCGAATAGCTATCCTGAATTCAAAGGATACCATTCCAATATGTACTGGCTGCAGTTCCATACCACGGGACAGCTTTTTACAGTAGTGACCGATCAGGAGGATCTGTTCTTCAGGCTGTTCACGCCAAAGAAATCTGATGACCAGTATGGGAACATGCAGCCCACTTTTCCATCGGGAGATATTTCCTTTATGCAGGGTATTTCAGGTATCGGTACAAAAACACAAAAACCTGAAACTACCGGGCCTATGGGCATGAAAAATATCTTTTATGACTATGAGAAAGAACCTGCAAGGGCTAAACATCTGGTATTATATTTTGATTTTTCAGGACAGGGAACTTCATCGCCGGCAAAAATGAAGGAGGCTAGGAATGAATAACAGGCTCACTCTTTTGCTATGCATGCTGTCGTTCTGCTTATCCGCCTCTGCGCAAGGGCAAGCAAAAACACCAGTGCAGGTCAGTTCCCCGCGCTGTGAAATGAGAGAAGACCCATTGGGGATTGACATACTAAAGCCTTCATTCAGTTGGCAGATCACCGGTAGTTCAAGAGGTATTGAGCAGAAAGCTTATCAGCTATTGGTTGCCTCTTCAGCAGAAAAACTTGCAGACAATAACGGTGACCTCTGGGATTCCGGAAAAACGCCCTCATCAGCATCGGTAAACGTGATATACCAGGGCGCTGCTTTAAAAAGCAGGATGAAGTGCTACTGGAAAGTAAGGGTATGGACAAATAAAGGCGACAGTGAATGGACTTCACCGGCCTTTTGGAGCATGGGCTTACTCCACCCGGGCGACTGGAAAGGCCGCTGGATAGGAATGGACCACCCTTCAAAAGGTGATAGCGAAACACAATTCTCAAGATTATCGGCACGTTATTTCCGTAAGGAATTTAAAACATCAAAGCAGGTCAGCTCTGCAACCGCATTCATCATTGGCCTTGGGTTATACGAACTGTATATCAACGGGAAAAAAGTAGGCGATCAGGTTCTGGCGCCGGGCCCTACAGATTACAACCAGAGCGTAAAATACAACACCTTCGATGTAACTGCCTGTCTCAGCCAGGGCAAAAATGCAATCGGAACCATTCTTGGAAACGGCCGCTTCTATACAATGCGGCAAGCCTACAAGCCCTATAAGATCAAAACTTTTGGTTACCCAAAAATGCTGATGAACCTGGAGATCAGCTATAGCGATGGAACGAAGGAAGTGATCAGCACTGATGACAGCTGGAAAATGACTGCCGAAGGGCCCATCCGTACCAACAATGAGTATGATGGCGAGGAATATGATGCCACTAAAGAAATGCCGGGTTGGAATACTGCAGGATTTGAAGATAAAAGCTGGCAGAAAGCACAGTTTGTACAGGAAGCTGTGGGCATGCCTGTGGCGCAGATGAACGAAAATATGAAAGTGATGGAAACTGTAAAGCCCGTTTCAGTCAGGATGTTAAAACCGGGAGTTTATATCCTGGACATGGGTCAGAATATGGCGGGCTGGATCAGGATGTCTGTGGCCGGTACCCGCGGGCAGGTGGTAAAGCTGCGGTTTGCAGAAACACTGCAGGCAAACGGAGAGCTGTTTGTCCGCAATCTCAGGGATGCGAAATCAACCGATCAGTATACGCTCAAAGGTGGCGGCAAAGAAACCTGGGAGCCGCGTTTCGTATACCATGGCTTCCGTTATGTAGAGATCAGCGGTTACCCGGGCAAACCCTCTGTAGCTGATTTTGAAGGCAGGGTGGTGTATGACGACATGCAGACCAGCGGACGGTTTTTGAGTTCCAATGAAACGCTGAACAGCATCTATAAGAATGCTTACTGGGGCATCAGAAGCAACTATAAAGGGATGCCGGTTGATTGTCCGCAGCGCAATGAGCGCCAGCCCTGGCTGGGAGACCGTACTACAGGCGCCTATGGTGAAAGTTTCCTGTTTGACAACGGAAGGCTGTACACCAAGTGGCTGGATGATATTCAGCAAGCGCAGAAACCAGATGGCAGTATACCTGATGTAGCACCTGCATTCTGGCGCTATTACAGCGATAACGTTACCTGGCCGGCAACTTACCTTACCATTGCGGATATGATCTATCAGCAATATGGTGACGCACGGCCCATTGCAAAACATTATCCATCGATGAAAAAGTGGATGGAATACATGGAGGGACAGTACATGACGGACAACCTGATCACTAAAGACAAATATGGCGACTGGTGTGTACCGCCCGAATCAAAGGAAATGATCTTTTCTAAAGATCCATTGCGTAAAACGGATGGTGTATTACTGGCCACCGCTACCTATTACAAACTGCTCCTGCTCATGCGTGACTTTGCGCGGCTTCAAAACCTGAAGGCAGATGCCGCAGTTTATGAAGCCTCGGCCGCCAGGCTGAAAACTGCCTTTAACAACAAGTTCCTGAATACAGGATCAATGCAATACAGCAACAACAGCGTCACTGCCAATTTACTACCGCTGAGCTTCGGCATGGTGCCCGGGAAAGACCAGGCGCGGGTGTTTAAGAACATCACCGATAAGATAGAGATCACCAATAACAGCCACATCAGCACAGGAGTGATCGGTACACAATGGCTCATGAGAGGGCTTTCAGCAAACGGGCGCCCCGATCTTGCCTACCGGCTGGCTACCAACCGTACCTATCCCTCCTGGGGATATATGGTTGAAAATGGTGCCACTACCATCTGGGAGCTCTGGAACGGAAATACGGCAGACCCATCCATGAACTCGCAAAATCATGTAATGCTGCTGGGCGACCTGATGATCTGGTATTATGAAAACCTTGGGGGTATTAAGGCATCGGCTCCCGGATTTAAGCAACTGATCATGAAACCAGATTTTGTGCAGGGCTTAACCCATGTAGATGCCAGCTATAACTCTGCATATGGAATAGTAAAAAGTAACTGGACAAAAACTACCGGGCATTTTGAATGGACGATTACCTTGCCGCCCAATACAACGGCACAGGTATATATCCCGGCAGAGAACGTTGGCCAGCTGCGGGAAAGTGGACAAAAATTAAAGGACGCTGAAGGTGTGCGTTTCATTAGAATGGAAGGTAGCAAAGCCCTGGTCGGAATAGGTTCAGGTGAGTATAAATTTATGGTGAATTAAAAATTGGATATGAGAAAGATGATCTGTTGGTTATTATTCGGGATGATAACAGGCCCTGCCGGGGCACAGGTAGAAAAATGGCAGAAAGGAGTGGTTAAGGATGAATTTATCTATGATAAGGCCAAATTTCCATCCTGTCATTCTGCAACCATTGCTGAAACGCCGGAAGGCCTGGTAGTTTCCTTCTTTGGAGGCACGAAAGAGCGAAATCCTGATGTGGAGATCTATGTGAGCCGCATGGTAGCGGGCAAATGGACAGCCCCTTACAGCGTGGCCAACGGCATACAGGCTTCCGGGCCAAGGTTGCCCACATGGAACCCGGTATTGTACCAGGTGCCCGGCGGCAATCTGCTGCTGTTCTATAAGATCGGGCCGAAACCTTCGGCCTGGTGGGGCATGATGCGCAGTTCTTCAGATCATGGCAAAACATGGTCTGAGGCCCAAAAATTACCTGAAGGATATATCGGGCCGGTGAAGAATAAGCCGGTTTTGCTAAGCAACGGGAACCTCCTGTGTCCTTCCAGTACCGAGGGAGATGACGGCTGGAAACTGCATTTTGAAGTGACGGCGGATCAGGGTAAAACGTGGAGGAAAATTACTTTGCCCGATGCCGGAAAAACAGTTGAAGCCATTCAGCCCAGTATTTTAGACCATGGAAATGGAAAATTACAGTTGCTGGCCAGGAGCCGTAACAGGGCCCTGATCACCGCCTATTCTGATGACAATGGCGAAAGCTGGTCGGCCTTAACAAAAACAGAACTCCCCAATAACAACTCAGGAACAGATGCACTGACGATGAAGGACGGCAGGGATGTACTGGTGTACAACAATGTACTGCCGCCGGGTACCCTTGCCAAGGGAGCGAGGACGCCCTTAAACGTTGCCCTGTCAAAGGATGGAAAAACATGGGATGCAGCATTGATCCTGGAAGACTCACCCATCAGCCAGTACTCTTATCCAGCGGTAATCCAGACCGCTGACGGCATGCTGCATTTTGTATATACCTGGCGCAGGGAAAAGATCAAACATGTAGTGGTTGATCCTGCCCGGCTAAGTTTAAAGAGAATTAAAAACGGCCAGTGGCCTTCCATAAAAGGATATGTGGCCCCTGTGGTTAAAGAGGGTAAATCTGAAGAGCCATGAAAAGACAATTATTGACGAGACCGAAGCTGTTGGCCAGAATGACCTTGCTTATAAAAGCAAAACTGCCGGGCAAACAGCAACTGCTGATCAAAGTATTGCTGCTGCAATTTGGGCTTTGCCTGTTTGGCCCTGCAGCTGTTTTTGCGCAAAACTCTGATTCCGAATATGCCGTCCCCCTGGCTGATGTGCTTCGCCAGATAGAAGACCACTTTAAGGTGAAAATTAAGTTTACGGCAGAACAGGTGAAAGACAGGCAGGTAAAATATGCTCCCTGGCGTTTCAGGGAAACACTGGAAGAAACTTTCACAAATGTACTGACGCCACTTGACCTGAAGGTGAACAAGGAAAAGGAGAATCTTTACAAATTAAAGCCATATGAATATTTCCGCTGGAACGTGGCCGATGGCTGGGCTAAACTAGACAGGCTTTCATCAGCTGTGCCGGATAGGGCAAGCTGGGAGAAACGTAAAAAACTACTGCGTCCTGAATTATTCAGCGCACTGAGGTTGTCACCTTTACCAACAAAACCTGCCTCTAAACCCATTATCACCCATCGCAGAACGATGAATGGTTATACGATAGAAAATATTGCACTGGAAATTATGCCGGGCCTGTATATCAATGGCTCGCTGTACCGCCCGCAAAAGTTTAAAGGAAAAATCCCTGTAATACTGAGCCCTGACGGGCACTGGGAAGGGCAGCGTTACCGTGCCGACTGCCAGATCCGCTGTGCGATGATCGCCAGAATGGGGGCCATGGCCTTTAGTTATGACCTGTTTGCCTGGGGAGAGTCACTGCTTCAGTTTAAGGAAGCAGACCACCGCAGAAGCCTGGCCCAAACGGTACAAACGCTCGGAGGGATCAGGATACTGGATTACCTGCTGGCTTTGCCCGAAACAGATGTTTCAAGGGTAGGGATCAGTGGCGGCTCCGGAGGCGGAAGCCATACTGTGTTGCTGACCGCACTGGATGAGCGTATCCGTTTGTCTGCACCAGTAGTCGCAGTTTCTTCCTATTTCTATGGAGGCTGCCCCTGCGAAAGCGGTATGCCGGTATACTCCTGCGGAAAAGGAACTAATCCTGTAGAACTTGCCGCAATGGCTGCACCAAAACCACAGTTGATTGTCTCTGACGGGCAGGACTGGACAGCACAATTTCCTGAACATGACTATGCTTACCTGCAAAAGATATACGGGTATTACGGCGCGGCCGGTAAAATACAGAATGTGCACCTGCCTGAAGAAGGGCACACCTTCGGGTTCTCTAAAAGGAAGGCACTTTATGATTTCCTGATACAGCAATTTGCACTCAACGGGGCGAAGGTGAAGGACGGAAGGGGTAACTATGATGAATCCCCGGTTAAAGTTGAAGAAGCACCCGAATTATATGTTTTTGGTAAAAACGGGGAAAACCTGCCCAAAAATGCAATAAAAGGCTTTGACCAGCTTGAAAAACTATTTGAAAATTACAACTGATTTGTTATGGACAATTTAAACAGACGTCGTTTTATCAGAAATTCAGCTTTGCTGACAGCTGCATTGCTGGTACCTGATTTTTGGAACACAGTTTCTGCAAAAGGTACCGGACAGCGGTATAAGATTGCCGTCATTGACCTGATGATCCTGAAAAGGCAGAAACTTGGGGCTATCGGACTTACAAAAGAGATTGGAGCGGACGGGGTAGAGCTGGATATGGGAGGTTTGGGGAACCGTGATACTTTTGATAATAAACTGGCCGACCCCGTGATCAGAAAAGAGTTTATGGACAAAGCCAAAGAACTGAATATAGAAATCTGTTCTCTCGCTATGACAGGCTTTTACGCACAATCCTTCGCCACCCGGCCCACCTATCAGCAGATGATAGGCGATTGCATTGCTACGATGAAGGTTATGAACATAAAGACTGCCTTTTTGCCTTTGGGGGTCAATGGTGACCTCATAAAAAATCCCGAACTGAGGCCTGCCATTGTTGAGCGGTTGAAGGTTGCAGGTGAAATGGCCGGGAAAGCCGGAGTAGTGATCGGTATAGAAACGGCATTACCCGCCGCCGAGGAGTTAAAACTACTGAATGATGTGGGTTCCAAATCCATACAGATCTATTTCAATTTTTCCAACCCGCTGAAAGAAGGCCGGGACCTGATCAAAGAATTACAGATCCTGGGCAGGAAACATATCTGCCAGATCCATTGTACCGATGAGGACGGGGTATGGCTGCAGGACAATACCCGCCTGGATATGCATAAAGTAAAAGCGGCACTCGATCAGATGAAGTGGAAGGGTTGGCTGGTGATCGAAAGATCAAGGGATTCCAAAAATCCGAAAAGCGTGAAGGAGAATTTCGGGGCGAATACAAAGTATTTGAAATCAGTTTTTCAGG
>Ga0247730_1000186_pt1 | contig 60369 bp, 60 predicted proteins | sample UWRJL073202C2_FD_180959 | JGI IMG/M metagenome (GOLD analysis project Ga0247730, IMG submission 180959) | Plant litter microbial communities from Arlington Agricultural Research Station in Wisconsin, United States - UWRJ-L073-202C-2 | ecosystem: Environmental > Terrestrial > Plant litter >... | reverse complement strand
TGATGCGCGACCAGGCCGCCCAGCTCGCCAGCCTCGCGCCGGTGCTCGGCAAGCAGCTCGCCTACGGCGACGTCGGCTGCCTGCAGTGGCCCGTGAAAGCCGCGACCGAGCGTCCCGTCATCCACGCTGCCGGATCGGCCGACATCCTCGTGGTCGGCACGACCAACGACCCGGCCACGCCCTACTCGTGGGCCGAGGCGCTCGCGAGCCAGCTCGACAACGGCCACCTCGTCACCTACGACGGCGAGGGCCACACGGCCTATAACAAGTCCAATTCCTGCGTAGACGACACGGTCGACAACTTCTTCGTCGACGGCACCGTGCCCGCATCCGACCCACTGTGCTGAACAGACGCGACCGCGCAAACTTGCGCACCGTGAAAGAATATTGACATGAAAACGGATGCCCCGGAGCTCGGCCTGCGCGAACGCAAGCGACTCGCCACCCGCCGCGCCATCCAGTTCGCGGTTCTCGAGCTCGTCGCCGAGCGCGGTCTCGAAAACGTGACGGTCGACGAGATCAGCCGGGTAGCGGATGTCTCTCCGCGCACGTTCTTCAACTACTTCACGTCGAAAGAAGAGGCGATCGTGGGCGAATCGCCCGCGCTGCCGGCAGACGCCAAGGTCGCCGAGTTCGTAGACGCGGGGCCGAGCGGCAACCTGCTCGACGACCTCGGCGAGATGATCGCGGGATCGAGCGAGGACATTCCCGACGATTTCGAACTCTTGACCCTGCGTCGCAAACTGATGAAACAGCATCCGCAGCTCTTTGCCCTTCGTATGGCGACGATGCGCACTTTCGAAGAGCAACTGGGCTCCGTCGTCTCGCGACGGCTCGTCGCCGACGAGCCCGCTCTCGCCGACGATCCCGCGGAACTCGCGCAGCGTTCGCGGCTCGTCACCTTCGTCGCTTTCGGCGCCATGCGCCACGCCTGGTCACGGTGGGCAGACGCCGGTGGAGGTCCGAAAGAGCTCGCAACGTTCTTGCGGGACTCGTTCGGCCAACTCAACCGGCTGCTTGTGCCAGCAGAGGTCAAATGATCGGCTAAGCTTTCATGCTGTGCCTAGGGAAACCCAGTCACTCGCCGCCTTAGCTCAGTTGGTAGAGCATCTCACTCGTAATGAGAAGGTCGTCAGTTCGATTCTGACAGGCGGCTCCACAAAAATTTGTGCCATCACTGGGATGCAGCCGCGCTCACCCGGCTCGCCTCGCTCTCAGGTTGCGGGTTTGCCCATATTTTGCCCACATTCGTATTCCGGGCGCGCTGATCGAGGGCGTCCGCAACCGCGTCTAAGTCGTCGTCGAACGGTTGCTGTAGATATCAAGCGCTATGTATTGGTGTGGATCGTCCGCTCTGAGGTCGCTAGTGGGCGTCCTTGAATAGGGTGCAGACCCACCAGGGCCCAAGCCCGGTTGTCGCGCAAGCCATGGCTTGCGAGACGCCTCGTCGACATTCAGGAGACTGACATCAGTCGACCCAGAACCGCGCGCTTCTGAAATTCTCACAACTGTGTGTCGCCGGGTCGGTGGGGCTACTCAGGCGACCGGGTCTCTGAGGATCGTGCGGAGTGTGTCTTGTGGGGTGGTTCGGGTGAAACCGTCCAGGTGGATCTCGTGGTGCGGTCCGGCGCGGTGCAGATCCCGTCGTTGCGCATAGTCTCCGAGGCGCTCGAGGGTGGCGAATTCCTCCGAGAACGGTCCGTGGTGCATGACCTGGACGACTTTCTGCGCGGGGATCGTGAACGGCGTCACCTCGTCTGCGCCGGTGTCCGCGGCGCTCGCCGCGCGGGTGCGTGCGGTAGCGATCTCTGCCTCGGTGGTGCCTTCCGGGATCTGCGCTAGGACCCGGTAGAGGAGGGAAGGAATTGGATTCACGCTGTAAAAGTCGGCGATCTCCACAGGCGTTGAAGTCTCCGGATACCAGAACTGGATTTCCACGACAGGGGTCTCGTCGGTCCGGTTGAGGATCCGGGCGATGTCGGCGACCAGGATCTTCTTGCGGTAGAACTCGTCGCTGCCTGGGGCGCCGTCGCCGAGGACGGCGACGTAGTGCACGTCAGGGGTCTGCACGTGTTCCGGGGAATCGGACGCATGCAGGTGTTCGGTCATCTGGGCGGTGGTCATGACTTGCTCCTCAATATCGAGTCGGGTGGTTCGGGGTTGTCAGGTCAGGTCAGGTCCGGTTCGGCGGGAGCGCGCGCGGAAGACGCCGCGCTAGCCGGGAAAACCGCCATTGCGCGACGCACCATGGCCAGCAGCGACTCGCGGGATGCGCCGTCGGCGGCGCGGATCGCGAAGCCGCTGGAGATCGTGATCAGGAATGTTGCGAGCTCGTTTGGGTCGTCGTCCGGTGCGAGGTCGCCCTCGTCGACGGCACGGCGGAACCTGTCAGCGAAGAGCGCCTCGATAGCCGCTCGGTTCTCTGACAGCAATCCCGACTGCGAAGACCCTTCCGTCGCCACCGCGGCCTGCACCGACAAACACCCTGGGGGCAGTCCGGGCCTGGTAACAGCCACTGCGTTGCCGAGGAGAAACGCGGACGCCACCTCATGAGCGGTCGGCAGCGCGAGGGCCGTCGTGACGTAACCCATGTTGCGATCCACGTAGCGGCGCAGCGCAGTCTGGAACAACTGCGCTTTATCGCCATAAGCCGCGTAGAGACTCGGCCGGTTGATGCCCATCGCCTCGGTCAGCTCGGACAGGCTCGCCCCGTCGAAGCCGCGCCGCCAGAACACATCGACCGCGGAATCCAGAGCGAGGTCCACGTCGAAACCGCGGGGTCGGCCTGAAACAGCCACAGCCAGCCTCCTTCCGGTTATTTACCAAGTGGTACAGAAGTTCATCGTGTCACAGTATCCGCTCGCTGGCAACGTCATTTCGAGTTTTGTCGAGTGTCGATCTCGGCTGACAGGGCCGATATGCGGCGATTGCGTGGGCCAGCCGTAAGACGGCTTTTACTGCTGCCGCGGGAGTCCATGTCTGACTTGGTGCGACGCCAGACGTGCTCCGCGCATCCGCAACGGCCGCAGCGAAGTCCTGTGCGACCGCCGTTCGTCACGGTTGTGCCCGAATGATCTCAGGTGTCGGTTTTGCGCGTCGGCCGGGGCCCCGCCCATCGGGCCCTCCATCTCGGGGATGCGGCGGGGTCAACCCGACTTGGCGAGGCTTGTGACGAGGTTGATCGCGACCGCGACGACGATGGTTCCGAATAGGTAGGCGAGCAGTTCGTGCCCGAGAGCGATGCGCCTGGAAGCGGTGGACGATTCGTCGACGTTGCTGGCGTTGTAGGCCATGCCGATGGAGAACGCCGCACACGCGAAATCGCTGTAGGAGGGGTCTTCCTTTTGATTGAACTGGAAGCGGTGACGGTCGTCGTGGTAGTACATCCGCGCGTATTTGAACGCGTAGACGGTGTTGATGAGCGCCCAGGATACGACGACGGCGATCATGGCCAGGACTATGGCGAGGACGCCGATGGTGTCCTGGTGCTGGCTGCGCAGCAGTGCGAAGACGACGAAGAGAAGGCTGACGAACGTAGTACCGATGATGAGGCTGTCGACGAGGCGGCGGGACCGTCCTTCGTGCAGTGCGAGTTCCCGTGTCGCTTCCGGGCCGGCGTTCCACGCCTTGCCCCACGCCCAACTAAGGAAGACGGTGCCTGCCGCGACCCACCCGACTAGTGGCGCAAGTTCGGCGGCATCGAGGACTACGGAGACGAGCGCCAGGACGATCCCGGCGAGGACTGAAGTGAGAACTTTGCGATCAATATGCGACATCGTGCCGATCCGTCCTCCCGCACTAGCGGGGTGTAGTGGCGATTTCGTGGTCGTCTCGGAGGAGGCCGCACCTGTCAGGAAGAGCCGTCGGTTCTGGTACCGCACTGTAACCCCGCGCAGAACTTGTCGCTTATGGGGTAGGCGGCGACGCGTTTCGGTGGTGGAGTTGGAAGGGGCCGAGCGGGCGCGATTGTTTCGTCGACGGGACGCGTGTCGAATTGTCGGGGTCGTAGGCGGCCGAGTACCTTTCAGACGCATATTGACCGCGCGCCGCCGTTCTCCGGCATCCCCTGACCGGCTCACGAAGACCACCCGATAGTCATCTCCTCATGCGCGAAATTAGCAAGATGTTTATGGGGTCTTGTGGGAGCTCGCGTCCGGGGTCACTGTTGAACGGCGGAGGAGAGGCTCGATCGAGTGCCGAGGCGACACCCCCTCCCGCCCCGCTTTCGCTGTCCTATTGATACGCACTGCTGCGACAAAGGAGTCAGCGATGAAGAGCGAAACTATGAGTGGATCCGATTCCACATCCGGCATTTCCGAATGCCTAGGCGCCACAGAAGGCACCCCATGAATCGCCGGACTGTCGGCGTCACGGCCGCGGCCATCGCCGGTGGAGCAGCAATTCTTATCGCCCAGGGGCGGTTCCGGTCTCCGTCCGGAGCAGGAGAGGCTGCGGACCCGCGGTCGCGCTGGCGGTCGGTGACCGTGAACCGAACCGCCGAGGAGGTAGCAGCAGGCGGGCAGGTGGACGAGATGCACAGCGCACTGGGCGGAGATGTCGAGATCGACCTGCGCACGGCTCCCGGCGACAAAGGTACCGAACTCCGGGCCCGTCTTCGGGCGGAAGGTCCATCCGCAGATGACTCGCGCCGGGGTGCCGACCACGAACGGGAGCGTACCCGGCAACTGCGTCGTGCTCTGCGCGAGGCCAAGCAGATGATCGAGGTCGGGGAGGTACTCCGGGTCGACCCGACGCCGCACGGTCGCCGTAAAACGACACCGTTCGGCGCGGCCGTCGAGTTCGCCACCGACCGCGGGCCCGAGGAGGGACTGCTATGAAAGCGCTGTGCTGGGCCGGGGTCAACGAAGTCGACGTGGAAACCGTCGACGACCCCACGATCCTGAACGACCGGGACGTCATCGTAAAAGTGCGTCTGAGCACGACCTGCGGGTCGGACCTGCATCTGCTCGGCGGATACATCCCGACCATGCGGGCGGGGGACGTCCTAGGTCACGAGTTCATGGGCGAGGTAGTTGAGATCGGCCCGGCGGTGAAGAAACACCGCGTCGGGGACCGGGTCGTGGTGTGCTCGTTCATCGCCTGCGGACAGTGCTGGTACTGCACGCACGACCTGTATTCGCTCTGCGACAACGGCAACCCCAATCCCGCGATCACCGAGACGATGTGGGGCTCGCCCATCGGCGGCTGCTTCGCCTACAGCCACGCCCTCGGCGGCTTCGCCGGCAGCCATGCCGAATACATCCGGGTGCCCCTCGCCGACCAAGGCGCTTTCCCGGTGCCCGACGGAGTCTCGGACCTTTCTGCGCTATTCGCCTCCGATGCCGCCCCGACCGGATGGACCGGGGCAGACCTCGCCGGAATCACACCCGGCGACACCGTCGCTGTCTGGGGCGCTGGCGGAGTCGGGCAGATGGCCGCCCGAGCCGCGATGCTGCTGGGCGCGGAACAGGTTATCGTCATCGACCGACTACCCGAACGTCTGGAACAGGTGCGGACATTCGTGGGCGCAGAGACCATCGACTACTCCAGCGACAACGTGCAGTCGGAACTGAAGGAACGCACCGGAGGCAGAGGCCCCGACGTCTGCATCGAGGCGGTGGGCATGGAAGCGCACGGCACTGGTCCCGCCTACCTGTTCGACCAGGTCAAGCAGCAGCTCCGCCTGCAGTCCGACCGGCCCACGGCTCTCCGCGAGGCGATCTATGCCTGCCGCAAAGGCGGCAGCCTGTTCGCATTGGGCGTCTTCGGAGGCGTCATCGACAAGTTCCCGTTCGGCGCCGTTATGAACAAGGGGCTCACGCTCCGCGGAGCCCAACAGCACGGCCACCGCTACATACCGACGATCCTCGAACGTATAGCTGCCGGTGACATCGACACCGAGCACCTCGCCACCCACATCCTTCCCCTTTCCGACGGGCGACGCGGGTACGAGATGTTCAAGAACAAGGAGGACGGCTGTGTACGGGCCGTCTTCCAGCCGGCATCGTGACGTCCGCAACGACGCGGACACCGAACGAAACAGAGAAGACAGGAGAAAGACAATGAAGGCAGTCGTGTACGACGGTCCGCGGAAAGTCAGTCTGACAGAGGTGCCAGACGCGCGGATCGAAAGGCCCACCGATGTGCTGGTCAGGATCACCACGACGAACATATGCGGGTCCGACCTGCACATGTACGAGGGGCGCACCGACTTCGAGACAGGCCGCTGGTTCGGCCACGAAAACCTGGGGCAGGTCATCGAGATCGGGGACGCGGTCGACAAAGTCCGTGTGGGCGACTATGTCGTCATCCCCTTCAACGTGGCGTGCGGGCACTGCAAGAACTGCGAACGCGGGTACACCAATTACTGTCTGACCGCGCAGCCGAACCGGGAATGGGCCGGGGCCGCCTACGGTTTCGCAGACATGGGCCCGTGGGCGGGCGGCCAGGCGGAGCTACTGCGGGTGCCGTGGGGCGACTTCAACTGCCTCCGCCTCGGAGAAGACGCCGAGGAGCGGCAGAACGACTACGTCATGCTCGCCGACATCTTCCCCACCGGCTACCACGCGACCGAACTGGCCGGCGTGCAACCCGGCGACCAGACCGTGATCTACGGGGCGGGACCCGTAGGATGCATGGCCGCCTACTCCGCCATCCTCAAGGGCGCCAGCAGGGTGATGGTGGTCGACCGTCACCCCGACCGATTGAAAAAGGTGGAAGAAATCGGGGCGATCCCGATCGACGATTCCGCCGTCGACCCGGTCGAGGCCGTGAACGAGATGACGATGGGCCTGGGGGCGGACAACGGCTGCGAGTGCGTCGGCTACCAGGCGCACGACCCGGACGGTGTGGAGCACCCGAACGAGACCCTTAACCGGCTGGTCCGGTCGGTGCGTTTCACCGGCGGCATCGGTGTCGTCGGCGTCTTCGTGCCACAGGACCCCGGCGGGCCGGACGACCTCGCCAAGAACGGCCAAGTCGTTTTCGACTTCGGCGAGTTCTGGTTCCGGGGCCAGACCATGGGCACCGGCCAGTGCCCAGTCAAGCGGTACAACCGGCGCCTCCGCGACCTTATCGCGGGCGAAAAGGCGAAGCCGTCATGGATCGTGAGCCACGAACTCACCCTCGAGGACGCACCGGACGCATACGAGCACTTCGACGACCGCGACGCGGGGTGGACGAAAGTCGTCCTGCACCCGGACGCCTCACCGGTGGGGGCGTGACATGGCCGGGCAATTGGAGGGAATCCGGGTCGCCATCCTCGCGGCGGACGGCGTCGAACGGGTCGAACTCGAGAAACCGAGACAGGTCCTGGACTGGGCGGGCGCCCTGACAACCCTGCTTTCTCTCGACGACGGAGAGATCGCGGCACGCGACCACGATCTGGACGACGCCGGAGTCTTCCCGGTGGACGGCCGGGTCAGCGACACCACCCCAGACCAGTTCGACGCCCTGCTCCTCCCCGGAGGGACGGTCAACCCGGACAAACTCCGGATGGACCCGGCAGCTGTCGCATTCGTCCGCGACTTCGTCGACTCCGGCAGACCTGTCGCGGCGATATGCCACGGCCCCTGGACGCTGGTCGAAGCCGACCGCCTGCGCGGGCGCCGGCTGACATCGTGGCCCAGCATCCGCACCGACCTCCAAAACGCGGGCGCGGACGTCGTCGACGAAACTGTCGTCACCGACGGTAACCTCACCACCAGCAGGTCACCGGACGACCTCCCCGACTTCTGCGACCGCATCGTGGAGCAGTTCGCGAAGCAAACGCACGGGCAATGAGCGGGACCCGCCGGGTGAACTCGCGGACTCACTCGGCGGGTCCGCCCGCGCCCGGCGAAATCACTAGCCGCCCACCGAAGGCCGCTGGTGTCAGTCCTCCGGAGAGGTGTTCCACCCCATCCAGTCCGTTATCGAAGCGCGCACGCTGACTCGCGGTCGAGTGCGGTTGTCGTACGGCGCTCCGACGTAATGTTCGGAGAGCGCGTCGATGTCGGACATGTGCGTGTCGTCCATGATTTCGACGACATCGAGGCGGAGTGCGACGTGGGTGTACCAGTTGCCGGCGTCGAGGACGTCGAGCGCGAATCTCGGGTCGCGGCGCAGGTGCCGTAGTCGGACTCGCTCGGCGTCGAGGTTGACCAGGATGCGACCGTCAGGCTCGAGCTGATACCAGGTGGCTACCGTGACCGGGCGCCCGTCTTTCGTGGTGGTCGCCATGACGGCCGGATTCGGTTTTTCAAGGAAATGTTGGAGCGAAACGGGCAAGTCAGTGGGCATGAGCCGAGGATCCTTCCGAGAGCGTTTGATTAGACGATGACAAGACCAGTGCCTTGATGCTGCCCCGCTGCAATGGATAATCCGCTCAGGCGCTCCGCCACGAGACGTCTTTGACGGAACACTCAGCGCCCCGGCCAGCAGTCATAGCGGCCGCTGTCATACCGCGCGGAGGCCGTGTGAACACCGACGCCGCACATGCGGACCGTTCGCACCGACCGCGGCGGAGCATCCGTGGCTGTAGATTGAGCCATGAATTTCAGCCGAACACGGTGTCGCAGGCCGGTCGGTGGGGAGGATACGAGTGTTTGATCGGATCGATGCGGTGCTGTTCGACGTCATCGGAACGTTGGTCGACGAGCGCGAGACGTGGACGCGCGCGTCCGAGCGGGTCGTCGCCCAGACAGGTTTGAGCTCCGCCGCTGTTTTCCGACGTCGTTGGGTCAAAATCCTCGACGCCCGGATGAGCGCCATCGCAACCGGGCAGGCCCCGTGGGTGGCGCACAGCCAGCTCATCGCCGAATCCGCACGAGACGCCGTTAGCAGCTTGGGTGGCACCGAGTCCGACTTGCACACTGCCCTCATCGCCTCGCTGGACCGAGACTACCCAGCATGGCCGGACGTTCCGGAGGCGACCGCAGCGCTCAGGCGGCATCGACTTGTCGCCGGTCTGAGCAACGGCGATGTCGACTCGCTGGCACGACTGGCGAACACCAACGGGATCAGCTGGGATATCGTTCTGTCCACCGGAGCCGTGCGGACATACAAGCCCGCGCCCGCGGCCTACGACTACGCGATCCGATCACTGCAGATCGATCCCACCCGGGCACTCTTCGTCGCATCTCACCCCTGGGATCTGAGAGCAGCCGCCCAGCACGGGTTCCTCACCGCCTACATAGCGCGACCGGGCGCCGAGCAGCCGACCGAAGACGACCACTTCGACATGTCACTCGACGGACTGGAGGCGCTGACGCGCCGGATGGCCTCAGGCGCCAGCGGCGGAGGCTAGGACCACCCAATCCGTTGTTGTCGCGGCCGGGACGGCAACGGTGGGGTACTTATCCCTGTCCGCTGACGCTGTTCGCTTTGATCGTCAGGATGATGCGTTGCTGGTCGCGTCCGCCATACCAGGGGTATGGCCGGCCGGTGTATTTCTGCGATAGGGCCTCGATGCTCGCGGCACCGCCCTCGGTCGTCATTGCGATCACTTCTCCGCGTACCTGGATGTAACGGAACGGGTTCTGCGGGTCTTGGATCGCCATCGCCACGCGAGGATCGCGTTCGATGTTGCGTACCTTCACGAACCCGACCACCGTGTTAATGACGATGTGCTCGCCGTCGGTGTCGACCCAGGTCTCGGTCACCTGCGGCGAGCCGTCGGGCATGATGGTGGAGAGGAAGCAGGGGCTCGGTTTGCGGAGCAGCTCGAGCAAGTTTTCAGACAGGGTCATCGGGTCTCTTTCATGGGCGCGGCTGTACGCGACGGTCGGTTGTCCGCCGACGCCGTGAGGCGAGTCGTCTCGGATGACGGCGGAGCGGGTCAGTGACGGAAGTTGTCGAGCGTCGTTCGGAAGAGCCCCTTGATGGGGCGCTGCTGCTCGCCCTGTTGGGCTGCGAGCACGATCAGAACCGCGGTGAGCGCGGGCGTCGTCCATTGCAATACCCGCTGGATGCGCTGTGCGCGTCGCAGGGGTGTCGATGCCGACGCCGAGGGTTCGGTGACGCGTTCGGTCGCTTCGCCGGAGTGGTCGCTCATCACCTTTCCGGCGATGGCAGAGCCGGCCGACGACGCCACGGCCAATCCCGTGATGGCGGCCTTCACGCCGGCATTGCGACGGCTTTCAAGTTGCCCCGCCAGTCGCAGTTTGTTGCCGCGGATCAGGCCGATGCCTCCGATCCCGTGCACGACGATGGCGGCCCACTGCACGGGAGCCCACAACGACCACCCTCGTGCGGCGACCGTCAGGCGTTCGTCAGACGATGCGGCCGACGCTGCACCGCCATTCAGACCGATCGTGCCCATCAGGGTGCCGCCGAACCAGGCCGCGAGGCCGATATCGTGCAGGCTGCGGACGAGTGTGTCCCGACGTGGCATAGGTCTGTCGCTTCCTGGTACGGCGGCGCCCCGGAGCGCTGCTCTAGCTGCGACGCTACCCGGGCACGCTGATCTGCGATTGGCCTTGACCCGGCCGGAAGATCGCCGCACTATGCCCGACGACGAACGGTTCCGACATCGTCACCAGGCTCCGAGACGTATGTCAAGCCGGCCGCCGTATTCGCGCTGTCCATAAGCAATTCCAGCCACTCCGGGTTGATGTCGACCGGGCGCGCATGCTGATATCTGAACCGCAGCATGATCGACGTGTCGATCCAGACCGATGCTCGGCCGTTGCCGACAGCCGTCGTATCGATCCATGAGAGGAAGAACCGCTCGCGGCGTCGCAGCTTGCGTCCGATGACGATCTGGAGGTGCGCCAGAGTGCGGTCGTCGAATGGGACAGAGATGTCCGATCCGCCGTAAATGAGTGTTCCCACGCTTGATCCCAGCCGACGGCGTCACACCGTTGTTCGTACGTGTCCACGGACGTCGATCCACCGATGGGCCGTCCGCGTTGAACGGCAAGTTTACTGACCGAGTTGCCCGGTCGGTGCCGGAGCTCGTAGTTCTGTACATCGCTACGTGCTCGCCGCGCCGGTCGTCGGCGCTGGCGGCGTTGTTCGACTCCGCGATACCGACCGACGCTGACACGACAGTCGGTCTCTTCCGATGTCCTTTTAGGCGGGGTATCGCTAGCCGTACTCATGGTTGACGCCTTGGCGGCTAGCGCGGCCAATCGATGTCTGGTTCCCGGGGTGCGGGTTCGTCTTCGATGACTAGGCCAAGTGTGCGGTTCGCCGATATCGACATGTCTTCCAGCCGTGCTCTATTGATCTCGGGTTCCTTGCTGCCAAGGAATTCGAAGTGCATGGCCAAGGCCGAGTGCATCCAGACTGTGCCGTGCCCGCTGCCGTCGCTCGCCGTCTTCGTCCATGAGAACGCGAAACTCTCGTTGCGCCGCAACTTGGTCAGGATGACGATTCTCAGGTGAGCAAGAGTGCGATCGTCGAGATGGATCGGGTAGCGCGCGTCGCCGTAGTAAAAAGTGCCCATAGTGACCGTTCAGCAGACAAGTAGGACTCGACGTGCGCTGCGGGGTCTGGGCTGCGATGCCGAGACCAGAATATCCGGCGGCTGTCGGTTCTCAACAGTGTCGGGCCGACCCGCTCGCCGGTCGCTTCTCGCTCGTCAGCCGGAAGTGTCCGGTTCCGGACCCGACTGCCCTGCCCGGTTCGATTGCGGGTCGACGTATCGGCGACCCGATTCGTGAAGCATGGCCAAGCCTGTCCTCGCGATCCCGATCAGCTCAGGGATTCATACTCGGCGCGGTTCCCGCCTTTCCCCTTCGCGGTGTACATGGCGCGGTCAGCGAGCCGGATCAGCCGCTCTACCGACGGCGCGACGCCTGCACCGGCGGTGTCGAGGGCGACGCCGATGCTTGCCGTGATCCGGTGGTGGGAGGGCAGTTCGGGGAAGGGTTCGGCGATGGCGGCGCGCGCGCGTTCGGCGATTTCCATCGCGTCGGTCTCGGTGGCGGCTTCGATGACGGCGACGAATTCGTCTCCGCCGTACCGGGCGACGGAGTCGGTGCGGCGGAATATGCCGCGGAGCCGGTGGGCGACGAGGGCGAGGAGTCGGTCGCCGGCGGCGTGGCCGAGTTCGTCGTTGACCTTCTTGAAACCGTCGAGGTCGAGGAACATGATGGCGGTAGTGGGCGACGCGTCGTGGAACTGCTGCTCGAACAGCCGGCGGTTGGGCAGGCCGGTGGTGTCGTCGAGCATCGCGCTACGGCGGATCGTCTCCTCAAGGCGCAGTCTCGTGAAAACCTGCGCAGACTGCAGGGCCAGCGCCCTGATGAGCGGTTCTGCTTGGCCGTCGAACGTTCGGCGCTGTGCGAAGTAGCAGGCGACCGTGCCGACGGGAACCTCGTGGTCCATGATCGGAGCGACCAAGACAGAGTGGATGCCGCTGGCGCGCATGACGGTGGCGATCTCGACGTCGGGCAGATAGGGTTCGGCATCTTCGGGATCGGTGATCGAAAGGATCCGGCCGAGCTCCAGGGTGCGCGCACCGGTCGGCGGTGCCGCGGCGGGCCAGCGGTCTGCAAGCGGGTTCCGCCCGCCGACGAGCACGAATTCTTCTCCTTCCGCAAGGTGAACGCTGGCCCAGTCCGCACGGAACGACCGTCGAGCGGAATCTGCGAGCATCTCGGCCAGTTCCGGTGCGGTGGTTGCGTTAGCGAAGCCCACCGATGCCATCAACAGCAGTTGCAGTCGTTCGCTCTCCCGTATCGACAACAGATGCGCCCGCTCGACGTCGTCCTCGGCCGCCTGCTGCCTGCTGGCGTCGATGACGGCCACCGCGGTGTTCCCGTTCTCGAGCTTGTTCGACGCAAGGATCAGCGGTCGGGCGCCGAGACCGGCCGGGTGCAAGACGGCCGTGGCCGGAATCAGGCCCGTCCCACCAGCTGTCTGGAGGAGAGCTTCAGCGAGTTCGATCTCCTCGACGGCGAACACGTCTGCCAATCGGCTGCCAACTACGGTCGGGCCCATGAGAGCGAACCAGCGGCTGAAGAGGTCGTTCGCGTCGAGGATCATCCCGGACGGGGATAGTTCGACGAGGCCGAATGGGGCGGACCGGGCTACAGGATCCCGCAATCGTTCGTCCTGCCTGCTTGTTTATCGCTGTGCACGTCCCCAGCATCACGGTTGACGCGGGTTGCGTCAATTCGAGATGGATCCCAGTCGGTATACGCGCCACACGACGAGAGCCCCGCACAGGAGTGCAGGGCTCTCGTCGTATGGCGCATCGGGCGATGCTGCGACCGTCTAGGCCGACAGCGAGCTCTGCTCCGACTCGCGAGAGCCTGATGTAGCGATCTCGATCTTGCGCGGCTTCGCCCTGCTGCTGATCGGCACGATCACGCTCAGCACGCCGTTGTCGTAATGAGCGCTGATCGCGTCGGAATCGACGCCTACACCGAGACTGAACTGGCGCAAGTACGTGCCGTAGGGCCGTTCTTGGGACAGCCATTTCGCGCCCTCCACCGAGGCGGCGGTGCGTTGCGCGCGGATGGTCAGCAACTGGCCGTCGACGTCGACGTCGACCGAACCGGGGTCGATTCCCGGGAGGTCGGCGTTGAGGACGTACTGGTCGCCGTCGCGGTAGAGATCGACCGGCATCAGACGCGGGCCCTGACGCATCTGCAGGAGAGACCCTGTGATGCGGTCGAGCTCGCTGAAAGGATCGAAGGACATGGCCATGATGAGAATTCCCCTTTCATCTGAAACTTGAGTCCCACTGACTCAACTAATAATTTTCTAGCACTCTCGTGGCGCGAGTGCCAAGTTCGGATTGCTTGGAATTTCCTGAAAGTGGTCGAACGCGTCGAGCCCCGCTCGGTATCGCTATCGGCGGTCGCACAGGATTTCGCGGACGTCGAAGACCCTATGGCGTCAACGCCAAGCGATTCGTCGGAGGGATACTCGTCGACAGATTCTCGGCGACGTCCTCGCTGATCGTCGGAGGAACCGCGGCAATAGCTGGTGCCCTGCTCCTCGTTAGCTACGCCCGCAGCGCTGAGGCTCCAACCGGTACTTAGCACCCAATCGAAGGTGACTGCAACGGACGCAGGGCTCCACTGCTGGGTGCGCGCAGGTAGGTCGCTGACCGACGACGTGCGCCACGGCTCCTACGCGACGCCGACAGCAGAGAATCGCGACGAACGAACGAGGCGAGCGCTTGCGGGCTGGAAATCACTCGCAACGTGAAGGTCGTCAGTTCGATTCTGACAGGCGGCTCCACAAAGACTGCGGTGCTCGACGGATCGAATCCCGCCTATGCGACGCAGACGACGCCCGTGTTGCCGTCTTGGTCGGCGATCACAGTGAGCGACGGCGCGCCGCTGTCCTCGACGATGACCCCGCCCGCGGCGACCGCGGCCGCGATCCGACCCTCGGCCACCTCACCCGGCACGTAGACCTCGAGGTGGAAGCGCTGGCTCCGGGTCGCCACGCCATCGTCGGCGTCGCCGAACCACAGGTTCGGGACCCGCCCTGTTGCGTCTCGGATCTCGTCGCTGGGCGATCCGTGGCCCTGGGCGTCGGGGTTCCCCGTCAGCAAGGCGGCCCACACCGGCGCGATGGTCGCGGAATGTCCCGTGTCGAGGCCGAGCTCGATGACGCTGACCGAAGCCGGATCGGCGGTCAGACCTTGGTCCGCGGCGATCCCGGTGATGCGTCGCGCGAGATCGACATCGTTCTGGGTCACCCACTCGACGATGTATTCGGTGCCGTCGTCATCTCGGTAGACGGCGTCGCCGCTGACCAGTTTGAGATCGACGTGGCCGGGTCCGATTGACACGGTCGGGGAGTGTCCGAACGCCTCGCCCACCTCGGCGATTGCGGAGACGAACCGTGCCCCTGAGCCAAAGCTGTCGACCAGGTAGCGCCCATGCAGCCCTTGGGCCAATTTGCGCCAGTCGGTCAACTTCGCCTTGGTGATCTCTTCGCCCGTCAGCATGTCCATGGTGTGCTACCTCGATCCGAGTTCGGGCCGCAGCGCCCGGGTTCGCCGCCGGGAGACGACGTGCTGCCGCTCTGCCACCAGTAAACCGAATGCGGAAAGCGTCATCAAGGGTCGCCCGCCGCGGACGCGTCGCCACCGAGCGCTATCAGGGCAGCAGTCCGGCGCGCACCGCGTGCGACACCAGCTGACCCCGGTCGCTCGCGCCCACCTTCGCCATCGCCCGGTTCGCATGGGTCTTCACCGTAAACGGCGACAGGTGAAACCGTTCGGCGATGTGCGCGTTGTCGAGTCCGGAGACGACGGCCTGCACGACCTCGAGCTCCCGGGGAGTCAAGGCGGCGAACCTCGCCGCCATCTCGGCGTCGACCACGACGGCCCGATCGTCGGCAACATGGTCGGTGAGCACGTTGACGGCGACCGGCGACAGCGCACGGCCGCCGTCGGCGACACGACGGATGCCCGCCGCGATCTCGACCGGGGACGCGCTCTTGCTGAAAAAGCCGTCGGCGCCCGCGCGGATGGCGTTCAACACGTTCTCGTCCTGGTCGAAGGTAGTGATGACCAGGATGCGCGGCTGCCGGGACGCGACATCCGATCGAATGCGGCGCACCGTCTCTACGCCGTCGATTCCAGGCATCCTCAAGTCCATCAGCACCACGTCGACGTCGACCATTGCGAGCATCGACATCGCGGCGAACCCGTCGGCGGCCTCGGCGACGACCTCGAGCCCGTCCTGCGCGCCGACGATGGCGGCCAGTCCCGCGCGGATGATGTCCTGATCGTCGACGATCATCACCCGGATCACGCGGTGCGCTCATCCTGATCGGTGCCTGCGGGCAGCTCCACCCGCATCCAGAACAGCGAGTTCTCGACCCACCAGTCGACAGTGCCGTCGACCGACTCGGCGCGTTCGCGCATTCCCGTGAGCCCGTGGCCGCCGACCGGCGCCACCGACTGGGAAGCCCGCACATTCACCGACTCGATCAGCACCCGTTCGCCGACTTCGACCTTGAGCGTGAGCGTGCCGGTGCTGTGCCGGTGTGCGTTGGTGAGCACCTCTTGCACGATCCGGTAGGCGGCGAGACTGACATCGAGAGGCAGCGGTCGATCGAGGCCGGACACCGTCGCGTCGATCGGGAGACCAGCGCCCCGGGTCGACTGGACGAGCCGCGCGATCTGCGCGTGCCCGGGTGTGGGCGCCAGAGTGTCGTCGGCGTCGCCCACTCGAAGAACCCGGAGTACCTGCTGGGTTTCGGCGAGGACGGCCCGCACGGCCTCACGCGCCGCGTCGAGCGAAGCGCGGACCTCGAGGGCGTCCGTGGGAAGCAGCACCTCGGCCGCGCCCAGGTGCATGCTGACGACGGCGATCTCGTGCCCGATACTGTCGTGCAGGTCGCGTGCGATGCGCAGCCGTTCCTCCGCGACGCTGCGCTCGACATCGGCCCGTCGCGTCTCGATCGCGTCCCTGGCACGCCCCTCGAGTTCGTCGGCGAATCTTCGTTGTGCACGGAGTCCGCTGCCGAGCGATGCCCCTGCCAGTGCGCAGACGGCGGCAATCGATGCGGCGGGCTGCTCAAAGCTGACGCCGCCTTCGTAGGCGGCGACGGCGATCAGATTCGCGGCTCCCACCACCGCGCCGACGAGCAGGCCCGGAAGGTGGCGCAATGCGAGCAGGAAGGCGACGAAGACGGCGATCGACCAGGCCCCGGTCGGCTGTTCGCCCCCTGCCGCCGCGACGATCGGAGCGAGCGCGGCCGCCGTCAGCGCGACGGCCGGCCAGCGCCCCAGCGTCACGAGGCCGATCGTTGAAAGCACACCGGCCAGCACCGCGACTAACGATTCGCTGTCGGTGAATGGCACCACCAGCCCGACGGCCACGGCGACACCCGCCACCCCGAAGACTGCGATCTCGACCACCCGTGTGGCGCGGTCCCATGCGGGTCGCGTGTCGCGCATCCGCTCTCTAGCCCGCTGCTCGGCGGCCTGCGTGTCGCGGCGACTCTCTCGTGTGGGTGATCTCACCTGTCGAGTCTGACAGCCCTACCCGGACTCGCGTACTGCGGACGCAGTAGACGAAGACGATGCTCATAGACGACGTGAGGCCGGAGTGTGGCGGCGAGTCTAGATCTATAGCCAGACCGGGACCACCGGTCGAGACACCGAGGAGCGCACTATGAACGACACGATCACCATCACCGAAGCCGCGACATTCACCGCCTACGAGTACACCGCCCTTCGTGTACCGCGCAGCAAAGAGGCTCTCTACCGAGACACCTACGAAGCGTTCGGCTGGACGGTCGACGCTTACGACACTGCACTCACCGCCGCCGGCTCCGTCACGCTGAACCTCAAGCGCGACCGCCGCCTGGGGAACCGCGACGTTCTGCTCGAACTGCAGCGCAGCGCGGAGGACTCCCTCCAAGCGATCAACCAGCTGGAGAAGTCGCCGACGACCGTGGGCGGCACCGCCTCGATCTCGGTCGGTGTACTCGGCGCCGCACTCTTCGCCGGAGCCGTCTTCGCCATGCAGGCAGACCTTCTGGTGCTCGAGATCGTATTGGGAGCGCTCGGTGCGATCGGCTGGGCCCTGCCCTGGTTCCTGAACCGCACCGTCAAGAACCGCCAGGCAGCTCGTCTCGCCCCGCGCATCGCTCGCGAGTACGACGCTCTGCAGGACTCCTGCCAGCGCGCGGTGAGCCTGCTCGCCTGACCCTTCCCCGAATCCGAATCGCCGGAGAAGACGATGAACCGCAACACCCGGCTCGCCACAGCAGCCATCGCCGTCTTCCGCAGCAAGACCCGCAGGGCCCTGCTGTTCACGATGGTCTCCATCCCCGGAACTCTCGCGATGGCCGCGTGGAAAGCGGCGCTGTTCGTGATCGCGCCGTCGTACTTCCTCCTGGCCACCGTCGTCTTCACCCTCGGTGTCGCCGTGGCGAAAGCGGGAATCATTCGATCGCATGTCTCCGTCAGGAGGCGCGAGATCGCCGACAGACCGGTCGACGCGGGCGAGGTACAACGGCGGGTTTACCGCAGGACGGGTGCGCTCGTTCTCGTACTGTCAGCGGTGTATGCCGCGAGCTTCGTCCCGCAGCTCGCGGGCACGGAAGACGTCACCGCCTACGGCCGGCCTGTCGCCATCATCATCGCCGCGATCACCTTCGGCGAACTCGGCCTAGCGGTGCACGGCACGGTATCGGCGAAGCGCAACCGCGACAGGCTCACGGAGGCCGTCAAACTAACGAACCTCGCGGCCGGACTTGTGCTCATACCGCTGACGCAGTCGGCCCTGCTATCGATCGAGTCCGAGGCGGACACTGGGATCGCGAACGCATTCACCGGCATCCTCTTCGGCACGCTCGCCGCCGGCGTCGGAGCGTGGATGCTGTGGCGCTCGCGTGCGGCGACGCGCGAAGTTCGAACGCCCAGTCGGACAACCGTTTGATCGAGTCACGACTCAACGCTGCTTCGCCGACGTCGACGCTGACGACGAAGCCGTGGGAGCGGGCAGACGGCCCACTCCCACGGCATCACGACTCGCCGCCTACTTGGCGACAGGGCCGAACATGTTGTCGATCTCGTTCAGCTCGATGTCGGCCGTGGCCTGGATCAGCTTCAGCAGCTCCGGGTCGAGACCCGGGGCGAACTCCTCGAAGCGCTCCTCGGCGATGACGATCGGCACTCCCTCGGGCGCCTGCTCCGACGCGTCGAGGGTCGTGCCGTCCTTCGACGGCGACATGCCGCGGAAGATCTTGCCCGCCTCCGAGAGCCCGGTGAGGTCGAAGGTGTACTGCTTGCTCTGCAGGCCGAGGTCGACGAGCTTCTTCACCTCGGGGAACTTCTCGGCGTTGGTCTTCGGAATCGGCAGCAGCTTGTTCCAGTCGACACCGAGCGACTCGAGCGCCTTGGCGTAGGCGTTCTCGTGGGCCTGGTCGCGCACGATCAGGTAGGAGATCGTCGAGCGGGCGGTCTTGTTGTCGGTCATCTCGTAGATGCGGCTCTTCTGCAGGCGTCCGGTGGACTCGAGCATGAGGTTGTAGAGCAGGTCGAGCACGAGGTTGCCCGAGTTGTAGACGTAGCTGCCCAGCCACGGGTTGCCGACCGCGTCGACCGGCAGGGCGCCCTGAGCGCCGACGAGGTAGTGGTGGATGTTGCCCGTGTCGAGGGCGATGTTCAGCGGTGTCGCACCGCCGGCGCCGGGGGTGTCGATCGGGTCGGTCGGCTTGCCGTTGTAGCGGGGCGAGCCGTCGAGCAGGCGCGAGATTGTCGTGCCGATGAGCTCGACGTGGCTGATCTCCTCGGTTCCGATGCCCTGGATGAGGTCGCGGTACGGCTTCGCCGCCGGGCCACGGAAGTTCATGCTCTGGAAGAGGTACTGCATCATGGTGCGCATTTCGCCGAACTGGCCGCCGAGGCCCTCCTGCAGCGCGTTCGCCGCGGCGGGATCTGGCTCGTCCTGCGCGATGTCGTGGATCAGGTTCTGGACGTGGAAGTACATTTCTGCCTCCGTGTGATTTGTAGCGACGGTTTGCCGCGCATTCCACACTGCGCTCGTTCGGAGCCGGTTTTGGATATTGGCCCGAGGCTTGCACCCGCGGGAATTGTGCCTTACAAGCACCGCCCGGTGAACGCTCCCAGCCCCGTTTCGCGCGCGGAAGGGACGCCGGTCGCCGTTTGCAAGCCCTTGCCCGCATGTCGGCCGGCGCGCTGACTGGTACTACCGTCGGCCGAGCAGAGGAGCAGCATGTCCCAGCCAGAACAGACCCAGGTGCCACCCGGGCAAACCTCCGACATGACGCCCCGGCCCGACCACGGCGAAGAGTCGTACGTCGGCAGCGGGCGCCTCGAGGGCAAGGTAGCCGTGATCACGGGGGCGGACAGCGGCATCGGCAAGGCCGTCGCGATCGCCTTCGCGCGCGAGGGAGCCGACGTCGTGATCGCGTACCTCGACGAGCACGTCGACGCGGAGGACACCCTCGAACTGGTCGAGGCGGCTGGGCGCTCGGCTCTTCTCGTGCCCGGCGATCTGGCCAACCCGGCGGAGTGCAGGGCGCTGGTAGCAGCGGCCGTCGACCGCTTCGGGCGGGTCGACGTGCTGGTGCACAACGCCGCCTTCCAGCGCACCCACGACGACATCGACGACATCGACGACGACGAGTGGGACCGCACGCTGGCGGTCAACCTGGGCGCCTACTTCCACCTGGTGAAGGCGGCACTGCCGCACATGGGCGAAGGCGGCTCGATCATCGCCACGTCGTCGGTGCAATCCGACACCCCGTCGGCCCAACTCCTGCCGTACGCGGCCACCAAAGCGGCGATCGTGAATCTGAGTGCGTCCCTCGCGGAGATGCTCGCACCCCGGGGCATCCGCTCGAATGTCGTCGCGCCCGGACCGATCTGGACACCGCTGATCCCCGCGACCATGCCCGTCGACCAGGTCGCCGAGTTCGGCGCGCAGGTTCCGATGGCACGCCCCGGTCAACCCGCCGAGGTCGCGCCGCCGTACGTGATGCTCGCCTCCGACGAGGCGAGCTACATCTCGGGTGCCGTCATCGCCGTCACCGGCGGCACATCCATCATCTAGTCCCCATCCAGCCCAAGGAGCGACCCCGTGCGAGCAATGGTGTACCGCGGACCGTACAAGATACGCGTCGAAGAGAAAGACATCCCGAAGATCGAGCACCCTAACGACGCGATCGTGCGGGTCACCCGCGCGGCCATCTGCGGCTCCGACCTGCACCTCTACCACGGCATGATGCCCGACACCCGGGTGGGTCAGACCTTCGGCCACGAGTTCATCGGCATCGTGCACGAGGTCGGATCGTCGGTGCAGAATCTGAAGCCCGGCGACCGGGTGATGGTGCCGTTCAACGTCTACTGCGGCACCTGCTACTTCTGCAGCAAAGGCCTGTATTCGAACTGCCACAACGTCAACCCGAACGCCACCGCCGTCGGAGGGATGTACGGCTACTCGCACACCTCCGGCGGCTACGACGGCGGCCAAGCCGAGTTCGTGCGCGTTCCGCTCGCCGACGTCGGACCGTCGATCATGCCCGACTGGCTGCACGACGAAGACGCGCTCATGATGACCGACGCGCTGGCCACCGGATACTTCGGGGCACAGCTCGGCGAGATCGTCGAGGGTGACACCGTCGTCGTGTTCGGTGCCGGACCGGTGGGCCTCTTCGCCGCGCGCTCGGCCTGGCTCATGGGGGCGGGCCGCGTGATCGTCGTCGACCACCTCGACTACCGTCTCGCCAAGGCGCGGGAGTTCGCGTTCGCCGAGACCATCAGCTTCGCCGTGGTCGACGACATCGTGGTCGCGCTGAAGAAGCTCACCGACGGTCTGGGCGCGGATGTCGTGATCGACGCGGTCGGCGCCGAGGCCGACGGCAACCTGCTGCAGCACATCACCGCCGCGAAACTCAAGTTGCAGGGCGGCTCTCCGGTCGCGCTGAACTGGGCAATCGACTCGGTGCGCAAGGGCGGCACGATCTCGGTGATGGGCGCGTACGGGCCGTTGTTCAGCGCCGTGAAATTCGGCGACGCGATGAACAAGGGCCTCACCATCCGCACCAATCAGGCGCCGGCGAAACGGCAGTGGCCGCGCCTGCTCGAGCACATCCAGGCCGGGCGCCTCTCGCCGCGCGACATCATCACGCACCGCATCCCGCTCGAGCACATCGCGGAGGGGTACCACCTGTTCTCCGCGAAACTCGACGACTGCATCAAGACCGTCATCACCACCGACTGAGGAGATCGCGATGCCCTACCGAGCCGAAGACCACCGCCGCCCGTCGAGCGACGAACTGCGTGCCCGCATCCCGGGCTGGGGCGCCGACCTCGATCACGCCGACCGCCCGTCGGTGCCCAAAGAGCGAACCGATCTGCCGACCGGTGCCCACTGGGACATCCCCGAACAGCAGGCCGAACTGGTGCCGCGTGAGCGTTCGATCGAGCACGAGCGGCTGCCGCCGGTATTCGGCACGTCCGTGCCCCTGCACGGTCTCTCCGGCGCGGTTCGCCGGTTGGCGTACGCGCGCTACAGCGAAGCCCGGGCCGCGCACTGGCTGTTGCTCGTGCTCGGCGACCGCATCGACGTCGCCGGCAGCCGCGTGCGAGCGGTGATTGAAGGCCAGCCCGACAATCCGGTCACCGAGACCGGCATCCTCGGCGAGATCGGCGCGCACCCGGTCTCGTCGAGGTTCCGCCGTGGTCGGGCCGATCTGAAACACGCCTGGCTCGACCCGGTGCTGCTGCTCGCGGCACCCGTGGGGGCGGTGCTGCTCGCCGTGTACGTCGCCAAGCGCGTGCGGTAGGTCGCCCGGACTACCTCGTCGAGCCGCCGTGTGCAACGCCTTACCCCCGCGACGCCGCCTGCCTACGGTGGAGCGATGAGCACACACGGCGAGGCAGGCCCGGGCACCCCGGGCGACGGCTACCAAGACACCAACGAGCGCGACATCGCCGCCAAGCAGGGCGAACCCGTGGCCGCCAGTGAGGCGTTCGACGACCCCGCCATCGATTCCGACGATGTGAAGGTGCTGCCCGGTACCGGAGGGCCCGATGATGCGGGCGAGCTGGATGCGCCCTTCGAATACGACCCAACCGGTCACGCGAAGGAAGACTGACCTACGAGGCTGCGCCCTCCAGCGCCGTGCGCGCCCGCTCGAGCGAGGATCCCAGTCCCCACTTCTCCGACAGCTCGTCGAGCGCGGCGGCCTGTTTCGGCGTGATCGCCGCGATGCGCCCGTCGTAGTCGCCGAGGTCGAGATCGCGCACGACCTCGACGACCTTCGGGGCGACCGCGAGATAGTCGCTGGCCGCCAGGAACTTGGCCCGTGCCGATGCGCCCAGCGTGACCGACGGGTCGCCGGCCGCGGCGACGATGCCGTCGAGCGTGCCGAACTCTTTCAGCAGCGACACGGCGGTCTTCTCGCCGATGCCCGCTACGCCGGGCAGGCCGTCGGAGGGGTCGCCGCGCATCACCGCGAAGTCGACGTACTGGCTCGGCGCGATGGCGTACTTCTTCTCGACGGCGTCGTCGGTGAGCAGCTCGAGGTGTGACATGCCGCGGCCGGTGTAGATCACCCGCACCGAACGCGAGTCGTCGACGAGCTGGATCAGGTCGCGGTCTCCGGTCACGATGTCGACGGGCATGCGCGAGCGGGTGGCCAACGTGCCGATGACGTCGTCGGCCTCGTGGTCGGCGGCCCCGATCACCGGGATGCCGAGCTGGCCCAGCAGCTCGCGGATCACCGGGATCTGCGCGGTCAGCGCCTCGGGCACGGTCTCGACCGATCCCGCCTTGGTCTCGCGATCGACGCGGTGCGCCTTGTACGAGGGGATGAGCTCGACCCGCCAGGCCGGACGCCACGCGTCGTCCCAGCAGGCGACGAGGTCGGTGGGCTCGAACTCTTTGACGAGCTTCGCGATCATGTCGAGCAGCCCGCGCACCGCGTTGACGGGCGAGCCGTCGGGCGCCCGCACCGTGTCCGGCACTCCGTGGAAGGCGCGGAAGTAGAGCGATGCGGTGTCGAGCAGCATTCTGCGGTTATCGGTCACGGCAGAATGCTGCCACAGCTAGCGCGGGATCACCTTAAACAGGAACTTCTTTTTCACCATCACCCACACCAGCAGGATGAGCCCGGCGTGGATCGCCGTGCCGATGAGGGCGTTCGTGCGGTCGAGACCCGGAATCGACGCGACGGCCAGCGCGAAGAACACCTGCCAGACGAAGACATAGAGGCTGGCCTGCCCGAGCGGGATCCACAGCCAGCCGATGGCGAAGTTGATCGGTTTCCAGAACGCCGTGAGAATCGCGTAGGTGCAGACCACCATCAGCACGACGTCTGCGAGCCGGCCCCACTGCATGTCGACGCGTTGGTAGGCCGTGCCGTAGAGCGAGTCGTACAGGGTGGCGGGGAACGGCGCCGGGTCGAATCCGTAGGTGTAGCCGACCCAGAGGTAGACCAGCATTCCCGCGTACGCCACGACGGCGACCGCCGTGATGATGCGGCCGGGCAGGCTGGTCAGCGCGCGCTGGATCTGCCGACGGTAGTAGCCGACGACGAGACCGTGCGCGAAGAGCACCTGCCAGAGGAACAGCGGGAAGACGGCCTCGAACTGCGAGGGCAGCGCGGGGGCGTCGGGCACGAGCGTTCGCCAGATGTAGAGCGCCCAGCTGATGCCGAGCAGCACCCACCACAGGCGCCGCTTGAGCAGCCACATCGCCGCCGGGATGGTCACGCTGAGCACCACGAACAGGCCCATGATGTTGAACGGCCACGGTCCCATCTCGAGCAGCAGCAACTGGCGCACGGCGTACCAGGGCGGCGGGTAGTCGAGCAGGCGGTCGCCGTTCGGGTAGAGGTCGTACGTGCGCCCCTGCGTGCTGAGTCCGTCTTCGCCCGTGCCGCGGTCGGTGAAGGTCGTGATCGCGTCGGCGCCGAGGAACGGCACGAAGCTCAGCGCGAAGACGATGAGGATGACCGCGATCGACACCGTGTACTGCTTGCCCGCCCGCCGCAGCGCGCCCGTCGCCGATTTCAGCTCGCCGAACTTGCGCACCCCGAGCGGGTAGACCATGCCGAGCACGAGGCCGGAGAGGAACACGAACATCTCGGCCCCGGTGATGGCGCCGACCGCGTGCAGGGTGATGTACGAGAGCGGTCCGGCCACCTCGATGTGGGTGACGACCACCGCTAGGATGATGAATCCGCGGAACAGGTCGATGCGCAGGTCGCGACCCGGCTTGCCGTCGTCGTCGTAGCGCCAGCTCGGCAGCACCTTGCCGACGAGCGCGGAGAGTAGGAACGCGATCGCGAGACCTGCCGCGCACCAGACGATGAACGCCATCTGGTCGCCGCCGGTGCTCGAGTCGTCGGCGTCGCGCACCTGCACGGTTGCGGCGTTACCTTCTTCGGTGGTCACCTTTTTTGTGATCGGGCCGAATTGGATGCGGCCGTCGGCGCGCAGGTCGTCGCGTAACGCCGTCGCGATCCGCTCGTCGCCGGTCGCGCGCCAGTCGACCTCGCGGCCGCCGGCTTCCGCCTCGTCGCGCTTCACCTCCAGCCAGGTGACGCCGCGGATGAGCGGTCGGTCGGCGATCGCGTCGAGCACCTGGCTCCACCAGCCGTGCTTGACATCGAGTTCGCTCGCCCCGTCGAGACCGTCGTCGTAGAGGGCGCCGGTGTCGAGCAACAGCGGCCGGTTGTGCCCCACGGCGAACCGGTCGTAGAAGTTGTCCGGCTGCGCCACGGTGTAGCCCCACGACTCCTGGAAGCGCTGCTCGACCTCGGTGGCGACCGCCACTTCGTTGCTCGTCAGGGGCACGTCCACTCCGGCCGACGCGGTCGCCTCGCCCTTGCCGAAATAGAACATCGTCAGCCCCACCCAGTCGACGAGATCGTCGCCGGGGTAGTACGGCTCGTACGGATCATCCGATTCGGTAATTTCGCCGTCACCGTCTGTGTCCAACCTGGCGAGGTCCGTCGCCGAGATCGAGTCGAGTCGGCCTTCGGCGAGGCCGAACGGGTAGCCCGATCCGTACGAGGGCGCCCAGACCATCAGCGCACCCGAGTCGCCGGCGTGCACGGCAGCGGCGAAGAGGGCGAAGGCGTCGACATAGGCGGTGGGCTGCTGGCCCCACGAGATCCAGGTGCCGTTCATCTCCGGGGCGAAACGCACGAGCTGCTGCGCGCCGTACTGGTCGTGCACCTCGGCGAGCAGCGCCTCCGCGCGGTCGGCGTCGGCGGCGGAGAGCGCGTCGAGCGGCACCGACGGGAGCAGGCTCAGCACGAGCACCGCGCCCTGGGTCGCGGCGGCGCGGGCGGAGGTGCGCCACTGCGCCGCGGCGTTATTGCTGATCGGGTACGGCAGCGTGAGCTCGTAGATCGACGGCGTCTCGCCGAGCCGGCCGGCATAGCCGTCGGGCGCGTCGCTGGTCCAGTCGAGGTCGGGGCCGAACCAGACCCGGTCGGGTTGCGGGGCGACCGCGGGCGACGCTGGTGACACAGGGGCGACCGCGACCGCGGCGGGGCCGAGCACCACCCCGGCGGCGACGAGCGCCAGAACCGCGGCGGCGCGACGGATCACCGTCGGCACACCAGGGTCCAGACGTTGCGGCCGTTGGCGCGGCGGTAGTCGAGGGAGTCGAGCGCGGCGATGGCGAGCGCGAGGCCGCGCCCGCTCTCGTCGTCGACATCGGCCATCGTCACGGTGCTCAGGTCGATGTCGGCGGGCATCCCGTTGTCGGTGAAGACCGCGGTCAGCACGTCGTCGTCGGCGCTGAGCTCGAGCTGGTACCGCCTGCCCGCCTGCCCCTCGGCGCGGTGCGTGTGTTCGACGATGTTGGCGGCGATCTCCACCACCGCGATCTCGAGCGCGAACCGCGTCTCGATCTTCGCCTCGTCGAGGGCGGACCACCAGGCGTCGAACTCGGCCTGCACCACGTCGATGCTCTCGATCGTCGCCGGAACCTCGACCACGCGCCGCGCGCGCTCGCTCATCGTTCCGTCGCCCTAGCCGCGCAGGGCGTCGTCGACGGACGGGCGCGGCTGCAGGATGCGGTCGAGGTTGGTCATGCGCAGCACCATCGCGACCTGCTCCGTGGGTGCGACGAGCCGCAGGTCGCCGCCCGACTGCCGCGCCGACTTGAGGCAGGAGACGAGGGCGCCGAGACCGGAGGAGTCGACGAACTCGGTCACCGACAGGTCGACGATGATCAGCCGGTCGCCCGCGGCGATGCGTTCGGCCACCGTCGCTCGCAGGGTGGGCGCTGTGACGACGGTGAGGCGGCCGCTCGGGGCGAGCACGACCCCTCCGTCGGCCTCGCGCACGTCGATCGACGTCATGACTTCTCCTTCGTGGTCGCCGCCGGGCCTCGGTAGAGCACCGCGCGGATGATGATGCTGAAAACGGCGAGGTCGTAGATAACCCAGACGATGTTGACGTAGGGCGCTATGCCCTCCGCCTGGCCGACGAGGATGCGGATGCCGACGACGATCAGTGCGACGACGAGCGCTGCCATCACGATCAGCTGCGGCCGCACAAGGTCCCATCGTGGGCGACCGCCGTCGAGCCGGGTTTTCGAGGTGACGCGGAAGCCGAGCGGCTGGCCGAGAAATACATTTTTGAATGCGGATGTCACGGACTCGATCCACACCGGAAAGAGGGCGAGCGAATACTGCGCACCGCGCCACGTGGGCCGCCCGGCCGCGACGACCCAGAACAGCAGCTGGTTGAGCAGCAGGAAGGGAATGAAGCGCGCGAAGAAGTCGAGGCTGTAGGCCGTGACGGGGATGACGCCGAAGGCGAGGCAGAGCACGGGGGCCGTGACGTAGACGAGGGCGGGAAATCCCGAGAAGTAGCTCCACATCGTGCCGAAGTACATCAAGCGCTGGCCGACAGACAGCCGACGCTGCAGCATCGGGTTCTCGCGGAAGAACACCTGCATGGTGCCCTGCGCCCAGCGCAACCGCTGGCCGATCATGGTCTCGAGGTCTTCCGGCGCCAAGCCGGAGGCGAGGATCTCGCCGTGGTACGCCGAGCGCCAGCCCAGGCCGTGCAGGCGCATCGACGTCGCCATGTCTTCGGTGACCGAGATGGTGGCCATCGGCATGATCGCCTGGGCCTCCTCGCCGCGGTCGACGTCGAGGGCGCTCGCGAGCATCGAGATCGCCTCGATCGCGGCGACGGGCGAGGTGTCGCGGGCGGTGAGCAGCGCGAGTGCCGCGTCGTCGATGCCGGAGAACTCGTCGGCGTCGGTCGACAGGGCGGCGAGTTCGCGCAGGTCGTCGCGCATCATCGCGATGTCGGCGCCCGCTCTGTCGACGGCGATCGCGTCGATGCCGCGCTGGAACCGGTAGGTCACGTCGGAAATGCCGTCGCCCCGCTCGAGCTCGACGCGGGCGCGTTCGACGATCTCGCCGGCCTGGCGCAGGGCGAGCTTCACCCGGCGGTCGCCCTGCGCGTCCTCGCGCGCCCGGGCGAGCAGCCGCCGTGACGTGCGGATCGCTCGGTGCACCGACCGCTCGACGTCGACGACGTAGCGCGAGATGCCGAGCTGCATCAGCGCTTCGCGGCGCAGCACGGCGTTCGATCCGCAGAAGAAGGCGGCGTTCCAGCCGTCCTTCGACTGCTGGATCGGACCGTAGAACAGTGGCGCCTGACTGCCGAGCGGATCGGATGCCGGCACGTTCTCGAACCACTGCGGTGTCTGGACGAGGGCCATGCGCGGGTCTTTGAAGTACCCGAGCGTGCGGTCGAGGATGTTCGGGTGCGGAACCTGGTCGGCGTCGAGCACGAGCACGAACTCGCCCGCGGTGGTGAGCAGCGCGTTGTTGAGGTTGCCCGCCTTCGCGTGACGCGGCCGGTCGGCCCAGTCGGTCGAGCGCGTGATGACGCCGATGCCGAGGGCCTCCGCCGCGTCGCGCACCTCGAGCCTGTCGCCGTCGTCGAGGATCCAAGTGGTGTGCGGGTAGTCGATCGCGAGCGCCGCCTGGGCGGTGCGCATCACGAGATCGACCGGTTCGTTGAACGTGGTGATGAAGACGTCGACCGTGACGGCATCGGCGGAGTGCGCGGCGGGCGGTGCCGGGGGATCGCCGCGCTCGCGGATGCGCCAGGCGCCCAGGCCGAACAGCAGGGAGTCGATCAGGCTGTAGGTCTCGGCGAGCACCAGGGGCACGGCAATCCACCACGACTCCCAGTTGACCGACGCGGCCCAGCGCCAGATGACGTAGTTGAGGCCCGCAGACGCGGCGAGCACAACGACGATGCGGATCACGGCGACCCGGCGAACCGGGGTGCCCCGCGAGAGCTGTCGCAGGTCTCGCCGGTTGACCTGCATCGTCATGGGCGGTACTCCATCACGACGACCGTCACGTCGTCGATCGGCACCTTGGCGCGGCTGACGTCGGCGATGCGGCGCAGTACGTCCTCCCCATCACTGGCCACTCGAACCACGGCGGCGAGTTCTTCGACCCAGTCGGTGGGGTCGTCGACGATGTCGAGCAGCCCGTCGCTCACCAGCACGAGGCGGTCGCCCGCCTCGAGCGGCACGGACCGCGTTTCGTGGGTCTGCGTCTCGATGCCGAGCGGAAGCCCGGAACCCGAAAGTTGCGTGGTCGCGCCGTCGGCGCGCACGAGCAGCGAGAGTCCCGCTCCCGCGTCCACGTAGTACAGCGTGTCGGTCTCCCGGTCGACGACGGCGTGAAAGTAGGTGACGAAGGTGCCGGTGCGCTGCAGGTCGCTCATCATCGCCCGCTCGATGCGCTCGACGCCGTGCCCCAGGTCCGGGCCACCGTCCACTGTCATCACTACTGCGCGGCAGGCCGCCCGAGTCGCCGCGCCGACGATGGCCGCCGCGATGCCCTTTCCCATCACGTCGCCGATCGCGACGTGCACGAGCGAGCCGACGACGCCGTAATCGAAGTAGTCCCCGCCGACACTGTGCGCCGGAACGCAGACACCGACGACCCGCACGCCGTCTTGGTCGAGCGCCGTCGCGGGAAGCAGCGCCTGCTGGGTGGCGCGAGCCCGAACGGCTTCGGCGTCGGCGAGCATCTCGGCCTGCGCCCAGCCGGCTAGGTCGATGAAGACCTGCATTTCACGATCGGAGAGGATGCGGGGCTCTTTGTCGACGAGGCAGAGCGAACCCACGACATTGCCCGATGCGTCGATGAGCGGATGCCCGACGTAGAACGCCGAATCGCCGCCCCGGATGTTGGCGATGTTGTCAAAGCGTTCGTCGGTTCGCGCATCGTCGGTCGTCACGATCTGCCCGGAGTCGACGACGAGCTGGCACGGGCTGTCGGCCCGTGGAGACTCGACGAGGTCGAACCCGCCGCCGCCCACGAACAGGGCCCGATCGTTGTCGAACACCGTGATCGACGAGAAGTCGACGCCGAATGTCGCCCGCGCGATGCGCGCCACACGGTCGAGCTGCGGGTTGCGCACCGCCTCCGTCAGGCCGAGGCTCTCGACGGCGCGCTGGCGACGGGTCTCGCGCATGGCCTTGCCAGAGGAGGACCCGGAAGGTGAGGCCGGGGCGATGGCGGTCATGGCTGCGCCGGATCGTGCGTGCTGCTGGCGACTCGGATCATGGCGTCCTTCCCCTCGGCAGAGCCCGGGCGATCCGACAGGACGCGAAAGCCCGTTATCCCATTCCTCGGGACGTGCTCTGCGAAAACTCTAGCCGATAATGAAAGACGTTCATCATGTTGAGCGATAAATATCCTCCGGGCCTGCTCACCAGTCGCCCGGGGGCCGCTCAGATGCCGGCGACCGCCTCGAACGCCTCGTCGAGCAGGCTCGAGTAAGACTGTGTTCCGCCGGCAGACCACGCCGCCGTCGCGACGTAGAGGCAGGAAAGCGCGCTCTGCGTGATGGCGTCCGCGGCCATGGTGGGGTGCTTCTTTTTGCCCGTAAGACGGCGCGCGACGATCGGAGACAGCGTCTCTGCCCACGCCGTGTGCCGTTCGATGTTGCGAGCCCGTAGCCCCGGCGTACTCAGCGCGACCCGGGAGGAGCGGCGCACGTTCTCGATGTCGGCGTCCGCGATGCGCTCGAGCGGGGCCAGGGATGCACGCAGCGCCTCCCACGCGGACTCCTCCTCCGGACGCTCCAAGAGTGCCTCTTCGATGAGGCGGCCCATCGGCATAAGGTCGGCCAGCGCCACATCCTCTTTCGTTGGGAAGTAGCGGAAGAAACTGCGGGGCGAGATTCCCACCGCCGCCGAGATCTCTTCGACGGTCGTCTGGTCGAAGCCGCGTTCGTCGAGCAGGATCACCGCGCGCTGGGCGATCTCCGCTCGCACCGCCTGCTTGCCGATCTCTCGGAGGTCTCCTCGGTCTGGCGCATCTGTAGGCATACCGCGACCTTACTCTGCCACAGCTGGCAGCGCCTGCCATCGACTCGCACTCGCACCGACGTCTTCGGACGCGAAAAACAAACTTTGGCATTGACTGCCAAAGCGGGCATATTCTGTCGAACGTTGGCGTTGACGACACCAAGCCCCGAGAACAGGGGAGCCAGCGACCGCCGACTCCGACCCGGAGCACTCGAGAAAAGGAAGCAATCGAATGTCAAGCTCAACCAAGCCCACCGTCGTCATCGTGCATGGAGCATGGACCGATGCCAGCTCGTTCGGCCAGGTGCAGCGGATCCTCTCCGCGGACGGCTACGACGTGCTCGAATTTGCCAACCCGTTGCGCTCGCTCGCTGGCGACGCCGACTATCTGGCGACGTTCCTGCAGACCCGCACCACCGGTCCGGTGATCCTCGTCGGACACTCCTACGGCGGAGCGCTCATCGGCACCGCGGGCCTTGCGGCGTCCAACGTGGTCGGCCTCGTCTACGTCGCCGCGTTCGTGCCGATCGAGGGCGAGAGCCTGCTCGACCTGCTGAACAGCGCCGGTCCCGTCGACCCGAGCCAGCTCTTCGACATGGTGCCCTACCCCGGCGCCCCCGAGGGCGACGTCGACCTGTTCATCAAGCAGGCCGCATTCGAGCCCGCCTTCGCCACCGGCCTCTCGGCCGAGCTGCAGGCGGAGTTCTACGCCCGCCAGCGTCCGATCACGTTCGGCGCCGTCGGCGCACCCGCGTCGGCGGGCCAGGCCTGGGAGAAGCTTCCCTCCTGGTACGTCGCCGGCACCAACGACGGCAGCATCCCGCTCGCTCTCCAGCAGCGCATGGCCACCCGCGCCGGCGCGAAGGTGACCGAGGTCGAAGCCGGCCACCTCTCGATGGTCAGCCACCCGCGCGAGATCGCCGACGTGATCGAGGAAGCCGCGGCGACCGCGGGAGAGTAGCCGCGACATCCGGAACACCGACAACGAGGAGAAGCACGTGCACAACGAAAAGCAGGCCGGTCTCGAATCCGCCCGCGCGCGGGCGATGGAGATCAGAGCGCTCTACGAGGGCATGGAAATGCAGCTGAACGGAAAAGTGTGGACGCTGCACGAGCTGATGCTCGGCTTCGGCAACGACGTCGGTACCGTCGGGCGCCTGATCCTGGCGCACGACGGAACCTGGGACATAGGCGGCGACGTCGACGCCCAGCTGAAGCACAAGCTGTCGGAGTCGCTCTGGTGGGTGATCGTGATCGCCGAACGTCTCGGCATCGACATCACCGAGGCCTACGCCGACACGATGGACCGGATCGAAGCCGGCCTCTCGCAGCGGTGACCGGTGGCGGCCCGGCCGGGCTTTCGACGGCCGGCCCGCACCGGCGCGCCGATCCGCATTCGCGCCAAAAGGCAACCGTGCCAAAAGGCAACAGGGGGTTGACTGACCCTCATTTGGGGGTACGCTGACTAAACCGGTTCAGAACGCTCGCACCGGCACGACGGCGACTCACTGTGGAGGCATCGATGGTCAAGCAACGACCGACGATCTCCGACGTCGCCCGCGAGGCCGGGGTGAGCAAAGGCCTCGTCTCGTTCGCTCTGAACGACCGCCCCGGGGTCGCCCCCGCAACACGCGACCGCATCCTTCGCGTCGCCGAAGACATCGGCTGGATCCCGAGCGTGCGCGCTCGTTCGCTCAGCACCGACCGCTCGTTCGCACTCGGCCTCGTGATCGCCCGCGACCCGCAGATTCTTGCGGGAGACCCGTTCTTCCCGGCGTTCATCGCCGGGGTGGAATCGGCCCTCGCCCCGGTCGAGCACGCTCTCGTGCTCAGCATGGTCGGCAGCGAGCAGGCCGAGATCGCCAGCTACCGCACCCTCGTCGCGCACGACCGGGTCGACGGCGTCATCCTCACCGACCTGCGCCAGAACGACCCGCGCGTCGCGCTCGTCGCCGAACTGGGGCTGCCCGCCGTGACCCTGGGCCACCCCGACCGGTCAGCGGACATCCCCGCGGTACTGCTCGACGACACCCCGGGCGTGCGCGACGTCGTCGCCCATCTCGCCGGGCTCGGCCACACCCGGTTCGCGCACGTCGCCGGTCCGTCCCGCATGCTGCACGGCGAGCGGCGCGCGCGCTCCTTTTCGGCGGCGCTCGCCGAGTTGGGACTCCCCGCCGGCGTCATCGTCGAGACCGACTTCACAGCGGCCGACGGCGCCCGGGCCACGCGCGAGCTGCTCGAGAGCGCAGACCGGCCGACCGCGATCGTCTACGCCAACGACCCGATGGCGATCGCCGGGCTCGGCGTCGCCCAGCGCCTCGGCGTCGACGTGCCGCGCGAGCTCTCGATCACCGGCTTCGACGGCAGCGACGTGGGCGCCTACCTGCACCCCGCCCTGACCACCGTGACGACCGCCGCCCAAGACTGGGGGCGCGCCGCCGCCGAGCTGCTGCTGCGCGTGGTCGACCACCCGGCCACCCCGGTCGGCGACGTCGTCCTGCCTCCCGCAACCCTGATCATCCGAAACTCGACCGCATCACCTCTCATCTAGAAAACGCACCACTCCCGACCCCGGCAATGTAGCCGGACCGAAAGGAACCACCGTGAAAAAGAGAACTGCCACAGCCGCAGCGAGTGTGCTGCTCGCATCGCTCGCCCTCACCGCCTGCGGAGGCGGGGGAGGCGGAAGCTCCGCCGAGGGCCGCGGAGACATCACCATCTGGTATTCGAACAACGAGCAAGAGGTCGCCTGGGGCAAGCAGATGGTCGAGGCGTGGAACGCCGACCACCCCGACGAGCAGATCAAGGGCCAGGAGATCCCGGCGGGCAAAAGCAGCGAAGAGGTCATCGGCGCTGCTATTACGGCGGGCAACGCCCCCTGCCTCATCTACAACACCGCGCCATCCGCCGTCGGCCAGTTCGAGAAGCAGGGCGGTCTCGTCGACCTCTCCACGCTCGACGGCGGCGCCTCCTACATCGAAGAACGCTCGGGCGACATCGCCTCGCAGTACCAGAACACCGAGGGCGATTACTTCCAGATGCCGTGGAAGTCGAACCCCGTCATGATCTTCTACAACAAGGACATGTTCGCGGCGGCGGGCCTCGACCCCGAGAACCCGAAGCTGTCGACCTACGACGACTTCCTCGCGACGTCGAAGACGCTGGTGGACGCGGGCGTCGCCCCCAACGCCATCCAGCCGGCGCCGACGAGCGAGTTCTTCCAGCTGCAGTTCGACTTCTACCCGCTCTACGCGGCCGAGACCGGCGGCACGCAGATCGTCGAAGACAACAAGGCGACCTTCGCCGACCAGGCCGGCTACGACGTGGCCGACTTCTGGGCACAGCTCTACGCCGACAAGCTCTCCAGCCCCGAGCAGTTCCAGGGTGACTCGTTCGCCGACGCCAACGCCGCCATGGCGATCGTCGGGCCGTGGGCGGTGTCGGTCTACAAGGACATCAACTGGGGCGCGGTGCCGGTTCCGACAAAAGACGGCAAGGCCGCGGATGAGACGTGGACATTCTCCGACGCGAAGAACATCGGTCTCTACTCGGCCTGCAAGAACCAGGCGACCGCGTGGGACGTGCTGAAGTTCTCGACGAGTGAGGAACAGGACGGCAAGCTGCTCGAGCTCACCGGCCAGATGCCGCTGCGCACCGACCTGTCGACGACCTACGCCGACTACTTCGCGGCGAACCCGGCCTACGAGCTCTTCGGCGACCAGGCCTCGCGCACCGTCGAGGTTCCGCCGGGACCGAACACCGTGCAGATGATGCAGGCGTTCCGCGACGCGTGGACCAACGCCGTGGTCTCCGGCAAGGGCGACGTGCACGAGGCCCTCGACGACGCGGCGGCCAAGATCGACGACATCGCCACGCAGCCGTAGGCCATCGTGACCGCCATCAGAACCGGAGGCAGGCCCGCCCGCGCGGGTACGCCGGGTAAGAAGCGGGGCGGGCCCCGCCGAAAAGTGGGGCTGCTCGGCCGCAACCCGCTCGGGCTGCTGTTCAGCGCCCCGTACCTGGTCTTCGTGCTGCTCGTGTTCGCCTATCCGCTCGTGTACGCGTTCTGGATCGCCTTCCACGACTTCTTCTTCGCCGCCCCCGGCGCGCAGGTCGACCGCCCGTTCGTCGGGTTGGACAACTTCGTCGCCGCGTTCAGCGATCCCGCGGTCATCCGGTCGTTCGGCAACGTGGGCATCTTCCTGCTCATCAACGTGCCGCTCACCGTGGTGCTCGCCCTCGTGCTCGCGACCGCGCTCAACAAGGTGGTGCGCTTCCGCGGCTTCTTGCGGGTGAGCTACTACGTTCCCTACGTCACCGCGAGCGTCGCGGTCGTAGGCGTGTGGCTCTTCCTGTTCAGCGGCAGCGGGTTGGTGAACCAGCTGCTCGGCCCGTTGGCACCCGATCCCTCCTGGCTGATCAGCGAGACCTGGGCCATGCCCACGATCGCGATCTTCGTCACCTGGAAGCAGCTCGGGTTCTACATCCTGCTCTACCTCGCGGCACTGCAGAACGTGCCGAAGGAGCTCTACGAATCGGCGTCCACCGACGGCGCCGGCGCCATCCGGAGCTTCTTCTCGGTCACCGTGCCCGGCGTGCGCCCGGCGACCGTGCTGGTGTTGCTGGTCTCGACCGTCACCGGCGCCAACCTGTTCACCGAGCCGTACCTGCTCACCGGCGGTGGTGGCCCGAACGGGGCGTCGGCGTCGCCGGTTCTCATCATGTACCAGAAGGGCCTGCAGCAGGGTCAGCCCGACATCGCCTCCGCCATCGGGGTCGTGCTCGTGCTGCTCGTGCTGATCATCGCCTTTCTGCAGAACCGATTCGCGGGAGAGAGGGACTGATGTCCAGAAAATCAGAGCGTCGGATGACGCGTGCCGCGACTCTCTCCGACACGAAGATGTCGCGCGGGCAAACCGTGCTGCGCGGCGTTGTGCTCGGGCTGGGGGCGCTGGTCTTCCTGTTCCCGTTCTACTACATGGTGATCGGCTCGCTGCAGACGAAACCCGACCCGACGGTCGCGGGGGCGTTCCCCAACCCGGCGAACCTCACGTTCGACAACTACGTCGCCATCGACGAGCGCATCAACCTGTGGACGGGGCTCGTGAACTCGGGCATCTTCACGGCCGGGGTGCTGCTCGGCACACTCGTGTTCGGCATGCTCGCCGGGTACGCGCTCGCCCAGCTGCAGTGGCGCGGCCGCGGTGTGACCTTCGCGCTCGCGTTGCTGGTGCAGGTCGTGCCGTTCCAGCTGCTGATGATTCCGCTCTACGTGCTCATCGCGCGCGACTACGGGCTCTCCGACAACTACGTCGGCATGATCCTGCCGTATTTCATCAACTCGGCGGCGGTCGTGATCTTCAGGCAGTACTTCTTGCAACTGCCCAAAGAGCTGTTCGAGGCGGCGCGCATCGACGGCGCGAGCGAACTCGCGCTGCTCTGGCGCATCGCGATCCCGCTCGTGCGGCCCGCGCTCATTACCGTGGTGCTGCTCACCTTCATCGGCCCGTGGAACGAGTTCCTCTGGCCGTTTTTGATCACCAAAGACGCGGCGCTGCAGCCGCTCGCGGTGTCGCTCGCGAACTACATCTCCAACGTGGCGGCGTCGGCGGCGAACCCGTTCGGCGCGACGCTCGCGGGCGCCGTGGTGCTCGCGGCCCCCGTGGTCGTGCTGTTCATCATCGTGCAGCGCTACTTCATCTCCACCGACATCGGTTCAAGCGTGAAAGGTTGACCATGCAATTCCCCTACTCGCTCAGCAGGGTCGGAGTCATCATGACTCCGGAAGACGGAAACGAACTCGAAGCGGAGGGCGTGCTCAACCCCGGTACCGGACACACGCCCGACGGCACGCTCTACCTGCTGCCGCGGCTGGTCGCGACGGGCAACGTCAGCCGTGTCGGACTCGCGCGGGTCGTGATCGAGAACGGTGTGCCCGTCGGCGTCGAACGCGAGGGCATCGTGCTCGCGCCCGACCGCGGCTGGGAGCGCGGCGCCAACAACGCGGGTGTCGAAGACCCGCGGGTTACCTTCGTGCCTCGGCTCGGGCTGCACGTGATGACCTACGTCGCCTATGGCCCACTGGGCCCGCGCACGGCGATCGCGACATCCGAAAACCTGCGCGACTGGACCCGGCTCGGGCCGGCCCTGTTCGCCTACGACGACGCGCTCGACATGGATCTCAACCTGTTCCACAACAAAGACACCGTCTTCTTCCCGGAGCCGGTCATCGCACCGGACGGCGTCGAGAGTTTCGCGGTGCTGCATCGCCCGATGTGGGACCTGGGCGAGATTCGAGAGGGAGAAGGGGTGCGGATGCCCGTGGGGCTACCGGACGACCGGCAGAGCATCTGGATCAGCTACGTTCCCGTCGCGGCGGTCGAGGCCGACATCACCGCCCTCGTCTACTGGGGTCAGCACCGCTTTGTGGCCGGACCCGAGTTCGCGTTCGAGGAGATCAAGATCGGCGGGGGACCGCCGCCGCTGCGGGTGCCCGAGGGCTGGCTCGTGCTGCACCACGGCGTCACCGGCAAGCTCGAGCGTGCCTTCGACCAGCAGCAGAAGGTCAATTACGCCGCGGGCGCGCTCATCCTCGACGCCGACGACCCGTCGAAGGTCATCGCCCGAACGAGCGAGCCGCTGCTCTTCGCCGAGACCGACGACGAGAAGAGCGGCATCGTGCCGAACGTCGTCTTCCCGACCGCGATCGAAGAGATCGAGGGCCAGCGGTACGTGTTCTACGGCATGGCCGACTCGAAGATCGGTGTCGCCCGACTCGACGCCGTGTAGTTCCACCTATTGAAAGGACTGTTCAATGACGAACCGATCCATCTCCCGGCTGGCGGCGACGATTACCGTCGCCGCCCTCACGGTGGGCCTCGCCGTGACGGCGGCTCCAGCATCCGCGACGCCGGCTGCTCTGTCGACCTCGGCCGCTCTGCCCGCCCCGGCCCGCCTCACCAACCTCGCCCACCTCGACTTCCTGCTCGATACGGCCTCGCCGCCCGCGATCGACGGGCACGACACCTACCGGCTGGCCGAGGAACCCTCGCTGACCTTCCCGTGGACCTACGCAGACGCGCGCGACGGCGGCACGTTCCAGCGGGTGGGCGGCGGGCCGCTCGACCCGGCCACCGGCTACTGGGGTCAGGGCGCCTACAACTCCGACGACATCGCGCGCGCCGCCGTCGTCTACCTGCGCGACTGGCAGCAGACCGGGTCCGCGACGAGCCGGCAGAGCGCGTACGAACTGCTTCGGTCGGTCGCCTATCTGCAGACCTCGAGCGGCCCGAACGCGGGCAACGTCGTGCTCTGGATGCAGCCCGACGGCACTTTGAACCCGTCGCCCGAGCCGGTCGAGCTGCCGGATCCCTCCGACAGCGGCGAGAGCTACTGGCTCGCGCGCAGCCTCTGGGCATTCGGCGAGGGGTACGCGGCCTTCGCCGACGAGGATCCCGAGTTCGCGGCCTTCCTGCAGCAGCGGCTGCAGCTCGGCGTCGCGGCGCTCGGGCGCGACTCGCTCTCGCGCTACGGACAGTATGTCGACGCCGACGGAGCGAAAGTTCCCGCGTGGCTGATTGTCGACGGGGCGGATGCCTCGGGCGAAGCCGTACTCGGACTCGCGGCGTACTCCGCCGCCGCGCCCGACGACGCGGCGGCCCGCGCCGCACTGGCCCAGCTCGCCGAGGGCATCGCGAAGATGGGCGCGGGCGACACCCGCACCTGGCCCTACGGCGCGATCCTGCCGTGGGCGCAGTCGCGGTCGATGTGGCACGCGTGGTCGAGCCAGATGCCGGCGGCGCTCGCCGAGGCATCCACGGTTCTCGGCGACACCTCGCTGCTGTCTCCCGCGATCGCGGACTCGGTCGGTTTTGTGCCCACCCTGCTCACCGCGGGCGGACCGGACAACGCCTGGTATCCGACGCCGATCGAGAAGGTGCAGATCGCGTACGGAGCCGACTCCCGGTTGCAGTCGTTGCTCGCCGTGGCCGACGCCTCCGGACGCCCGGGACTGCTCGACCTAGCCGGAATGATGGGCGCCTGGTATTTCGGAATGAACAGGTCGGGCCAGCCGGTCTACGACCCGGCGACTGGCGTCACCTACGACGGCGTTCAGGCCGACGGCTCGGTCAACCGCAACAGCGGGGCGGAGAGCACGATCCACGGGCTGCTCTCGATGATCGCCCTCGACGCGCATCCCGATGTGGCCGCACGGGCCGTCTCAGTGACGCAGACCACCGCGATCTCGGGGCTCACAACGGTCGAGGCCGAGTCGGCGACGTCGACGACCGGCACGGTCGTCACGCCGGAGTCGGCGTGGACCGGCGAGTCGCAGTACGGCGGGGGAGCGTACCTCGCGCTCGCCCGCGGGCAGAAGGCGACGATCGCGCTCGGCACTGGCTCAAACGCGGGACAGCTGCGGCACATCGAGCCGGTGACCTGGCAGCCCAACCCGGGGTCGGCATCGTCGCTGTGGAGCTCGAAGCTGCTCCCTCTAGGGTTCGTGCGCGACCGGGCCGGAGCGCAGGGCATCACCGAGGTGCCGGGCGTGCTTCTGCCGCAGCCGACGCTGGTGCCGCTGCCCGCGCAGCGCGACTCGGTGACGGTGACCGGAGTCTCGGGAACCGTCGCGCTCGACGCCGTGATCGTGCGGCCTCTGCTCTCGCGGCTCGTGCTCGGCTCTCGCGACGGTAACGGCGCATCGACCGAGCTCGTGCACTCCACCGAGCTCGTGCCGCAGCGCGCCACCGTCGGCACGGCGGGAGTCGCCGCGACTCTGCGCAGCTACGACGGCAGCGGAACCCTCGTGGAGGAGCGCGCGATCACGGGCACCGCGAAGGTGACGGTGCGTGCGGGCGGGTTCGTCACGGTGGCGCGGTGACGGTCCCGGCGCCTCAAATCCGGTTTGCTCACGAAAGGGGTAGAACGGACACATGACGATGACGACGCAGACCGAGATCGAGCGCAAGTACGACGTCGACGAATCGACCCCGCTGCCCGACCTGAGCGGCATCGCGGTCGTGCGGCCGGCGGGGGAGGCGCACCTCGAGGCTGAGTACTTCGACACCGAGCGCGGCGATCTGGCCGCGAGCCGCATCGTGCTGCGACGTCGCCGCGGCGGTGCCGACGAGGGCTGGCACATCAAGCTGCCGGCCGTCGAGGGCCGCACCGAACTGCACTGGCCACTGACCGACGAAGACGCTCCGCCGAGCGACGCCGTCGACCGGGTGCGAGCCCGGGTGCGCGGTCGTGACCTGGCAGTGATCGCGCGGCTGCGCACCCACCGCACGCTCGTGCACCTCGTCGCGAAAGACGGCGCGAAAGACGGCGCGAAAGACGGCTCGGCGGACGGCCCGGAAGGCGGCTTCGAAGACGCCGCCGCCCTCGTCGAGTTCGCGGACGACGTGGTCTCCGCGACCGACGCGACCACGGGCATCCTGCGCATCTGGCGCGAGTGGGAGGTCGAGCTTCTCGACGGTGCTCCGGATGATCCACGCGAACGCACCGCGCTACTCGATGCCGTCGAAGAGCGACTGCTCGCGGTCGGCGCCGTGCCCTCGGCCAGCAAATCGAAGCTCGCCGCCGCGCTGGGACGCACCGACCTCGACGAGGGCGCGGCGTCGAAGCCCGACCCCGCGGGCCTCGACGACTCCAGCCCGGCGGCGGAGGTTCTGCTGGTGGCGGTCGCCGCCCTCGTCGACGATCTGGCCCGCATCGACCCGCTCGTGCGGGCGGATGAACCGGACGCCGTGCACCAGTTGCGCACGCGCATCCGCCGGTTGCGTAGCCTGTTCGCGAGCTATCCGACCGTGTTCGACCGTCGGGTGACCGACCCGCTGCGCGACCGGCTGCAGGCGATCGGCACCGTGCTCGGTGAGGCGCGCGACGCCGAGGTTATGCGCGACCGAGCGGCGAGCCTGCTCGATGAGTACGAGCCCGTCTCCGACGACGTGGACGAGCGGCTGCACGAGGCGCTCGCCCGCCAGTATGTCGCGGCGCACGCGCGTGCCATCGATGAGCTCTCGGGCGCGGGGTGGTTCGCGCTTCTCGATGACCTCGACGAGTTCGTCGCCTGGCCAGCACTCGCCGACGACGCGATGAAGCCGGCGGCGGATGTCGTGCCGCGAGCTCTGCGCAAGGATCTGCGCCGGGTGCGCAAGCGCGCGAAGGCCGCCGACCGGGCCGACAGCGACGACGACCGGATGCTGCTCTTGCACGACGTGCGCAAAGCGGCGAAGCGCCTGCGGTACGCCGCCGAGGCGGTGAGCCAGGGCGATGCGGCGGTGTTCGGAAAGCGAATTCGCAAGCTCGCGGCGAACGCCGAAGCCGTGCACGACCTGCTCGGCGAGCACCGGGACAGCGTGCTTATGCAGCAGCACCTGCGTCGCTCCGCGGGAGCGGGGATGGGCGCGGGCGCGGGCCCGGGCGCGCACGCGTTCGACTACGGAGTGCTGCACGAGGTCGAGCGTCACGGCGCGGCGCTCTGCCTCGCCGACTACCCGGCCGCGCTCAAGGCGCTCGGGTAGGTCTCGTTTTCGGCGGAACCCTAGAACGGCATCACCTCATCGGGGTCGTCGGGAGCGTCCCAGCCGGACTGCGCTGCTGCCTTCTCATCGTTCTTCTCGGGCTTCATCGCTTCGACGAAGGCCGGGTGGAGCCGCCGCAGGGGAGCGACCCGCTTGATGCGGCCGCACGGGGAGATCCACTGCTTGTCGCCGTTGGCGAGCTTGACCATCGTCCAGCGCGTGTTGTGCACGAGCCGGTGATCGGGCTTGCAGAGCAGCGCGGAGTTCGCCAGCGACGTGTCGTGGCTTTCGGCCCAGGCGTCGGGGTGGTGTCCGTCGGTGTTGTGGGCCGCGGCGTCGCACCAGGGGGCGGTGCACGTTCCGTCGATCAGCTGCACGGCCCGCCGAAGTGAAGCGGGCAGGTAGCGGAACTTGTCGTCGAAGGAGACGACGGATCCGGTGATCGGGTCGGTGAGCAGCCGGTAGAAGCCCGGGGCGTCGGCGACGAGCTTGCGCGCGGTGGCCGGATCGATGGGCACCGTGCCCTCCAACGTAGCGGGCTCGGTGTCGAGGCCGAGCAGCGTGAGCACCGGGACCTCGACGTGCACGCGGGCGACGATGCCGTGGCCGAGACGCTTGCCGTCGGGGGTGAGGCCCGTGCCGTCGAACGTGCCGTCGAAAGTGCCGTCCGCTTCCGTCTCATCCACCCACGCGCACAGGTCGCCCTTCAGCAACAGCTCGGTGCCGATATCGACCCGGCGCTGGCCGAGCGACCTCGGGTCGCCCTTGAAAGTCGGGGTGGCGAGGTCGGTGAGGCGGTTGCGGATCGCGGCGACGGTCTCGTTGGAATCGCGGAAGGTGAGAAACCCGACACCGTCTTCGCCCAGCTCGCAGGTGACCCCGCGGAACTGCGCTGCCTTCTCGTGCCGTTCCTGCATCGAGGTCGGGTGCTTTTCCTCCCGCGCCTTCTGCACCTTGGCCCGGAACGCGGAGACGATCAGCGTCTTCGCCCACGGCAGCACCTCGGTTTCGAAGGCGGCGCGGGCCTCGGCGGGGATGCCCCAGCAGGCCGTGACGATGACTTTGGCGTGTTCGTAGCGGATCGACCCAGACGACAGTGCGTCGAGAGTGAGGGGGAGATCGGCGACGAGGGTCGCGCTCTCCTCCACGAGGGTCAGGGCGGCGCTCTTCGACACGTTGTACGAGACGGCGAGTTCGGTGGCGAGCTCGGTCTTGGCGCGGTTGCGGATCGACCAGCCGGCCTCCTGGTCGCGGTTGACGCGCAGCTCGGGCGGTCGAGTGGCGTCTTCGGCCTCCTCTTCTAGAGCGATAGCGACCGAAACCTGGCGGAGTTCGTCGATGCTGCGTGCCCGAGCGGCGGCCGCGATGGCGAGCTGCCGGTCGACGATCTCGGCATCGTCGAGAAACTTGCCGAGCAGCATCTGCCGTTGTACGTGCGGAGTCAACAACCGGATGTCGGGCATTGTCTCGTGTTCGGGAGGGGCCTCGAAACCCGGAGGCGAGGGAGGCACCCCGTCGGGCGGCATCCGCCCCGGGTCATCCGAAATATCGATGTCTGTCATGCATCAATTTTCTCAAAGTCGAACACGCGTTCGAGTGTTTAGAGGCAAAATTGGGGAGAAAAATCTCAGCCTGTGGATAAGAGGGACAGGAGTCGCTATCCGCTAACTCCCACGAGCAGCGCCACCGTCGAGTGCACGACCGCGCGCCGCCGTTCCAGCTCACTCGCGGCCACGTGTGGCAGTGTCGGCGTTCCGGGGTTGACGATCCAGCTCATCACGACGCCGTAGATCATGACGAGGCGGGCGTAACGCTCAAGCCGGTGGTCGTCTTCTAAGAGGGGGGTCCGGGGTGCTCAGCCCAGCACCCCGGCCGCAGCCGGGCGTCAGCCCAGTTCGTCGACGATCATCTGCGTCGCGAGCGGAACGTTCTTCTCGTTCGTCGACGGGTCCCAGCCGACGAGGGCCACGACGTTTCCGCCGACCCGCGCGGTGAGGCCGACAAGGGTGAAGGCCATGCCGCCGACGTCGCCGTTCACGCGCCAGCCGAGCGTCTCGTCGGTGCCGGTGATCGTCGGCGTGAACTGCTCGACCGTGGTCTGCACGGGTTGGCCCTGCATCGTGAAGATGGATGCCCCGGCGCAGCGCACGAGCGCGTCGTTCGCCTCGGCCAAGAGCCCGGACGCGACATCGACGTCACCGGTGCTGCTCACGACGGTCGTCATCGAGCGGTCGTTGCTTGTGCCGAACTCGAGGCTCGCGGCGGAGAGTGCCGGGTCGGCGTCCCAGCCGACGCCGAAGGGCGTGAGACAGCTCGGGTCGGACGCCGTGAGCCCCGGATAGATCGAATCGATCAGCTCGCCGGTGCTCGCGTACTCGCCGGGCACGAACTGCACGCCGGTGAAAATGGTCGTGAGCTCGGCATCTGTGAGAATCGTGGGTGCTTCGGATGTCGCGGACACGTCGGGTGTCGGCGTTGTCGTCGCGACGGTCGTCTCGGTCTCTGGCGTGCTGCAACCGACGAGCGCGATGAGCAGCGCCCCTGCCACGGCGGCGGTGGTAACGGTCTTTGCGATCATCTTCTGCATCCCCCTCGAAGTCGCCGCCGACCGGCGAGCGAGTGATCAGAGTATCAGTCGCGTTCTAGGCCTCCGGGATGACGAAGGACCGCGAGGGCGGCCGCACCTCGTCGGGTTCCGGGCCGCGGCGGATGCCGAGGTCGAGCGCGTCGATCGCCGCGAGCTCCGCGTCGGTGAGCTCGAAGTCGAAGACGTCGAAGTTCTCGGCGATACGCTCGGGCCGCACCGACTTCGGGATGGCGCTGCGCCCCTGCTGCAGGTGCCAGCGGATCATGACCTGCGCGGTCGACTTGCCGTGCGCGGCGCCGATGGCCTCGATGGCGGGATCGTGCAGCGGATTCTTGGCGTTCTCGTTGTTGTAGCCCGGGTACACGTTGATGCCGCCGATGGGGGACCAGGCCTGCGTCACGATACCGTGCGCGGCATCCGCCGACTGCGTCTCCCTCTGCGTGAAATAGGGGTGCAGCTCGATCTGGTTGACGGCCGGAACGACCGTGCTGTTCTCGAACAACCGCTCGAGGTGTGCGGGCTTGAAGTTGCTCACACCGATCGCGCGAACCTTGCCGTCGGCGAGCAGCGTCTCCAGGGCGCGATACGCCTCGAGCGTGGTGTCGAACACCCAGGGTGCCGGCTGGTGAAGGATCAACAGGTCGAGACGTTCGACGCCGAGCTTGCGCGTCGAAACGTCGAAGGCGTGCAGCGTCTCGTCGTAGCCGTACTGGCTGATCCAGACCTTGGTCTCGATGAAGACCTCGTCGCGGTCGAGTCCGGATGCCCGGATACCCTCGCCGACTTCGCGCTCGTTCATATAGGCGGCCGCCGTATCGATGTGCCGATAGCCGGTGCGCAGCGCTGATTCGACGGCCGCCGCGGTGTCGTCGGTGGAGCTCTGGAAGACGCCGAGGCCGAGTGCGGGCATCGGCACGCCGTTGTTGAGGATGATCTCGTTCATGTTTTCAGGCTACGTGGGCGGCGGACGGTGGGGGAGGCCGTGCCAGTACCCGTCTCACGCCTATTTCGCTACACCCGCCGAAATTCTTATTCACGAGCGCGTAATGCGTCCGTAACGACCCGTACCTACTCTCGATGCCAAGCCACTCGGCCCTATTTCGCTATATCCGCCGATTATTCATCTTGCCCCGACCCACCCACCGTTACAGGAGATTTGCGTGCCCGCTCTCACCCATTCCCGACCGGTCCGGCTCGCAGCCGGATTCGCCATGGTCGCCACCGCAGCACTCGTGCTCTCCGGCTGCGGCCGGGTCGACAATGCCGACTCCGCCGCCGCGACCGCAGCCATCGACGACAAGCCGGCCACCGGCACCGTCTCGCTCTGGGCTCCCGACGGCGACGCGAACGCGCTCGACGACACCATGGCCGCGTTCAAGGCGGACAACCCCGACCTCGACCTCGAGGTCACGCTCATCCCCGAGTCGGAGTACAACACCAAGCTCCAGGCCGCGATCGCGTCGGGCACCGGCCCCGACATCGCGCAGACCTATACCGAGGCGCAGGCCGGCTTCATCAAGGGCGACGCGTTCGCCGCCGTTCCCGACGGTCTCGTCGACGAGGACTCCTTCTTCCCCGGCTCGTGGGCCGCGGGCGAGATCGACGGCACCGCGTACACCGTGCCGTGGTACGCGTACACCTACACGCTCGTCTACCGCAAAGACATCGCCGAGGCCGCGGGACTCAGCGCCCCCACGACCTGGGACGAGATGATCCCGTTCGAGAAGGGACTCATGGCCGCGGGTGCGACCAAGGGCCTCGGCGCGAGCGTCGGCTGGGACAGCTACAACGGCCAGGACCTCACGCAGCTCGTCTGGCAGGCCGGCGGCGAGCTGATCAACGACGACGAGACCGAGTGGACTCTCGACACCCCCGAGATGATCGAGGCGATCGAGTACAACGCCTCGTACTTCACCTCGGGCGTCGCCGACGTCTCGGGCCCCGGCTTCCTCGACTCGCAGCCGTACTTCGTGACCGGCAAGACCGCGTCGTCGATCACCGGACCCTGGGTCATCGGACAGTTCGACGCCGTCGCCGAGCAGGACGGCTGGACCGCCGAGAACGTCGGAACCGCGACGGTTCCGGCCGGTTCCGCCGGAAGCATCGGCGCGATCGCGGGAGGCAGCCTCGGCGTCCTCGCCGACAGCGACAACCAGGAATCCGCGTGGAAGGTCATCCGCTACCTCGCCGAGAGCGACACGCAGATCGCCCAGTACGAGTCGTACGGATCGCTTCCCGCCGTGCAGTCCTCGTGGGAGGACCCGGCGATCGCCGACCAGCCGCTGCTCGACGCGTTCTTCGACCAGCTTCAGGACACCCGCTCGTACCCGCAGCGCACCACCTGGCTGCAGATCGCCACGCAGATGGGCGCCGAGATGGAGTCCGTCGCCAAGGGACAGGAGACCGCCGAAGAAGCGGCCGCGAACCTGCAGTCCTTCGCCGATGGCGTCGGCACCGGCGAGTAACTCTTCTTATGACTGCACTGCGCACCTCGACTGCGCCGAACACCTCGGGAGTGCCGCGCAAGCGGCGCTCCCGGGGCGTGCGCAAAAGCCTCATCGCGTGGATCTTCCTCGCACCGTTCGCCATCGTCTTCCTCACCTACACGGCGATCCCCGCGCTCGCCGCGATCGGCTTCAGCTTCACCGACCTGCAAGGGCGCGACCTGCGCAACCCGTTCAACGTCAACTTCGTCGCGATCGACAACTACGTGCGGCTCTTCGCCGACGCGCGGTTCATCCGCGACATCGGCAACACCCTGCTCTTCGTCGTCGTCGGCGTGCCGCTCACCATGGCCCTGGGCTTCGCGCTCGCCGTGGCGCTCAACTCGGGCATCCGCCGCCTGCGCGGCGTCTTCCGCACGATCTTCTTCGCGCCGGTTGTCACCAACATCGTGGCGATCGCGCTCATCTGGCAGTACGCCTTCAACAACGACGGCACGATCAACAACGTGCTCGCGAACTTCGGGTTAGCCGGTCCCAATTGGCTCGACGACACCAACACGGCGATGCCGGTCGTCATCCTCCTCGGCATCTGGCGCAACTTCGGTACCGCGATGCTGCTCTTCCTCGCCGGTCTGCAGGCCGTGCCCGAAGACGTGCAAGAAGCGGCCGCGCTCGACGGCGCGGGCTGGTGGAGCCGCCTGTGGCACATCACGCTGCCGCTGTTGCTGCCCACGATCCTGTTGATCTCCGTGCTGCTCACCGTGTTCTACCTGCAGGTCTTCGACGAGCCCTACCTGCTCACCGACGGCGGCCCGCTGGGCTCCACCGAGTCGATGGCGCTCTACACCTACACCCAGTTCGGATTCGGCAACTACGGCATCTCGTCGGCCGCATCCGTCGTCACCCTCGTGCTCGTCGCTGTCGTCAGCGTCGTGCAATTCCGACTGCTGAGGCCCCGCACATGACCGCAACCATCGACAGACTTCCGGATGTCGCGTCCGATACTCACACGGCCGCGGGGCAGCGCACCCGCCGCGTTCCCGTCGTGCTGCTGTACGCGGTGCTCGCGCTGATCGCGATCGCCACCCTGCTGCCGTTCTTCTGGGTGATCAGCGGCTCGCTGCGCAGCCTCGACGAGATCCGAGCGGATCCCGGGGCGTGGTTGCCCACCGCGCCCACGCTCGACAACTTCGCACGGTTGTTCAGTAAAGAGAACTTCACGGGCTACCTGTTCAACAGCGTGGTCGTCGCGATCATGGTCGTTCTCGGCAACATCGTCGCCGCGGCGGCCGCGGGGTACGCGCTGGGCAAGCTGCACTTCGCCGGCAAGAAGATCGCGTTCGCGGCGGTCATGGCCTCGCTCATGGTGCCGTTCACCGCGGTGTTCGTGCCGCAGTTCGTGGTGACCGTCAACATCGGCCTGATCGACACCCTCGCGGGCATCGCCCTGCCGAGCCTGGCCCTGCCGATCTCGATCTTCATCATGCGCCAGTACGCGTCGTCGATCCCCGACGAACTGCTCGAGGCGGCCCGCATGGACGGCGCGGGAGAGTTCCGGCTCTTCTTCACGATCTTCCTGCCGCTCTCCGGTCCCGCGGTGGCGACGGTCACGATCATGTCCTTCCTCAACGCGTGGAACAACTTCATCTGGCCGCTCATCGTGGCGCAGAGCAGCTCGACCTACACGCTGCCCGTCGGACTCGCCGCCACCAGCCAGGCCTCGGCCAACGTCACCGACTACGGGCTCGTGCTCGCCGGTGCGATCGTCGTGATGCTGCCCGTGCTCATACTCTTCCTCTTCCTGCAGCGCTACTTCGTTCAGGGCATCGCGGCGTCCGGCCTAAAGTGAGCGAAGCAATCATTCGGCGCGACGGTGAGGAAGCCACAGATGCCCGGGCTTGATCCGAAGGCGCTCCGGCGTCTCAATACCTCCGTCACCCTGCGTGCTCTCGCCGTCGAATCCGAACCGGTCGGAATGTCGGCGCTCGCCACACAGGCGGGACTGTCGCGGCGCACCGTCGAGCTCATCCTCGACTCGCTCGTGGCGGCCGGCTGGGTGACCGAGCTCGACCGCGTGCCGACCACGGGCTCCGCGGGGCGGCCGTCGCGCCGGTTCGCGCTGCGCGCCGAACACTCCGTGCTCGCGGCGGTGCGCGTCAGCACGCTCGAGGCGAGTGCCGTCGTCGCCGACGTGAGGGGAAACATCCTCGGACGTGCGGCCCGCGCCCTGCCCGACTATTACGACCCGACCTCGTCGCTCGACGTCGCCGCCGAGATCGTGCACGAGGCACTCGTCGCCGCCGGGGCATCCATCGACCAGCTGCGCGCCGGGGCGATGGCCGCCGGCGGCGCCATCGACGAGAACGGTGTGGTCCGCCGGCTCGTGCACGCCGAGAAGTGGGCGGGCGTCGACCTTCCGGCCGAGATGGCCGCGCGCATTCCCGTCGCCTGGTTCGCCGACAACGACGCCAACCTCGGCGCCCTCGCCGAACGCTGGCGTGGGGCGGCCCGCGACCACGAGAACGTGGTCTGGGGCATCTTCGGCAATCGCAGCGGTCTCGGCCTGCTCATCCGCGGCTCGGTCTACCGCGGGTTCCAGGGTGCGGCCGGCGAGATCGTCGAGGCCGTGCCGCTCTCCGTCGCTTCGTTCGACGAGCGCCCCGTCGCCTTTCTCACCTCGCCGGTGGCCGAACAGCGCCGCGTCGCCGACGCGGTCTTCGATGCGGCGCGTGCCGGCGATGTCGCCGCCCTCGCCGAGGTCGACGCGTTCGCCCGCCACATCGGCGACATCCTGCTCACCGTCTCGTGGACGATCGCCCCCTCGCTCATCGTGCTCGGCGGCGGCCTCGAGAACGGCGCCGACCTGCTACTGCCCCGCATCCGCGAATCTCTGCGCATCGCGCGGGCACCCGACGTCGAGCTGATCGCGAGCGTCATCGGCGCGGACGGCCCCCTCATCGGCGCGCTCAGATTCGTGCTCGACCGCATGGACACCGAACTGTTCGGCCCGCTTATGCCGGGCAACTGAGTCACAGAACTGAATCACAGCACCACCAGCACCAGGAGACGCACGAATGACAGACACCACCCGCACCGACGTGCTCATCGTGGGCAGCGGAATCATGGGCGCGGCCGCGGCCCGACTGCTGCGCGAGGCCGACCCGCACACCCGCATCGTTATGGTCGACGGTGGTTCGCCGATCGGTGGCACGCCGGGCCTGCACCTGCACGACGTGGAGGAGCCCGACCTCTGGCAGGTGTACAACCAGCGCGTGTCATCCGGAATTCAGGGCCTCTACACCGGCGCGGCGCTGACCGACTCGGTCGCCGACGACGTGCGCACCCTCGCTCCCGGCATGTTCAACAGCCAGACCTTCGGTGAAGAGGCCGCCGCCATGCCCGCGAGCGCCCTTGCCTGGAACGCCGGTGGAATGGGCGTGCATTGGACCGCGGCGACCCCGTGGCCGGCCGGCCACGAGACCTTCTCGGACGGCGACGACGACGCCTGGGCGGCCGACCTCGAGACGGCCCGGCGCCTGCTTAACGTGTCGCCATCGCCGATCGGCCCGACCGCGGTCGGATCCATCGTGATCGAGCAGCTGCGTTCGGTGCTCGCCGGCACGGCGCCCGTCGACCGTGAACCGCAGCCGATGCCGATGGCCGTCGTGCCTACCGAGTCGGGACTGCGCCCGCGCACGTCGCCCGCCACCATCTTCCCGCCCATCGCCGGCGCCGACGACGCCAACTTCACCCTGCTCACCGGCACGCTCGCCACCTCGATCATCACCGAGGGCGCGCGGGCGATCGGCGCCCGGCTGCGCACCGTCGCCGACGGCGCCGAGTTCGAGATCCACGCCGAGACCGTGCTGATCTGCGCCGACACCCTGCGCACCCCGCAGTTGCTGTTCGCGTCGGGCATCCGCCCCGAAGCGCTGGGCCGCTACCTCAACGAGCACGCCTTCATCACCGCGCGCGTGCTGATGGACCTCGACCGCTTCGGTGTCGACGTCGCCGACCTGCCGATCGCCCGCGAGGGCGAGTTCTGCACCGATTCGCTCTGGATCCCGCAGAACGGCGACGGGCAGCCGTTCCACGGGCAGGTGATGAACAACACCTTCGTCGACGACGACGGAACGCCGCTCGCCTACTCGGTCGGGCTGTCGCTCTACACGCCGGTCGAGTCGCGCGCCGAGAACCGGCTCGTCTTCTCGGATACCGAGACCGACATCGCCGGCCTGCCGAAGATCGACTTCGAGTTCGCCTACTCCGACGCCGACCTCGCGCTGATCGACCGCGCGCTGGGGCAGGTCGAGACGCTCGCCGCAGCGTTCGGATCGTTCGACCCGGAGACCGAGCGGATGCTGCTTCCCCCGGGCAGCTCGCTGCACCTCACCGGCACCGTGCGCTCGGGCACGACCGACGACGGCACGAGCGTGTGCGACACCGAGGGCCGCGTCTGGGGCTACGACAACCTCTACGTCGCGGGCAACGGGGTCATCCCGACCGCCGTCGTGGCCAACTCGACCCTCACCGGCACGATCACGGCAGTACGCGCAGCCCGCGCCGTCAGCCGCCGCCTCGCCGCGGTGCCCCAGTAGTTTCCCCACCCAAGTTACGGAGAACACCATGAAGAACCTCGCCGCCGACCGCGTCGCACTCAACCCGATCCAGTGGATCAACGTCAAGGCCGACCCGGCTGACCCGAACAGCGAGAGCCTCTGGCTGTTCGCCGAGCCGTCGTTCCGCGCCGACTATCCCGCCGTGCTCAAGGCCATCAAGGCGTCAGGCTTCACCTCGACGATGATGGAGGTGCTCGACACCCAGACGCTGCAGAACTACAAGGCCATGGTCGACGACGCCGGGCTGACCCTGGCTCCGGGGTACGCGAGCATCCCGCTGCCCGAAGACCACGGCGTCACGCTCGAGCCGGGCAGCGCCGCCGCGGTGCGCTGGTACGACATCGTGCGTCGCCGCGCCGAGGAGTCGAACTACTTCGGTCTCGACACGATCTTCCTCGCGCCCGAGGTGTGGTGGGGCGATGTCACGGTCCGCACGAACGAGCAGGTGGCGGTCGGTCGCGGCTTCGACCAGGGCCGCCTCAACCGGGTCATCGACACCCTCGGCACCGCCGCCGAGATTCTGCGGTCGGAGGGCATCCGCGCCGGACTGCACAACCACATCGGCACCTGGGTCGAGACCGAAGACGAGATCGAGCAGGTGCTCGCCGCCATTCCCACGAGCCTGCTCGGTGCGTCGTTCGACGTCGGCCACCTCGCCTGGGCCGGCATCGACCCGGCGACCATGATCACCCGGCACGCCGACCGCCTCGTCGACCTGCACTTCAAAGACCTCAACATGACGATCGCGAACGGCACCCACACGACGCCGACGCCGTACAACACGGCGACCGACGCTGGCCTGTTCCTCGAGCCCGGCCTCGGCGACCTCGATCTCGACGGCATCATCGCCGCGCTGCCCGACGAATGGCGCGGCTGGGTCATCATCGAGGTCGACCGCGCGTCGATGCCGCCCGTCGAGAGCGCCGCCGTCAGCTGGAAGTGGGTCAGCGACCGCATCGGCTGATAGCGCTGAACGCGGGCGATCCACGCCATGATGGGCGCATGATCATTTTCGGATACGCCGTCGCGGCGTTGGCCAGCATCTTTATCGCCAATGCCATCCCGCACCTCACCCGCGGGAGCGCCGGCTACCTGCACCGCGTGCCCTGGCGCGTTCCGGCCTCCGCGGCCGAAAACGTGCTGTGGGCGTGCATCAACCTGCTGGTCGGCATCTGGCTCGCCTACTGGGCGTCGACGTGGGGCCTGTTCCTGCCGCTCGCGCTCACCGTCGGCGTTGTCGTCGGCGGCGCGTTCCTCGCCGCCATCGGCACGCGGTTCGCGCGAAACCCGGCGGAGCGCGGGCAGCAGGCGAACTGATCCGCGCGGCGGGAAAGCGTTACGGCCCCGCGATGCGCCGGTTGACCGCGAGCACACTGACCACGACGACCGCCAGGCCCATGATGCCCGCGCCCCAGTAGGCGAGGGCGAGCACGTTGCCGCCTGCGATGATCGTGCCGCCGATGATCGCGCCGCCGGCCGTGCCGAGCGCGATGACCGAAGAGTTGAGTGCCACGACGAGCTGGCCGTGCCGCCCCGCGAGCTGGATGAGCATGCCCTGCAGCGGGGAGTTGGCCGCCCAGGCGAGAAAGCCCCAGACTGCGAAGACCGCGCCGGCGCCGACGAGCGTGCTGCCCGCGTACGGCAGCAGGGCGAGCGCCACGGTGCACCCGAAGAAGCAGATCCACAGGGTGCGGGCGGCGCCGAGCAGGTCGGCCATGCGGCCTCCGGCGATGTTTCCGAGAACCCCGGCCGCGCCGTAACACAGCAGAAGCGCGCTCAGCGAGAGCCCGTCGGCTCCCGAGACCGCGGTGAGCAGCGGCGAGGCGTAGGTCTGTACGGTGAACGCCGCCACGGTCTCGAGCATCGAGACGAGCAGCACGAGCGCGACCAGCGGCGAGGGGAATCCGCGCGAACCCGCCGCCGCCGTGGCACGCTCGAGCGGGTCGCTGCCCGGTTTCGACACGAGGAAGAACACCGCGACGAAGGCGACCGCCGCGAGGCCGGCCGTGGTCAGGTAGACGCCGCGATAGCCGAGCACCGGGCCGAGGATGTTGCCGACCGGGGCGGCGACGACCGAGGCAGTGGTGAGGCCGCCGAACACCGTCGCGAGCGCACGCCCGCGCTCGCCGGGCGCCGCGAGGCGGGAGGCGAGCACCGTGGCGGTCGGCGTGAAGCCGCCGGCGGCGATCGCGCTGAGCGCGCGCACCACCGCGATCGTCGAGTAGTCGGTTGCGAGCGCGGTGGTAACGCAGGCGGCGGCGAACAACGCCAGAGCCGTCAGCATCAGCGCGCGGCGCGGCAGTCGACCGCCGAACAGCGCGACGAGCGGGGTCGAGATCGCGTACGCGATGCCGTAGAAACTGACGAGGCGGCCGATGTCGGCGAGTGACACGTCGAGTTCGCCGGCCATCGTGGGCAGCAACCCCGTGACCACATTGGAGCCGAAACCGATCGCGAACGTGCCGAGCGCTAGCGGCCAGAGGCGCGGACGCATCCGTACCTGCTCAGTCATCGAGCGGAACAGCCACGTACTTCCTCCAGTCACCGCCCTCGACGATGGTCTTGCCGAATGCGGCAGCGGCCTCGCACAGGTAACCGACGACCTCGCGGCCGTCGTCGAGCAGCACGCGGCCGAGTCCGAGCGGGGCGGCCGCCTCGATCAGCAACGCCGCGAGCGCCGTCTCGGGCACGCGCCAGAGTTCGCCGAGAACGCTGTCGGCGGTCTCGGGGTTGCGGACCATGCCGGGTCTGTTCAGCGCATCTCCGAGCGCGACGAGGGTGTATCCCGCGGCGGTGCGCACATCGCCGCGGTGGACGGCCCCGTGGCGGCGCAACCGGCCGTGCAGGGGCAGGCCCGAGAGGTGCGCGCCGACGACGAGCAGGTCGATGCCGCGGTCGGGCTCCGGCGAGTCGATCAGCAGCGAGCCCGGTTCGTCGAGCGCTTCGACCCGCTGCACGAGCGCGGCGACGTCTCGAGCGACGGCATCCGCGAAGGGGCGGGCGAGCACCTGCACGCCCACGTTCTCGCCGGGCACGCCCGACGCGATCGGCACTGCGTAGGCCGGGTAGCCGAACAGGTTGGCGAAGTTGGTGAACGTGCCGAGCCGCGAGTTCACGGCGACCGGTTCGGCGGCCACCTCGCTGAGCGTCGGGTGGTGCGTCGTCGTCGGGATGAGCATGGCGTCGGCGCCGGCGAGCAGCGCCTCGGCTTCGGCCTTCAACTCGGCGAGGGTGATGCGGTCTGCCGCGAGCCGGTGGGCGGGCAGTGTGCCGGAGGCGGTGATGATGGATGCGACCACGGGATCCAGTCCCTCGGGGTTCTGCTCGACGACGGCGCCGACGGCGGCGTATCGCTCGGCGACGAACGCGCCGTTGTAGAGAAGGGCGGCGGCGCGCAAAAACGGGCCCAGATCGATTTCGACAAGGGTGACACCGGCCGAACGCAGGCGATCGACGTGAGAGTCGAAGGCACCGCGCCAGAGCGGCGAGAGCGCCCCGAGGTCAATGCCGCGCGGCACGGCGACGACGGGGTTCTCGGGGGCGGCGAGCGGTGCCGAGGCCGGCAGGTCGATGCCGAGTGCATCGACGCCGTCCGTTCCGACCATGATGCCGACCACGAGATCGGCGAGGTCGAGGCGCGTGGCGAAGGCGGTCACGCAGTCGAGCGAACGGCAGGCGGGTACAACGCCCGTCATCGGCACGAGCCCGACTGAGGCTTTGACCCCGACGAGACCCTGCAGTGCGGCGGGCACGCGTCCGGACCCGGCGGTGTCGGTGCCGAGGGCGAAGTCGACGAAGCCGAGCGCCACGGCGACTGCGGAACCGGAAGAGGATCCGCCCGAGATGCGGTCGGGGTGCACGGCGGAGCGCACGGATCCGTACGGGCTGCGCGTGCCGACGAGGCCGGTCGCGAACTGGTCGAGGTTCGTCTTGCCGAGCACCACGGCGCCGGCTGCGCGCAGGCGGGCCACGGCCGTGGCATCCGCTTCGACGACGCGCGAGAACCCGGGGCAGGCGGCCGTCGTCGGCAACCCGGCCACATCGATGTTGTCCTTCACCGCGAACAGCAGTCCGGCGAGCGGCGCTGTCTCGCCGGCGGCAACGCGGGCGAGCTGGGCATCGACGTCGGCCGAAACCTCGGCCTCGGGGCGCAGGCTGATCCACACCTCGGGGCGGTCGGCGGCGGCGATCGCGGCGAACGCACGCGCCGTGCGGTTGGCACGCAGCGTCATGCCGCGGTCACCACCATGCGCACCGGAGTCGGGTCGAAACCGTTGCACGGGTTGTTGATCTGCGGGCAGTTCGAGACCAGAACGAGAACGTCGCGTTCGGCGCGCAGAGTCAGGCTGAGCCCGGGCGCGGAGATGCCGTCGACGATGCCGAGCGACCCGTCGGCCTCGACCGGCACGTTCATGTACCAGTTGATGTTGCTCACCAGGTCGCGCTTGCCGAGCCCCCAGAGGGCACCCTCGGCGAGGAAGTTCTCGACACAGGCGTGCTCGTGCACCGTGTGGTTGCCGTAGCGCAGCGAGTTCGACTCTTTGCTGCAAGCTCCGCCGATGGTGTCGTGACGGCCGACTTCGTCGTGCACGAGGGTCATGAGCGGTACGCCGGTGTTGGCGACGAGCACCGAACCTTCGGTGAGGTACACGTTGCCCCGGGCCTGGATGGTGTCGGGCGCGCTGTAACGGATGCTCGTGTCATCCGCGTCGTAGACCAGGCAGTCGACCGCCTGGTTGCCGTGCGAATCGATGATGGTGAGCAGCTCGCCCGCGCGGACGACGTGCGACCAGGGCGCGCGGCGGCCGACGACGGCGTCGATCACGACGGTGCGGCCGGCGATAAAGTCGGGTGTCTCGTTCGTCATTACAGGCCTCGTGTCCTCGCGTAGTCGATGGTGTTGGCGAAGGCGCGTGCCGCCTCGGGGGTGGCGACGGCCTCGGGGCTGTCGAGGGTCGCGGCCTCGCCGCGCCAGGCGCGGATGCGCACGGGCGTGCTGACGTACTCGGCCCGGCGGTCGGACGGGTGCGGAACGTTGGCGACCAGAACGATCGCGGGCAGCTCGAACCGCAGTCGCACGCGGGTGCCGGCACCCGCGGAACCGTGGAAGACCACGCCGCCGTCGTCGGCGATGCGCACGCCCTGGAAGAAGCTCACGGTCGGCGGTAGGTCGCGCGGGGCGAGACCGTGCTTGGCCGCGCCGAGCACGAGCAGCTCGCGGCCGGCGGGGGTGCCACCGTGTGCCGAGCCGTCGCCGTAGCGTGCCTCGTTGACCGCGCGGGTCGAGGTGCCGACGAAGGTGTCGTGCCGTTCGGAAGTGTCGTCGACGATCGTCGCGAGCACACGCCCGCGGTCGGAGAGCAGCATGGATCCGGCGCCGAGGTAGGCCTGCCACTGGATCTTGACGGTGTCGGCCACGTTCAGTCGCTCGTCGGTTTGGGCGGCGTTGAACACCGCGAGGTTGACACACGCGTCGCCCTCGAGGTCGGTGAACTCCACCACGGTGCCGCGCGCCACGGCGAGGGTCGTGTAGTTGCCGCCGCCGACGGTCTCGGCGACGAGGCGGGCGTCGGCCGCGACATCCGTCGGCCAGTCGGAGGCACCGGCCGCGGGCACGGTCGGCATGGTCTCGATGACGGTGCCGCCCATCGACCGGGCGTGGGCGCGAGCGCCTTCCGGCGACGCGGTTGACTGCACTGCGGAGGAGTCACTCATCTCAGCGCACCAGCTCGTGCACGAGGGGAGCGGGCTCGGGCGTCTCGAGGGTGTCGAGCCAGCCGTTGACGTCGGCGGCGGTGACGAGGGCGTCGCGCTGCAGGTAGTGCATCGCCTTAAGGGCGTTGTCGTGCGCCTCCTGCGTGGAACCGCCGACACAGTCGGTGAGCACGCGGAAACGGTAGTCGTGCTGGTGCGCGTCGACCGCGGTGTAGTGCACGCAGACGTCGGTGAGGCCGCCGACGAGCAGCAGCGTCTCGGCCTTGTACGCCTTGAGCACGATCTCGAGTTCGGTGCCGAAGAACGCCGAGTAGCGGCGCTTCTTGATCAAGAACTCGCCGGGCTGCGGGTCGATGCCGGGAGCCAGCTCGGTCTCTTCCCAGCCCTCGAGACAGTGCGGGCCCTCGGCACCGTCGAGCTCGCGGCCGATGTCGATGAGCGACGGCTTGTGCACCTCCTGGATAAAGACGACGGGGATGCCCTTCTCGCGGCTGTGACGGATGATCTCGCGGACGCGGGGCGCCCGTTCGGTGCGGCCGCCCATGTACGGGATCTCGGTGCGCGAGTCTTCGCGCGGAACCTCGCCGCCCTGGATGTCGACGACGATGAGGACGGTGTTTCCGACGATGTTCATGATTTCCTTTCAACGCGGGCTGGGCCCGACTGCGGTGCGATGGGTTAGCTGAGGGCGATGCGGCGGTCGGCGACGACCTGCAGCACATCGACGAGGGTGTTGAGCGCGACGTAGGTGATGCCGAGGAGCAGCGCGACCCCGGCGATGCCCGGGAAGTCGCTCGCCTGCACCGACTTGTCGAGGTAGCTGCCGACGCCGGGCCAGGAGACGATCTTCTCGACGACGACGAGCCCGCCGAGCAGCATGCCGGCCTGGATGCCGACCATCGAGAGGGTCGCGCCGAGCGAGTTGCGCACGGCGTGGCGGGCGAGAACGAGACTCTCGCGCATGCCGGCGGCCCGGGCGGTACGGGCGTGATCGGAGACGAGGTTGATTTTGAGGCCGTCGACCAGAACGCGGCCGATGGAGACCGCGGGCGAGATCGCGGCGCAGGCCGCCGGAAGCAGCAGGTGCCAGATCGCGTCACCCGCGACATCCAGGCGTCCGGCGAGCAGCCCGTCGATGACGTAGAGGCCGGTCGGTCCGGGTGAGGTCGCGCCGAACGACGAGCGGCCGCCGGCCGGCAGCAGCCCGAGGTTTCCGTAGAAGACGAGCAGGCCGATCATCGTGAGCAGGAAGGTCGGGGCGGATGCTCCGGACAGAAGTACAACGCGCACGACTGCCGCGCCCTTCCACTTGACGACGGTGAGCACCGCGAACAGCGAACCGAGGATCAGCGCGAAGCCGAGGGCCCAGACGGCGAGTTCTACGGTGGCGGGAAACGCGGTGGCGAGCCCGTCGGATACGGGGGTGCGGGTGCGCAGAGAGTTCTGCAGGTCGCCGTGGAACAGGCCGACGAGGTAGTCGAAGTACCGGGTGATGGCGGGCTGGTCGAGACCGAGGGCGACGCGGGTGCGCTCGAGGGCCTCGGCCGAGGCGTTCGCTCCGACGTAGGCCTTGGCGGGATCGATGCCGCTCACCTCCTGCAGCGCGAACAGCGCGATGGTGAGGGCGAGCAGCACGCCGAGCATCGAGGCGACACGGCGGATGAGGAACATGATCATGTCAGCGGAGGTCCTTTGCGATCAGGGAGGAACGGATGCCGCGGCGCCCGCTCATCGTCGGCTCAACAGGTCGCGCACGCCGTCGCCGGCGAGGTTGGCGAGCAGCGCGAGCAGCATGACGCCGAGGCCGGGTATCACGGGGATCCACCAGAACTGCAGCAGGTACTGCATGCCCTGGGCGGCCATCGAGCCGAGTTCGGGCGCGGGGGCCGGCGATCCGAGGCCGATGAACGACAGGCCCGACATCGCGACGACGAGCCCGCCGACGTCGAGGCTCGCGGCCACGACGACGGTCGAGGTCACCCCGGGCAGCAGGTGGCGGCGCACGCGGCGCGACCACGGCACGCCCGCGAGCACGGCGGCCTCGAGGTGAGGGCGGGCCGCCCACGATCGCACTTCGCCGCGCACCAGCCGCGCGTACATCGGCCACCAGACCACCGCGACCCCGATGAGCGCGCTCGAGAAACTCGCGCCGAGTGCCGCTGCGACGGCCATCGCGATCACGATGCCGGGGAAGGCGAGGAACAGGTCGGTGACGCGCATGAGGCCGTTGTCGACCCAGCCGCCGACCGATCCGGCGAGCAGTCCGACGGCGCCGCCGATGATCACGCCCGAGGCGATGACGATGGCCGCCGAGGCGATGCTGGCGCGCAGCCCGAACAGCATGCGGGAGAGGATGTCGTAGCCGACACCGTCGGTGCCCAGCAGGTAGCCGGGAGTGAGGGGCGGCAGGAACGCTTCGCCGGCGCGCAGTATCGGGCTGTACGGCGCGAGCACCGGCGCGAGCAGGGCAATGAGCACCACGAGCGCGAGACCGGCCATCCCGATGCCGTCGGACACGGGGGTGCGCTTTCGCAGGGCCGTGATCCTGGCCCACTTCTTCGCTGCGCGGGCGGCGGTGGGGTTCTCGATGACGCTCACGCCACGTCCTCCTCGTTCTGGGCCGCGAGCCGTAGCTCTTGCCCGGGGATGGCGGAGAGCAGGGCACGCGTGTAGTCGTTCTGCGGATCGGAGCAGATCGTGTCGGCGTCGCCGATCTCGACGATCTGTCCCTTGTTCATGACCGCGATGCGGTCGGAGATGATGCGGGCGGCGGCGAGGTCGTGTGTGACGAAGAGCACCGACATGTTGAGCTCGCGGCGCAGCCGGCCGAGCAGGTTGAGCACCGTCGCGGCTAGCGAGACGTCGAGCGCGCTCGTCGGTTCGTCGCAGAGCAGCACAGCGGGTGGCACGATGACCGCGCGCGCGATCGCGACGCGCTGGCGCTGACCGCCGGAGAGGCTGGCGCCGCGCACGCGGGCGACTTCCGCCGGGAGGCCCACGCGCTCGAGGGTCTCGGCGATCTTCGATGCCACCTCGCTCTTGCCGAGACCGGGAGCGGCGGCGGCGAGACGCTCGGCCAGCAGCTCGCCGACGGTGAGCCACGGGGTGAGCGAGCTGCCCGCGTCTTGGAAGATCATCTGCGGGCGGGTGTCGCCGGCCACCGTGACGGTGCCGGCGGTGGGGGAGTCGAGCCCGGCCACGAGCCGCAGCAGGGTGGACTTGCCGCATCCGCTCTCGCCGACCAGCGCGAGCGATTCGCCCTGGGCGATCTCGAGGGTGACGCCGCGCACGGCTTCGAGGTGGCGGCGCTTCCAGACTGGGCCGCTGCTGAATGTGCGGCGCACGTCGGCGACGGTGACGGCCGCGGTGCCGGGCACGACGGCCGGCCAGACGGCGGGCAGCTGGTCGCCGCCGCCCGCGCCGTGGGCGCTGAGGATGGGGCGGTCGCGCGGGGTGAGCAGGTCGATGCGCGAGGCGAGCAGGCCTTTGGTGTAATCGTGCTGCGGCGAGCCGAGCACCGTTTCGACGTCGCCCGACTCGACGATCTCGCCGTGGTACATCACGGCGATGCGGTCGCAGATCTGCGCGGCGACGCCCAGGTCGTGGGTGACGAACACCACGCTGCATCCGCGGCTCGCGCGCAGGTCGAGCAACAGCTGCAGGATCTGCGCCTGCACGGTGACGTCGAGGGCGGTCGTCGGCTCGTCGGCGATGCTGAGCGAC